>Ga0137397_10001010_pt1 | contig 19572 bp, 27 predicted proteins | sample czorhiz116metaG_FD_106658 | JGI IMG/M metagenome (GOLD analysis project Ga0137397, IMG submission 106658) | Vadose zone soil microbial communities from Angelo Coast Range Reserve, California, USA - czorhiz1.16 metaG | ecosystem: Environmental > Terrestrial > Soil > Vadose zone | place: USA... | reverse complement strand
TTGGTCGCTCGTGGGAAGGAGGAGAGCGAGTCGTTAAGTCCCTGGGGGGCGTTGTCCGTGAGAGTGATGATGGTATGCACGTCCTGTTTTCTGGGGACGAAAAAGAACGATAGTCATGTATGGGTAACGATGGGAGGAGCGAGCAATAGAGAGAAGCGACGAACATACCGAATTCCCCTCAATGCTGGGGGCACATCGTTTCCCCTTATGCTCCGATTCCATATCGTCTCCCAGTCCACATCCTCCTCCACAAGCCCAACTTGGGCACCTTGGTTCTCCTTCTCATCGCCTCTCTTCCGCATCGCGTGCCACCTCCCCACCTGCGTCTCCGGCCGCCCAGGAATATCGCTGCGGAAGGGCACGGCATGCTCTTTACGGAAGAAAGCCAGCGAACACGCGATGGCGGCCGTCGACGTGGCGGTGGCGGTGGCGGGCTGGGCGAGCGGCGCCGAGAGGCACCCGACGCTGCCGGAGGACGAGAGGGAGGAGAGCGCAGAGACGAGAGAAGAAAGTGAGGGCGCGGGGGCGTTGGCGGAGAGCGTGAAGAGGAAGGGGTGCGAGGCGAGCTCCGCGGGGAGGCGCGATAAGTGCGCGAGGATGGAGGACGCGTGACGTGCCAACACGGTGCTAGAATATAGCATCGTATGGGGCCTTCTTCAGAGGCAGCCTCTGTGAGAGTGTAAATGATGGTGAGAAAGGAAGGGAATACTGAGTACCAGGGTCTGTTTGAGAGGTGCCAGTGTGACTCGGGGTTGGACGGCGTCGTCTTCACTTGCGTTCACCGAGAAAGCTGGGCCTCAATACTCTCTCCTAGTTTCGAGTGCTCCTCGTCGCGGAAACCCCTCCTAAAACCATGAATTTCGTACAAGAGGCTTCAATCTGGCCCTTTCATCGAGTTGGGGACGGGTCGCTCTGACGGCACATTCGGTACGACCTCTTCCTTCCGAATCTCATTGAAAACCATACACGGAGGAAGACGACCGACGATAGAGATGCCAATGGCCACCTGATTGGCTCTGAGCCAGTTCCTTAAGCCATTGCTCGTGAAAGCATGCGTACACCTGTATGTCTCCCTCGTCGCTATGAGATCGCCGACTTTGACTGAGTTCCTGAAGAATTTATCACCTGGACTCAATTGCAAACCTGTGTAGAGGACTGGGGGTCTGCAACGATTGGTTATATTGACTACAGTGCATCACACTCGCTATCATACATACAACTTCTACTACAGCCGTGTCAAGTAAGCCAAAATCTCTGATGCTATAATCAAATCCTCGATCAGGTCGAGTCCTACAACGTTAATGAACTGGCATGGGGAATAAATATTTTCGTGACGTGTTTCATGCGTAACGGGTGGTCGTCGGCGTCGGATAGGTTCTAGATGGCAGTTTTACCGTAGAACCACTTTCTAGATCGTCATAAAAGCTGGGTCCACGCGATTGATCGCGCAGACTCGGATGTCTGTCCACGTCCATATCGACGAACGGGATATACCGGCTCGACTGTGGTATCAGGAACGACTCTGCGGGGTAGGTCATGTGTATGTTCACGGCCATCTTGTCGGACGGAGTGGGCACGGCGGAAGACCGCTTCGTACCCTGGGTGGCGCGTTCGCTTCTCGGGACGCTGTTCGAGACATTCGTGCCACGACACGATGAGCGCGGTGAAGAACGAAAACACGGAAGGCTCGCACATGTCAGAGGAGGCAAAGTCTGCCAAAGAGCGATACATCCGTGTCGCCGCAATTGACATGATGAGTAGTGAAGGCATCAGGAACATCTGTTTCACGGAAAGATGTGAGAAACCAGTATCGTTCTAAAATAATGGGAAATAAGAACCCACAATATTCAGTGCGTCTGATATTCAAAACGTTCGGTCAATACACGTCGTTGATAGATCAGGGTGAAGAAAACTACCGTTTATGTACATGCAAATGAACAGCTGCGACACGAAGGCATCATCATGAGCGCAAATGCGACTGTGAGAAAACCATATGAACTCACCACTGGCGTGAGTTCGGTGGCGGTGCCAAGCAAGAGCCAAATAACACCCTCGAGAAATGAAATACACGTCAGCATCTTGATAATACCACAGCCAGCGAGAACCACCACCACCTCACCTGCTTCCAAAGTAAGCGTCCCAGTTCGAACGTGCTGCCACCGCGACGACGCAGCCGGAGCAAGCCAACGAACATGGTCATGAGCAGGACAGCGTCGGTGACAAACATGACGATAATGGTAAGTTTGTTGCTCTCCGCGTTAAGGATAACGCAGGAGATCTGGTCAGGAACCCACGCCGACCGAATCTGCTGGTAGCTAAGCACAAAAGATTTAAAAAAAACGGGTTTAACTCACCCTCGCGATACCTGGTACCAGGTCATGTTTGTCTGAGTTTCATGTCGCCTGCAGGTGGAGAAAGACTTGCCTTGTGAGAGAAATAAAACGTTGACACCCCACACGCCGGCTGCGAGCGCTACGGCATACTTGTTCTTGTTCCAGATCGCGATGCTGTTCGTCGTTACCATAAATGTCACATGGAGGATAGTGAAGCCAGAAGCCGAGCTGACTCACACGCGGAATACCACCAAAAGTGAAGAAGAGGCGAGAGCCAAGTAAGCGAAGCTCTAGAGAAAAAAACACCAAAGGTACAACGCGTTCTGTCATCCGGAGCGGAAACGTCATGGAAAGACATGCTCACGAAGTTGGACACAACCCAGACCTTGGAACCATGTGTGATTAGTGGGCGGAAGTTGACGAGGGAACCGGACATGGTGACACACCTGGCAGTCGATTGGGGTCGTAGCATCAAGGCCGACGAGGTTGAGGACTGCAGTCACGAGGGTGGCCACGCGCGTGAGTGAATATATCTGCCGAAGGCGTCTGTCTGTCAGAAGCTTTAGGGCTCGGTGACGAAGCCATACAGACCCATATTGTCCACCGGTAGGGCCGACGTCCGCGGATGACACTCCACTCGTAGTCAAGAGTCGTAAAGAACTCCCACCTATTAAAGACGAAGGCGTGAGTCACGTGAGTTGAGGCTGCGTATCCCTGGGCCCAACTCAAATTCTTCAATCAGACTCACATGTAGAGAGCGTCCACGGTGTGCCATAGTTTCGTGAGAGCCCCTGTCGAAAAGAGAAGATATGTGGGCCTTTCAATAAAGCACCACAAAATAGAGGTTGCGCACAGTAATCCCGCGCGAGGGTGACAGGATCGTCAACGTCGCCCATTTTTCAAGCTGTCAGGCCGCAGGCGAATACCGGCGATGGAGGGTAGGATTACTTGGACAGCGAAGGAAAGGGTTGTGAGGTGTGGGGTGTGGGGCGACAGACTGACAGCCCTTGCAGTGACACCTGATGGTGGTATGCCTATATATGATTGCGTCTTGACCTGCAGGCTGCATACCATCACTGCATCTTCATCGTGGTGAGGCAGTGTCCGCTAACCATTCTAGCATTAGCTCATAGCCCTTTCGGCCAGACCTTTGGCAAGAAATGGTGCGAATGGTGCGCCGACAGATAGGTTGATTGCGCCCAACCGCCGCCCAAATCACATTCACACGGAGACAACTGGTTCTGGGCACTGCTGGGGCTGGGTTTTGTGTGGCTGTGCGCTGTGCCAAGGAAAGGGGGTGAACTTACGGGACCGACGAGATCGATGATTGATGCATATTGATGCCATGATGATCAGTTTGTCCATATTTACAATTTCGGGTCCGACAATGCGATGCTCGCACGACGCCAGCAACGCCACGTGGCATGCTGTATCTCTATCTCCCTACAGTATCTCTATAACGAACTCAACTGCCATGAGTGATCATGTGTTCGTTTTGCCATTCAAAAGACGTTATCCAGAAACCCTCGTCTCCCAAAGAATCAAAGATGCATCATATTCGGGAAGTGTATGCAGCATATGCCCAGTACGTGCACCACTCTGCCACTGTACTCATAATGGCGGAATTTAGATGTCATTTTGCCGGACGAGCTGGCTTCATGTCTAATCAATGACCTATTATTCCCGGTCGGACAATCTATTCTCGGATGCTTACTTGGCGAGGAAGTCGTGCGACGAGCGCCGGTGATCAAAGTCCGATACAGCATCCGAGCTAATTTGTCAAACGAAAAACTCCGAAAGCGCTTTGACAACATTGCTTGTGGGACATTGGAGGTTTGCAAAAGACTTTTATTGGCTTCATCATCGGCTTTAAGTGCATATTATGAAGGTGACCGCTTCGAGCTGACTACGTGGCGCTTTCGCTCTTCGCTTTCTGATACGTCCCGGTGAAATAACGGCTGGGTAAGGAAGGGAAAGGAGACAGAGGATTACTAGACCGTTTCTGATCTGAGACGTGTTCAAATGCCCGAACGTACAGGCTGACTTGAAATCAGGCTACTTTATGTCGCCCATGAAACTAAGCTATATACCAGTTCAAAACAGCTACTATTGTTCCAGTAGCTGCCAATCGAATCTGCTTAAACACCTTACATCCACCAATCATACCATGGCGTTCAGTTGAAAAGGGACTGTGAACCCATCTTAGTGGTATTTCACTCAATCCATCCTAACCATGGGTATCCAAGTAGCTATTTACACTCGGGAACTCGGTTCTACACCTTACTCTCCTCATCTTCATGAAGGCCCAGTTTGTGCGACTTGTCGCGCAGGTATCCTTCGGGGCCAATGGTGGAACCCTCGCCCATCATGTACTGCTCGTGTGTCGTGTTCACGACCACCTTCAACCGGCTATGCGCATTGGTGGCCAAGTTTCCATGCGGTGCTGAGGGACCGCTTTTTAGAAACCTTTCCGGGCCCGTTGAGATACTGTGACATCGACTACAGTGAGTGCGGAATATGATGAAAGGCAAGAAGATTGCGCACAATTCGGTGTGGGAGCCAAAGTCTGAGAGGGAGCGATACATCCTGGTCGCAGTGATCGTCATTATAACGATCGCGGGCATAGCGAACATCTATGTTATGAAGACAGATAGGAAATTAGTATCCTCCACAACTCGTACGTGACAAACAAAGACATACCATGTTGAACGCAACTGATATTGGCCGTGAGGTCAACTCTCTTTAGTTTTAGATTAGAGGAAAACAAAAATACCGTTCAGATTCAAAGACGCGAACAACTGTGACATAAAAGGGCGATGGGTGGCAATATAAGAGAAGACACATTAGACGTACCGCTGGCAGGAGTTCGGCGACGGTTGCGAGCGAGAGCCAAATCACGCCCTCTCGGACGGAAATCACATTAGCTGAAGGAGACAAACCACGGTCCGCAAAACACGCCGCCAGCTCACCTGTTTCCAAAGAAAACGTCCCAGGTCAAACCAGCCTCCACTGCCAGCGCGCAGGCGTAACAAGCCCAGGAGCATGATGAGAATCAGGGCGACGTCGGTAGCAAACGTAACTATGAACGCCGATTTATTGCTCTCGGCATCTTCTATGGCGCAAGCGTGTTGTGTAGGCAGCCAGGTAGAGTGTATCTAAAATGAATCAGCCCAAGAGATCAAGATACAAAAAAAATAGAGATTGAATCTTCACTCGCAAAGCACCTGGAACCAAAGCAAGATGGTCAAGGTTTCAGTTAGTTTTGCAGGAGAGGTGGAAAGTGATTTGCCTAGTATGAGGAATACAACGTTGAGGAACCATACGCCAGTTGCGAGTGCCACAGCTGGTTTATTCATGTTCCAAATGGCGGCGCTGCGCGCGCAGGCCCCATCAGTACCTATGGAAGATTGTCGAGGCGTGCAAGCGTGGAAAACTTACATGCGGACCAAAATCAGTAGCGAAGCAAAGGCCCAGGAGATGTCGGGAAAAATCTAGAAAAGCCAGGGAAAGAAAGTGAAATGCGTTCTTTCATTGGGAACGAGCTTGCGTCGTCTAGAGGACATGCTCACCCAAGAAAGTGAGGCCACGGCCTTGGGGGTTTCAGCCGGTGAGGATGTGGATTTAGAGAGACGGATACAGGATACATGACACACCTGACAGTCAACATGGATAAACGGCATCGTGTTGCTGCCAATTATGCTCATAATTGCGCCCACGAGCGTGGAGAAACGGGCGACGGAATAAAGCTACTCAAGGAGGAAATCGGTCCAAGGCTCATGGGAGGCGTGGAACCCCACTTTAAATTACAGACCCATATCGTCCACCGGTAAGGGCGACGCCCACGGATGACGCTCCACTCGTAGTCAAGCGATGAGAAGAACTCCCATCTGAAGCAAAGAACGAAGATGTGTCATGCGACATAGTGCGAGATTGCCGAGTTTCCACTGACTCACATGTAGAGACCATCCACAAGGGATGTGAGTCTTAGGAGAAGATCTGTGGAAAGATTAGCCCAGTGTGCCAGCTACAGAGCCAGATAAACCAAAGTACACGCACTGATGTCTCGCTCAATTTCAACCGGATCATTGAAGTTGACCATCGCCTGCACGTACCAGGCTGAGTGGGCAATGAAAGAGCTGCGCTAGCGTCAGGAAGGAGTCGCCTTTTAATTCCTAGTGCCATGCGGAATATATGAATACCCTAGAAGGTTGCATCCGTCTCATAAGGTGCCTGGCGAAACAGCAAATGTATTGGTCGTCAGTGACGCGTTTCGCATCATCAATTAGTGGCAACGCCGCCAAGCCGATGACCACGGAGAGACCCGGGGATCGGCTACTGTAGGATTTATACTGTTGTGATTGAGGTTATGGGCACGCGAGATGGGGAGATACAAGAGAGAAAAGCTCTTTTATTTAGGAGGCAAGAGTGAGCGAGCAGAAGGTCTCAGAGAGACCGAGCGTGAGGGGGGAAGAACCCTTGCGACACAGCGGGTTCTTCCCCCTCCTTCCCGTTTTGTATAGCACCGTAAATACAGTAATTAGTAATCAAACTCGGACATAGTAAGTAAGACCGAGGCATCACATAGCTGCTCATAAAACTACGCAATAATTCATCATAGAACAAGTGCCCGAAGGCGGGACACTGGAAAAAGACATACAAGATTGTCCAACAAATACTGCTTCGGGGCCCCTCACAGGACGAAAGTTCTGAATTCCGTACCTCAACATCACAATACCTAGGCACCCAGTCCGACCGGAGTCGCAGCGATTTTCAACAGAAAATTTGGATCACACATTTATGTTTCAAGTTGTCAGGTCCACCCAAATCAATTGCATTCCGAGCCAGCTCCGGTGAGCATTTTAGCCGAGTTTTACCCCCGGGTTGCGTCTTTCTTTCTCTCGGATGACCGTGTAGTACAAATTATTTTTCGTACCAGTTGCTTCACACCCCATATGGCATACTACACCTGAACGCCTAGTTCGCAAGGACTCGGATACCGTAATTTGTCTGGGCACCTTTGTAGCAATCGACTAGGCTGGAATCGAGCGCATGTGAGGCTTCAGGGGATCTCAGAGCATGCGGACAACTGAGGGCACAAATTTGAGCTACCTACTGTCTCTTGATCTTCCTGTTGTAAAGAGGGTAGGCTGTGTGCTGGCCCTGGCCTGGAACGAGGCAATCGGCCGCCTCTCCCTCCTCGTCTGAAGCCACTCGACAACGCCCAGACTCGCCTGCCGACGTCGGGCTCGCTGTGGCGGTCCCTCTCAACTCGGTCCCATCTCCATTCTTCGCCTTCCGGATCATCCCGATTCGCCCTAGCTCTCACCGGATCTCACCTCACCATTATTTGATGCTGCGTTCCCCCCTCACCCGCGTCACGGTTGTCTCGCGCCCGCCGCTAAGCACTAGATACCATATATTCGCTCTCGGCCGATGTCCCCCCTCCTCGTCTCGCGCGGTCGACCTCTCGAACCCCTTCTCTATTATCCGAGCACTAGGTAGTTAAGTAGCTACTGCTCATGCCATAAAGCCCAACCCATCCGCGGCCTCGTCGAAAGACAAGGAAACGCGTGCCCATGTTTTTCGCCTTTTGAAGTATGCTTTTCCCCCTTCAATCATGGCACTGTGTACTCGCTGTCTACCCTCTGGTCGCTACGCTGTCGCTGCCACCAGTTTCCTCAGCGAGGTGCTCGCCTGTCGCAAGCTGACAGCAAGACACTCCTCTTTCGTGCTCCCATCAGACTTACAGGGAGCATCCGCGGCGTGCCAGAGCTTCGAGAAGATTCAGAGTTTGGTAAGCCTTACCAAAAATGATAAATGACATAAATATGTGCGCGCACATGCGGCACATCAAGACTGCCCATTCTTCAGGCTAGCAAGCAGACGATGGGGTTGGATGACGAGGGAAATGGGTGTAGGGTGTGGGGTGACGTCATTTCATGGTGGCAAGACTGTGCGCGTTAACCTTTACTATTAATGTGAGGCTTGTGAGCTGATAATCAAAATCTTTCGGCAAAAATTGAAACAGGTCGATTGTGCCGCGTGCCCAACCACCCTCCAAATCACGAATCGCTATGCACAACGCTTCTTACTGTGTGCCGCTACTGTTGAAAGTGGGCGCACACCCAGATATATGCTGTTAGACTGATATTACTTAGTGTTGCCACTTCTTGGCACTTAGTGGAACTTATTGGTAGTTATTCAACTATTTAACCTTTATTTGGTACTATTTGGCCATTGCCACATATGGTACATTCGTAGCTAGTAGTTGACTTTTGTCCCCTCAGTTGCTGTGCTTACTGGCACACCTGAGATCCCTGCTTGTGTGCTTGTTCTCAACCAATACAACCTCAAGGTTTTCCACAGTTACTGGGGTGTTTTGTGTTCCTGGCAGATGCAAGCGCCAAGGACAGGGATGAAAATATGGGACCGACGAGATGAGTGATCAATCTTGCCCGTATCAACAGATAAGGCCGATAAGGCATCGATAAGGTCCGATAGCCGTAAAGCCGCGGTGCTCTCAATACCATCGTAGCAACACTAGGTACGTTTTCTCCTGCTTGAAGGCTGCTTCACGTCTCTCCTGATTCTCTATCTCTCTAATGAACCTAGCTCTGAGTGATCGATACGATTTTGTTTTCATTAATTGTGACATTCGAAAGACGAATCACATCCACCGTTGCAATATTCAAGTTCAAGACGGAGTCTGACTGACAGGGGGTCCGAACATATCAGAACCCATATTACACCGTGACTCACGTCCATCATAATGTATACAAGTAGCTATAACCCTCATGGGTTCGATTCTACATGTTACTCTCCGCGCTTAGGTGTTCCATGGTGATGAAGGAGACATTCTGTCCCTTCGGTGTCGATGATGTCACGTACTGCTCGTGGGTCGTGTGCACCACCACCTCGACTCGGCCTTGGGAATCGATGGCCAAGTTAGCAGGCTGCATAGCGACGGCCTCGGAAGTTCTCAGAGCTCTTTGAGCTATCGACACCGGCCACAGTGAGCGTGGAGAAAAACAGAAGGAAAGAAAAATGATGCGCACCGCCGCGCACGTCGGTGTTGGAGCCAAAGTCTGAGAGGGAGCGATACATCCGCGTTGCAGCGATTGTCATCGTAACTAAAGTGGGCATAACGAACATCTGTGTTGTGAGGAAGCATAGGGAAACTAGCATCGTTTAGCACTCGTGGAAAATAAAGACGTACCATATCTAACGCAACTGAAGTTGGTAGTGGAGTCAACGCCCTTTATTGTTAGATCCGAGGAAAGCAAAATACCATTCAAATTTAAACACATGAACACCTGCGACATAAAAGGGGTATTGGCGGGGGCGTAGAAGGGAGGTTTCTGAACGTACCACTGGAATGAGCTCGGCGACGATTGCAAGTGAGAGCCAAAGGACACCCTCTCGAATGGAAAATCACGTTAGCGCAAGGGCAACAACCGCGGTCCACAAAATGCACTGCCAGCTCACCTGTTTCCAAAGCAGGCGTCCCAGGTCAAACCAGCCTCCACCGCGGCGACGCAGCCGAAGCATACCAGCGAGCACGATGAGAAGAAGGGCGACATCGGTAGCAAGCATAGATATGATGGTTGGTTTACTGGTCTCGGCGTTGGGTGTGCTGCAGGAGTGTAGTGCGGGTATCCATGTAGAGCGGATCTAGGAATGGATCAGCCTCAAAGACCCAAAAGCATTTGAGATCGAATCCTCACCCGCGCTGCGCCTGGTTCAAAAGCCACATTGTCAGAGTTTTTTTAGTGAGTTTGCAGGAGGGTAGAAACTGGATTGCCTAGTATGAGGAATGCAACGTTGGTCACCCATATACCGGTCGCGAGTGCCACAGCTGGCTTATTCATGTTCCAAATGGCGGTGCTGGGCAGGCCTCATGAGCGCCTTTGGAAGATGGCCGGGGCGTGGAAGTGTGGACAGCTTACATGCGGACTAAAATTAATAACGAAGCCAAGGAGAAGGCAATGTTGGGAAAGATCTAGAGAAAGAAAGTGCAAAGCGCTCTTTCATTGGGATGGAAGCTCAGCATTGTACGTATGCTCACAAAAATGAACGAGATCACAGCCTTGGGGTCGTAGCCAGTGAGGATGTGAATGAAGGGACAGATAAATGACATAGGCCACACCTGACAGTTGTGTATGGTGGTCATCGTGTTGACAGCAATCAGGTTCATGATTCCTGCCACGAGTGTGGCGAGACGGCAAACAGAATATATCTATGCAAGAATGAAATTAGTACGAGGCTCGTGGAAGGCGTGGCACACCGCAGATCGGAAGCGCTGGCGCCTACAGACCCATATCGTCCACCGGTAGGGGCGACGCCCTCGAATGACATCCCACTCGTAACTAAGAGTCATGAAGAACTCCCATCTGGGCGATCAGGATTAGTCACGCGGTATGTGGCGAGAGTGTAGATGAGTGCAGGCCCACATGTAGATACCGTCACAGATGGCCCCGAGGTGTATGTCAAAACCTGTCAAAAGACGAGCCCAGTGGGCTTTCGGGTTACAGAGCTAGGGAAGATAAGCATACGCACGGAAGTCTCGCGAAAGTTCAACTGGATCATGGAAGTTGACCATCGCCGCGGCCACCAGGTGGGCAGTGAAAGAGCGGTGCTGGCTCTAGGAAGGGGCTACTTATAACGCATGGCCTAACAGCAAATTAATTGACTATGCAGTCCAGTAGAGAAGTCGTCAGGTCAACTACAGGTCTAGTCACAACGCCACTCCAACGCCACCCCGATAATCGGGTCCTCCGAGTCATCCTCGGGGTTTGCGGTCACGCCCCGAATTAGATTTAATCGTTTTCATTTTCTCTCTCGGCCAGTCGTCCGAGGACGATTGTGCAGTACTATTTTTTCTTTCTTTCCGGGCCAGGAACCGGGCTCTCTACTTCACATCCTGGATGGCGTCACGAAACGCCGCGGCGTAGTTCGCAAGCTAATTTTGACCCAGCTGCTGTCTGCCCTCCTCGGCGCTCTCAATCGAACAGGAGTGCGAATAGCGGACCCACTTGCTATCCGCCCTCTACTCGTCCCTTGGTGAACAATTCTCCAGCGAGATGCTCAAGTGATGTTCGACTGTCGGGTGTGGCTGACCGCAAGACACTCCTTATTGTCTGACTCGGGGTGGTTTCGCCACCTTGTGGCAGTGGACGTAATGCCACAACTATGCCACACAGGCCCACACTGTGGCACTGCCAGCTTCTTATCACTGTCACTGAGCTGAGTGCCACCCCCCAAGGCGTGCCCTGTGGCCCTGTGGCTCACTTAAACTACTTAATTCCCGACTGCCCTCCCACGAGTATGGTGAATCTTACGCTGCGAATCCTCTGTACGTCTTTTAGTAAAAGCTCTGAACGTGGTACACTTCGACGTATCTGGAAGCCCGGTCCGCATTTCGTTGCAATGTCACTGTTGGGGTATAGCGTGCCACCCGAACTTGCGTTTTCTACGTTGGGTCGACCCTCCTGGGCGGACCAGATTCCTAACATCTACGCATCGAGGCTCGCGAGATTAGAAATCGAGCCCCTGGTCGCATGTTGGCGTACGCCCGTTTTGAAATACAAATTGACGGCGACTGACGCGTCGCATCCGTTCCCAGAGGAATCCTGGCGCGACAAGACGCGTATCGCTCCACCTCAAGCAGCGGTGCTCCGCCTCCTATTCTTTGCCATGCGTAAGCCGAGAGCATGTGAACGTGCAAATCTGGCGCTCCTCAAATTTCGTCCGACGGAAGTCTTGGTCAACCGAGCAGTGGATCGGTACAAAGAATACCTACTCACCGTACCCTCCGCCCCCAATGCGAGAAAAGGACATATTGACAAAATTCGGAAGCTTGGCCGCCTCTTATGGGCAAACTTGGGGGTTCTTGACATGAGTTGGCAGGACTTTCTGAGGGCGCAGTGTGTTATAGAGCGTGATGATTTAGACTAAGGAAGATATCATTGTATTTCTTCATACACGTCTATCTTCCAGTTTTTGTTGTTCTTCGGTCTCAAGACGGACATGCCCAGGTGATGCGGATAGGCAGCCAGTTGCGGACGAAATGCCACAACTGGGAATTTGGTTGGCAACGACTGTAGGGGGGCTGTCAGTGGGTTGTCGCAGCGATGTGGCATTGAATTTAGCTGTGGCTCACGATTGTCGCATCCGATCATCGCAACGTCGGGCTGAAAGTGGTCCAAACGCCACTCGGCTAGAGACAATGGTGAAGAGGCCCTTCTGAGAGAAAGCGGTCGGTGCGTAACCCGTTCGATTATTTCCCGTTTATCGCCATGTATATCTAGTCGCCTATCTTTCTACCCAACATCATTGCCCAATAAACCACGAGCAGAACCTGGTCGCTCGGGCTAACGCCCATAGAACTTGAAGCTTGAAGACGCGCGTCCGTTCGCGACAAATATGAATCTACAATTTGGCGCTTAAGTCAGGTCCGGAGTATACGGGTATATTGTGGCATCGTACAACAAAGAATTCGGACAACATTAATATTAATATGTCGCGTATCGTATCGTGCTTCTTTCGTTCCACGTGATCGTGAGGACGTACTTCTAAATCTGTGTCAACACGATCAGCGTGCGGTGCAGTTCTGAGACTTTCCAACGCTGAGAGCTAGGTGTGCTGCTCATGGATTCTTCCCAAACGCCTTTGACGAAGTCAGAGTTTGACGGATACTACGCGCAACTTCAAGAATCTGCCCTCAAGGCGACCAAACATGCGGCGGGACTACCCTCCGATTTGGCGTTCCACCGGTCTGTGGATTCAGACCTAGCGAAAGAGCTGGAAGCATGTTCGAGCAGGGTCGTACCCATGATGAATATGCTACTCGGCCTGGCATCCAGCATTGGGAGCTCCAAGAATGACAAAGGAAAGGGCAAGGCTCGTCTGCAGGACGAGGACGATTTTGTCGACCGTTTCAGGGCGCTCGTCGTTGAGCCGATGGACCAGTTACTCGAACGCACAGTGTGTAGCGTATTCCACCCCTTTTCTTTGCTCTCACCTTACCCAGGATATCGCGCTGGACCAATTCTCTGGCAGGACGAAGGCTCCTGCTATTGCTGTCAACCCTCCAGAGCCAAAAAAGAAGGCGGCTCGGGTGAGCCGCCAGGCACCAGTCATCCAGCATGTATCGCACCTCCCAAAACCGCAACTCAAGTTCAAACGAAAGGCTGATTACACAAACGGTATCCCTTGGTATCCCGCCTTACGACACAAGTTCAACGCGCAAGTACCGATGGGGTATACTTTTCAACCAGCGAGTGTCGGAGAGGATTCGGATAGAGTCCTGTGCGTTGCTTCTCTTTATTTTTGAATGATTGTGTTGATTAGTCCTAGACCTCCGCATCCCTACCGCCACGAAATTAACAACCTGTCTTATCCGACCCACATGTTCCAATCGCAAACCCCGATTCCTTATAGACCCCTTGAGGAAACCCCCTTCACATGGGTGTCAACACCTGCTCAGCTCGCAGAGCTAATAGACAAGCTCCGCCGCGCTAGGGAAGTTGCCGTCGACCTGGAATATCATAGCTATCGCACATATGGTGGTTTCGTATGTCTAATGCAAATCAGCACGCGCGAAGAGGACTGGATTGTGGACCCGTTCGAACTACGCGACGAGCTCGAAGACCTGAATGAAATTTTCACCGATCCGAATATCACCAAAGTAGGTCTCGTTCTGATTCTCTTACAAATATGGCTGACTTGTTCCAGGTCCTACATGGTGCCGACAGTGACGTTGTTTGGCTCCAGCAAGATTTCAATCTGTATCTGGTGAACCTGTTTGACACATTCCATGCCTCAAAAGTTCTCGACTTCCCTCGACACGGGCTTGCTACGCTACTCGAGATGTACTGTGACTTCTCCCCGGATAAGCGGTATCAATTGGCCGATTGGCGAGTTCGGTCCGTTCTTTCGATCTGACCAAGCCTACGTTACTTCTGACCCAGTCATCCAGGCCATTACCAGATGAGATGCTCAAATACGCTCGTGCAGACACCCATTTCCTTCTCCATGTGTATGACAATCTGCGGAACGCTCTACTTGACCGTGCAGTTTCGCGTTCTGCCTCCCCTACTACAAGTCGTGCCAATTCTCCTATCGCTCCAGACGCGTTCGTGCGAGAGGTGCTATCGCGCTCTGAGGAAACTGCGCTTCGAGTGTACTCCCTAGAATTCTACGACGTGGCAGGAGGGGCGGGGACGAACGGGTGGGACACACTTGCGCGCCGGTGGAACAAGCCGACCCTTGGGATTGAAGGCATTCCAAGCGTGCAGCGCGAGGTCTTTCTGGCGGTGCATCTGTGGCGAGATCGTGTCGCCCGCAAGGAGGACGAGAGTACTGGGTAAGAAATGCCTTTCTATCAGTGTCAGTGTCTGGTCTGACCTGTGATATAGATATGTTCTGTCGAACCGCTTATTGTTAAAGTTGGTGGAGCAACCACCAGCGGATATGGCCGCGCTTCTGTACGCATTCCCATCCACGCCGCCCGTGGTGAGGAGACGTTCTAAAGAGCTGCTGGACGTCATTCGTGATGCAGTGAAGAGGGCACTAAGCGGTTCAGTTGAGAGACAGGGGACTCCCCTTCTTGTCGCAGAAACTTCAGGGGCCGCTGTTGCGCCAATCCAGTCAGACGGTGATGGTTTACCAACACAGACCCCTCCAGCTTCTCATTCGCCTTCACTCTGGTCTCGAAACAAAGTCCTTCCGACAGCAATAACCTCTTCACTGTTTGGTGCCTCGGTGCTATCATCTCGTCCTCACCTTTTATACTCGGCTACCACCAGCTCACTTTTTGGGTCTGTACATCCTTCGGGGATGCCAAAGGTCAACTCTCTCAGCCGGTTCCAAGATGTCGTGAAAAAGATCCATAGCACGCTGGTGATCACACCGACAGTACCCGCGGTACGTGCGTCGTGTTGAAGTCTGCACTATGCCATTTATCATTGGTCCCCAGGTCCCTCCCACCGAGGTTACAACGGGTTCCGTTGAAGTCGCTGTCTGTTCTATCGCGGACACTGCTAGCGATGGGGCAATGATAGAGATACCGTTTGTTCCGGCATCTCGGAGACAGCCAGTCAAGGCCGAGGTTGTTGATGACGCGATCGTCGTCGTAGGACAACGTCAAAAGAAGCGCAAACGTAACAAGAAAGCCGGAATAGGCCGCGAAGGCAGCCATGAAATGACACCATCCACACCAGCTGATGGGCACGCTAAAGTAGAGCCAGAAGATATCTTACCGTTCGACTTTGCGAGCGTGCCGAATATCCTGGATGATGCTCCGGGCGAGCGCAGTGAGCTAGAGGACGGGAGGACCGGGAAGAGGCGTCGATCGAAGAAAGGTTTGGGTGAGTTTCTTCTGTTCCTGAATCGTTCACTCTTCGATGCAACGCGGGGCTGATGTTGGCAACGTGTCTCTGTGATGTGATGACAGGCGCCGGGCTGGACCGCGACAGCTTCCCAGCTACGCCAAAAGACCGGAGGGAGGTCAGAAGTGGGAATGTGACACGCTCATTCCGTTCATAACCGTAGCCTAGTTTTGTTCTTCAGTGTGACGCGGGGGATGTTCCACTAGTATGTTATGTCCTACCCTCAATGTCTCGAGGAAGGCCTTTGCTATCCAGACCAAGACACGTGGGAAAATATTGTGTAAGGCGGACCGTGGACTTGCGACCGACCGAGGCTATAACATGACGCTTCTTGGGTGGCTCTCGTGTGATTCATGCGCTCACAATTTAAGCGCTCTCTGCACGGTTCTGGTAAAGTTCGCGACAAGCCGGAGAAAGAATGGCGTGTGCCAAGGCGAACTCGCCTTTATTGACAAATCATTCCTAAGGTGAGACAAATGATCCTATCAAAGTATGCCTCGCCTTTGACAATTGGTCTCAAGTTAAAAGCCACTTTAATTCGACGTCTTCGGATTATTGGACAGACCCCGCTACTCACATACCGGTTTACCTGCGCCCGAAACCCCGTCCATCGTCGCCGCCTGCCAGTGGTCCAATATGGGACCCAGCCCCGCTTCCACACCTAGCACTGAGGCATGGGAGTCTGACCCTCAAGAAGAGCCTGGAGGATTCGGGTATCCTCTCCGAAGAATGGTTCCCCTAGAGAGCGTGCAGCTCAGTGTCGAAGAGCCACTGGCACTAGCCGGACTTCACCGCGGGCCCACCGGGCTTTACAGGATGCCCACCTCTCAGACGTCGTCCACGTCTTCGCACATGTTCTTTGTGTAAGTAGCATATATTTCTCGATGTCTGATTTATCGTCCCATAAAGCAAAACTCAACGCCTCACTAGCGATTTCGAGGCCGTAGTCGACGAGTATCTCTCCCACTGCAAAACCGCCGACGTTGGTGAAGACATGGTGCGTGGAGCAGCGGCTTACGTAACTGCTGTCGGGTTTGCGCCCGCATAACCGAACGCGTAACGTGTTTCCCCTTTCACCTATAAGGTCTTCGTCGAAGCGGACCCGGGTTCGAGCGCACCACCATCGGGGACGTGTACTTCCCTGATCTTGCGGCGCGTGAAGTGCCACAGCGCCGAGTATTCCATCCTCCAGACCCTCAACCGAGACGAGACGCGCAACGATCCGTGGAACCCGGCGCCGAACCTGCTCTACGCCGCCGAGCGTGGGGACGACGACGTCGTGCTCTGCTTCAAGCGTCTGTTCGACTGCGACGACCCGCCGCTTCGAACGGTCGCGAACGTAATTGACTACATCAGCCAGGCGCTCGAGGTGAGTGAAAAAGAAACAGACTTTCTCCTCCATGTTTTGCGAATGCGCGCGCGGGAATACTCTCACACCCCCGGCACACTCCCCGGCTCTTCGTTATCCATACCGGCCCGGGCACGCGATACTGACGGATGGCGATGGCGACAATTTGCAGGGCCTGTGCTTTCTTCACGAGCACAACATCGTGCATCGCGCGTACGGCGACCCGAACGGCGTCATGATGGACGTCGGTCGCCGGACTACGACCGGCTTCGACCGCACGCGGTTCCCGGTGCGCTATTACCGCGTCAACTTTGCGCTGGCCCAGCAGCTCTCCTCGCGCGACGATGCCGACCCGCGCGGCGCGAGCTTTTGCCGCGACGTGGCGGATTGCGGGGCAATGTTCCAGTTGCTCGTAGAGGAGGTGAGTTCTCGTCCTCGTCTGGGCTCTGATTGAATTTAAAAAAAATTTGACATATCCTTATCAAACAAACAAACGTGACGGCGGGGAAAAATTTGTTGCAGGCTCCGGAGATTGGGGGCAAACTGCGCTCGCTTGTTGTGGCGATGACGGGTGGCGAGTATGGCGCGGAAGACGCCCGGAGATTATTCGAAGCGTTGTGCAAGGGGATCGATGCGTCGACTTATGACGCCCCTTTGCACGCGCCCCCGCCCAAGAACCGACCCTGACAAGGGCAGCACTCCTTTCTCCTTTTTCTGCGGGGGGTTTTTTTTTGGTAATTCGTACACGCACAAAACATCTATGGCATCGTGGCAGCTTAGAAGTTCTGTAACTCTGTCATGCTTCAACTCGCTCTCCTAGAGCTCCTAGAGATCTGTCTTCTTGCATACCATGCGCGATGCGGAATGGGGTCATCCCGCATACCCCGGTTAGTCCGACCGTCCGCACTCCCGGGCCGCCAAGCCTTCAGTTGGCCATGATCGCGCCTTTACACCCTCCGGATTCATGGACACATAACGCACGATTCGTCTCTAGTGCCGATAGGTGGAAGTTTTCACTAGGGTTCAGTAATTAAGACCATCTCGGCCTCTGTACCTCAGTTCAGTCTTTAGTGCTCTTAAACACTTCGACCGTGATGGCTCGGGGCAGGCAGTAGTTGGCGTGGGCACGACCCCATCGTTCACTACTACACAGGCTGACTATATTCCACCCCGTGTGGCCGAATGCGAAGTTTCATGGACTCTGGACTAACGGCATAGGCGGTAACTTGAAGGCCGGTTTCATGATGTACAAACACGAGCTTAAAACGACCGGAAACCACCAGCAGCAGATGGCGCGGGTGCAGGTAGGAATGACACTGAGTGCTACCTCCGCAGTTATTACCGCCGATGCCATCCATGGACTACTCGTGATCCCCCGGTGATATTGGGCCCGTGCCTTGTTGACATCGTGATGCGCGCGTCACGCGAAGGTTTCAGAAGTGGAGCGAAGCCTACTACGGTAGTAGTAAAGCAAAGCGAGCCCGAGTGGCACGAGCGCGAGATAACCAGACATCACCGCCATTAGTACCAATAGGAACTATGTGAGACGATTCCGTCTCTTCATGGTGGCGGGTAAGTCGTACAATGATTCTCGATGTCGCCAGCATGATCACCCGTGATCACAACCGAGTAGCCCAAGAAGTAGAGTGCTGGAGGGTACAAGACGAGACGTGAGTTTGAAGGAGACTCGCGCGAGGAGGAGAGGAGGGAAGACACTTCGATATAGTGGGATAACGGTATATTTGAGCAAGTGATTCACAGCTGCTTTTAGGTACATCCGTCCATCGGGCCCATAGCTGAGACAAGCATCGAGAATAAGGACGTGGGGTCAACGAACAAATGATGTGATGACCTCAGACCCGCGTGTTGAATAAACGAGAGTGCACAGCGCCCTTGACTCGACTCGGATCTGCGATTAGATTCTGTTCCACATATCCGAGTCTTAGCCTAACTTGGAGTCCCGCTTGAAGTGAGACATACAGTATAATACAACGTAAACCAATACGGTAATCATAAGGCGGCCTTGGCCCTGTTTCCTCCAAGGTTAGGAGTAATTGTTCTTTACCGCAGATCTCGGCATCACTTTCGACAAGTAGTCCTCATACAGGACAACTGAAGTCCACGTGTAAGACATCCTTTAAGTCGGGGACATGAATCAAAGACTGGTCGGCGCGAAATGCCACCGCGAATCGACTGGGTGTCTCAGGGGAACAAAAGATCGATTTATTTATTCCCATAATGTTTGAAGACACGCATACAAGGAGCGACAGCTGCCGCCACCATGTCCCTGTTTCATAACACCTCCCGAACTGTTGTTAAAATCACGATCCGACAACGGGACGGCAATGACAACAAAAGGCCACTGGGATGTGGGCACCCCGGCCGATGGCGATCGTTGGAAAGAAACCTAGATTAGTAGATATATACTGTTTCTCGAAAGGTCTTGTGTGGTGTGTTCGGAGTTGCGTCTCCACACGCTCCCTCAGAGCCCATCCTCTCCGCC
>Ga0137397_10001007_pt1 | contig 19617 bp, 16 predicted proteins | sample czorhiz116metaG_FD_106658 | JGI IMG/M metagenome (GOLD analysis project Ga0137397, IMG submission 106658) | Vadose zone soil microbial communities from Angelo Coast Range Reserve, California, USA - czorhiz1.16 metaG | ecosystem: Environmental > Terrestrial > Soil > Vadose zone | place: USA... | reverse complement strand
GGGAAACTCTCGAGCGATCTGCTCGGCTTGGAGGGCATTTCGGGGGCGATGGCGGAAAAGGAGATGGTATTATATGTGCTCCGTTTTGTCGGCGATGAATCCGGTGCGCAGCCGGTTTTCTTTTATCCGGATCTGTAGCGACTTCTGCTAGCGTGCGGCTCACTCAAATCAAGCTCGCAGGCTTCAAGTCCTTCGTCGATCCCACCACCGTAAACGTTCCGGGCCAGCTGGTCGGCGTGGTCGGGCCGAACGGCTGCGGCAAATCCAACATCATCGACGCGGTTCGCTGGGTGCTCGGCGAATCCCGCGCGGCGGCGCTGCGCGGCGACTCGATGCAGGACGTGATCTTCAACGGCTCGTCGCTGCGCAAGCCCGTCGCGCGGGCGAGCGTCGAGCTCTCGTTCGACAACAGCCTGGGGAGGGCGGCGGGCCAGTGGTCGCAGTACGCCGAGATCTCCGTCAAGCGCGTGCTGCAGCGGGACGGCGAGTCCTCCTACTTCATCAACAATTCCCACGTTCGCCGCCGCGACGTGCAAGACATCTTCATGGGCACGGGCCTGGGGCCGCGCGCCTACGCCATCATCGAGCAGGGCATGATTTCGCGCATCATCGAGGCGCGGCCGGAGGAGCTGCGCGTGTTCCTCGAGGAGGCCGCGGGGGTATCCAAATACAAGGAGAGGCGGCGCGAGACCGAGCACCGGCTCGCCGACACGCGCGAGAACCTCGCCCGGGTGGGCGATATACGCCAGGAGCTGGGCGCGCAAATCGGGCGGCTGGAGAAGCAGGCCGAGGTCGCGCGCCGGTACAACGACCTCCTGGCCGAGAGATCCTTGAAGCAGAACCTGCTGTGGCTCCTGCGGCGCAACGAGGCTCAAGGCGAGGCACAGCGTCATGCGAAGGAAATCGAGCGTGCCGGCATCGAGCTCGAAGCCGAGACGGCGCGCTTGAGGGAGAACGAGCGCGAGCTCGAGCAAGCGCGTGCGGAGCACTACGCTGCCGGCGACGCCTTGAGTGCCGCGCAAGGCGAGCTCTACGGCGCCAACGCCGACGTTTCCCGCCTCGAGACCGAGATACGCTACGTCGCCGAGACCCGACAGCGGCTGGAAGCGCAGCTGGCGCAGATCCGAGCGCAGCGCGACGCCGGCCGGCGTAACGAAGTCGAGCAGCGCGAGGCGCTCCGCGGCTGGGAGATCCGGCTGGGAGAGTCGCGGGACGCCCTGGAAACGGCGAAGCGCAAGCTCGAAGAGGAAAAGGTCAGGCTGCCCCAGGCGGAGCAGGCGCTGCGCCTGCTCCTGGGGCGGATCGCGGGCGAGCGCGAGCTCATCGCCCAGGCGGAGCAGGCATTCCAGGTCAAGCAGGCGCATCTCGCGCACGCGAACAAGACGCTGCAATCGCTGGAGCAGCGCTGCGAGAAGCTGCTCGCCGAGCGTGCCGAGTTGGTCACGCCCGACGGCGAGGCGATGGCGCGATTGGGCGAAGACCTGGGAAAGAGCCGCGCCGAGCTCACTCGGCAGGAAGCGCTGCTCGCCCAGCTCGAGGAAGCCCGCGCGGACGTCGACGAGCGGCGCCGGACGGGCACCGACGCGCTTCAAAGCTTGGAGCGCGAGCTGTCGGCGCTGGAGGGGAAGCTCGCCACGCTCCAGCAGATTCAGAGCCAGGTCGAGGAAAACACCAAGGTCCAGGAGTGGATCGGGCGGCACCAGCTCGCGTCCAAGCCGCGGCTGTGGCAGAAAGTCCGCGTCGAACAGGGATGGGAGACCGCGGTCGAGTCGGCCCTGGGCGAGCGCCTTCACGCGATGGAGATGTCCGACCCTGAATTGCTGCAGCGCCTGCTCGAAGACCCGCCGCCGGCCAGGGTGAGCGCCTTCAGCCCGGGATCGGGCGCGGAGCTGCGGCGCGAGAAGGGTTTGATCCCGCTCGCGAACTACGTCGAAACGGCGGAGCCTGCGGTCGGCGCGGTCGTCTCCGCGTGGCTCGCTCCGTACTATGCCGTCGAAGGCGTCCCGCGCTTGCTCACGCGCCTGGAGCTGCCGCCCCAGGCCGTTCTGGTCAACCGTGAGGGCCATCAATTCAGCCGCTTCGGCGTGAGTTTCCACGCTCCCGATCCTGCCGACAGCGGAATTCTCGCGCGGCAGCGGGAAATCGAAGCCCTCGGCCGGGAGTCGGGTGGACGCCACGAGGAGATCGAGAAGAAGCGCCAGGAACTGTCCGAGCTCGAGCATTCGCTGGGCGAGCACGACGAAGGCCTCGCCACGCTGCGGGCGGCGGGCATCGCGCTCAAGCAGCGCCACCACGAACGCGAGCTGGAGCACCTCAAGCTGACTCAAGGGCAGGACCGCTACCTGGAACGCAGCCGCCAGATCGAGGGCGAGCTGACGGAGATCGCCGCGCAGCAGACCCACGAGCGCTCCGCGCAGGCCACGGCCGAGTCGAGTCTCGAGCGGCATCAGGCGGAGATCGACGAGCTCTACGGGCGGGTCGAGCTCAGCCAAAGGCAACAGGAGGAGGCGGAAGCCGGGCTGGAGCAACAGCGGCAGCGGGTTCGGCAGGCCGAGCACGATGCCCAGCAAACAGGCTTTCAAGAGAGAGAATGCATAAGTAAAATCAGCGATATAAATAATTCTTTTAATGTGTTTAATGAACAAATAAGCCAGGCCGATCAGACCCTGGAGCAGTTGCAGGCCGAACTCACCCAGATCGACGATCAGGCACTCAGAAGCCAGCTTCAGAAGGGATTGGAGGCGCGCATCGCGCGCGAGCAAGGCCTGGCCGGGGAACGCAACCGCCAGGAGGAGATTGCCGACCGGCTGCGGGCGATCGAGGAAGCCCGGATGGGCAGCGAGCACAAGCTGCAGCCGCTGCGGGACCGCATCGCCGAGCTGCGGCTGAAGGAACAGGCCGCGCAGATCAACGGGGAGCAGTTCGAGCAGCAGCTGCGCGAGGCCGGCGCGGATGAAGCCGCCCTGCTGGCCGCGATGAAGGAAGGCCAGAAGGCGGCGCCTTTGCAGGGCGAGATCACCCGGCTCAGCAACGCTCTGACCGAGCTGGGAGCGATCAACATGGCGGCCCTGGAGGAACTCACGACCAACCAGGAGCGCAAGCAATTCCTCGATGCGCAGGCCGCCGACCTGAGTGCCGCCCTCGAGACCCTGGAGAACGCGATCCGCCGCATCGACCGCGAAACGCGCGACCTTTTGCAGGCGACCTTCGATACCGTGAACCGCCATTTCGGCGAGATGTTTCCGGCGCTGTTCGGCGGCGGCGAGGCCCAGCTCAGCATGACGGGCGAGGAGATACTCGACTGCGGCGTTCAGGTGATGGGGCGCCCCCCGGGGAAGAAAAACACCACCATCCACCTGCTCTCCGGCGGGGAAAAAGCCCTCACCGCGATCGCGCTCGTGTTCTCGATGTTCCAGCTCAACCCGGCGCCTTTCTGCCTGCTCGACGAAGTCGACGCGCCGCTCGATGACGCCAACACCGAGCGCTTCTGCAATCTGGTCGGAAAGATGTCGCAGCAGACGCAGTTCCTGTTCATCAGCCACAACAAGATCACCATGGAGATGGCGAATCAGCTGGTCGGCGTCACCATGCAGGAGCGCGGCGTGTCGCGCGTGGTGGCAGTGGACATCGACGAAGCCTTGAAGCTGCGGGAAGAGCCCGCCGCCGCCTGAATATGGGCGATCTGCAATTCGGCCTGGTCGCCATCGGCATCCTCGTCGTGGCGGGTGTTTTCTTCTACAACAAGTGGCAGGAACGGCGCTACCAGCGCCAGGCCGAGGCGGCTTTCGGCTCGCGGCACGAAGACGTGCTGATGCGCGCGGGCGGGGGCGACGGACGGCGCGCGGAAGCCCCTGCGCCCGATCGGATCGAGCCCGTGCTTTCGTCCTACGCCGCCGCCCCCGAGCGCGCAGGGGCGCCGAGACAGATTCTCGTGGAATTCGTCGATTTCATCATTCCCATCGAGGCGCCGGAGGAGGTTTCCGGGGCGGCCATGCTCGATGCGGCGGGCGACGCGCTCGATCGTTGCCCGAGATCGGTCCATCTGGAGGGTTTCGACGGGGTGCTCGCCCGCTGGGAACTGCTCGATCCGGACCGCAGCTATTCGAAGATGCGTGCCGGGCTGCAGCTGGTCGATCGGCGCGGGCCCGCGGACGCGGAGGAGGTCGCGGCGTTCGCAGCCGCGGTCGAGCAGGCCGCCGCTTCGCTCGGCATGCTCGCGACCATGCCCGACCCGGCTCCGGCGCTTGAGCGCGCCAGGGAGCTCGATCAGTTCTGCGGCGATATCGACATCAAGATCGCCGTGCACCTGGTGAACGACAACACGCCTTTCCCCGGCGCGCGGGTCGACGCCGTGGCGAAGGCGGCGGGGTTCGAGCTGGACGAACCCGACGGGAAATTCCGCTGCAGGGACGAGACCGGGGCGGTGGTTTGCGCGCTCGCGAACTTCGAGCCCATTCCCTTCAAGGTGGACAGCCTCGAGATGCTGTCCACGCACGCGGTCACGCTGGAGCTCGACGTGCCGCGCACGCCCCGAGGCACGTTCGCGCGGTTCCGCGAGGCATCCGAGCGCATGGCCAGGCAGCTTAACGCGCGCGTCGTGGACGACAACCGCCAGCCGGTGGCCGCGAGCGCCTTCGACGCGATCGGTGCCCAGCTCCAGGCGGTCCACGCGGCGATGGAGGCGCGCGGCATCGCTCCCGGCGGAACGCTCGCGCTGCGGCTGTTCTCCTGATGCCGGTGGGTGAAAAGATCCGCCGGCGGGCGGAGGAACTTCGCCGGGAGATCGAGGGCCACAACCACCGCTACTACGTTCTCGACGATCCGAGCGTTTCCGATGCCGAGTACGATAAGCTCTTTCGCGAGCTGGCGGACCTGGAAGCCGCGCATCCCGGGCTCGCCACGCCGGAATCGCCCACCCAGCGCGTCGGCGGCGCTCCGCTCGAGGAATTCCCGCAGGTCGTGCATCGCACGCCCATGCTCTCGCTCAACAACGCGTTCACCGAGGAAGACGTGGCGGGTTTCGACCGCCGCGCGCGCGAGGCCTTGCGCAAGGAAGAGATCGAGTACGCGGCCGAGCCGAAGTTCGACGGGCTGGCCATCAGCCTGCTATACGATCGCGGCCGGTTCGTGCAGGGCGCGACTCGCGGCGACGGGCACACCGGAGAGGATGTGACCGCCAATCTCAAGACGGTGAGGGCGATTCCGCTGAGGCTCCGCGGCGCGAAGCCGCCTGCTTTCCTCGAGGTGCGCGGCGAGGTCATCATGTACAAGGCCGATTTCGAGCGCATCAACGCGCGCCAGCGCGAGCGCGGAGAGAAGGAATTCGTCAATCCGCGAAACACGGCCGCGGGCGCGTTGCGCCAGCTCGATCCGAAGATGACCGCGGAGCGGCCTCTGCGGTTTTTCGCATACGGCGTGGGCGACGCCGGGGGATTGCCGTTCAGGCGCCACAGCGAAATCCTCGCGTGGATGGCCGAGGAGGGGCTGCCGGTCTCGGCGGGGCGTGCAACCGTGAAAGGCCTGGCGGGCGTGCTGGCCTACTATCGCAGCATGGGTGAAAAGCGTGAGCAGCTGCCTTACGCGATCGACGGGGTGGTCTACAAGGTCAACGATCTCGCCGACCAGCAGGCGCTGGGTTTCGTATCGCGCGCGCCCCGATTCGCCTTGGCCCACAAGTATGCGCCGGAGGAAGCGACCACCGAAGTGCTGGACATCGAAGTCCAGGTCGGCCGCACCGGGACGCTCACCCCGGTGGCGCGGCTCGCCCCGGTCAGCGTGGGCGGTGCGACGGTCACCAACGCGACGCTCCACAACGAGGACGACGTGCGCCGCAAGGACGTCTGGCGCAGGGACGTGGTGACCGTTCGCCGCGCCGGGGACGTGATTCCCGAAGTGGTGGGCGTCTCCAAGGCGGGTCCGCGGGAGGAGGCGGACCGGTTCCAGATGCCGGCGCAGTGCCCGGTCTGCGGCTCGGAGGTCGTGCGCCTCGAAGGCGAGGCCGCGGCGCGCTGCACCGGGGGTCTGTTCTGCCCGGCCCAGCGCAAGGGGGCGCTGCTGCATTTCGCTTCGCGCCGCGCGATGGACATCGAAGGTCTCGGCGAAAAGCTCGTCGACCAGCTCGTCGATCTGGACGTCGTGCATACACCGGCGGACATCTTTCGCTTGGATGCGGCCAAGCTCGCCGCGCTGGACAGAATGGGCGAGAAGTCGGCCCGCAACGTTCTGGCGGCCGTGGAAGGTTCGAAGACCTCGACGCTGGCGCGCTTTGCCTACTCGCTGGGAATTCCCGGCGTCGGCGAGGAGGTCGCCAGGGTTCTCGCTGCACATTTCCTCTCGCTGGACTTACTGCTCAAGGCGGACTGGGCCGAGCTGGCGGAGAGGAAAAAGACGGTGCAGAAAGAAAATGTCGCGCGGAAGCGAAGGGGAGAGGCGCTTCTTCCACCGGTGCTCGAGGGCATCGGGCCGGAATTGATGGAAAGCCTGGCAAAGTTTCTCTCGCAGAAGCACAATCAGGAGGTCATCGCTCAGCTGACCTCGAGCGGCGGCGTGCGCGTTCAGGCCGAGCGGCGCGTTAGTGCCGGGCAACTGAGCGGAAAAGTCTTCGTGCTCACCGGGACGCTGCCGAAATTGACACGCGAGGAAGCCAAGAATCTGATCGAGAGCCGCGGCGGAAAGGTCGCGGCGTCCGTATCGAGCCTAACGGACTATGTCGTGGCCGGCGCCGACGCAGGCGGCAAGCTCGAAAAAGCCCATAAGCTCGGCGTCGCGGTTGTCGATGAAGAAGGGCTGCGGAAAATATTGAGGGAGTCCGAAGCGTGAAAAAAGTTACCAAAGCGGTTTTCCCGGTCGCCGGAATGGGCAGCCGATTTCTCCCGGCGACCAAGGCGAGTCCCAAGGAGATGATGCCGATCGTCGACAAGCCTCTCATCCAGTACGCGGTCGAGGAGGCGGTGGCGGCCGGTATCCGGGACATGGTGTTCATCACCGGCCGCAACAAGCGCGCGATCGAAGATCATTTCGACAAAGCTTACGAAGTCGAGGCCGAGCTCGCGGCGCGCGGCAAGACCGACCTGCTCGCGCTCATCCAGGACGTCATCCCGAAATCGGTCAATTGCATCTACATCCGCCAGTCGGAACCGCTCGGACTCGGCCACGCGGTGCTGTGCGCGCAAGCCGCCGTCAACGACGAAGTTTTCGCGGTGATCCTCGCCGACGACCTGATCGACGGCAAACCTCCGGCGCTGCAGCAAATGACCGTGCTGTTCGAGCGGCACCAGTCGCCCATGGTCGCGGTACAGCAGGTGCGGCGCGAGCACACCGCCCAGTACGGCATAGTGAAGACCGAAACGGTCACCGAAAATCTGGAGCGGATCATGGGGATCGTCGAGAAACCCAAGCCCGAGGCGGCGCCCTCGACGCTCGGAGTGGTGGGGCGCTACATCCTCACGCCGCGCATTTTTCACCATCTCGCCATGGCGAAACCCGGGGCGGGGAGCGAGATCCAACTCACCGATGCGATCGCGGCCCTGCTCGTCGAAGACCGCGTGCTCGCCTACCGTTTCCAGGGGACCCGCTACGATTGCGGATCGAAGCTCGGCTACCTGCAGGCGACCGTCGCGTACGGGCGCCAGCATCCCGAAGTCGGCAAGGCGTTCGAGGACTATCTCAAAACGCTTTGACGCGGGGACGCGATGCTGCGCCCTCGCGCCGGCGCGCATATACTCCTGCCCCAATGACGTCCGAAGAGTCCTGGAAAATTCTCGAGAACGCCGACCTTCTGTGCGATGAAACCCAAGTGCGCGACGCGATCGTCAGGCTCGCGGGCGAGATCACGAAAAAATTGAGAGACCGCCATCCGCTGGTGCTCGCGGTCATGGGAGGCTCGGTCTTCTTCGCCGGCAATCTCCTCCCGCTGCTGCGCTTTCCGCTCGAATTCGACTACGTCCAGGCTTCGCGCTACGGCAAAGGCACCAGCGGAGGCAAGATCGTGTGGACCGTCGAGCCCGGCGAGAACGTGAAAGGGCGTACCGTGCTCGTGCTGGACGACATCCTCGACGGCGGCGATACGCTCGCGGCGATACGCGACCGGGTGAAATCCCTCGGCGCGGCGGCGTTCTTCAGCGCCGTGCTCAGCGACAAGGATATCGGCCGCGCCAAGCCGGCGGTACCGGATTTCGTCGGATTGAAGCTGCCGAACCGCTTCGTTTTCGGTTGCGGCATGGACGTGTCCGGGGCGTGGCGCAACCTGCCCGCGATCTACGGCGTGAAAGGTTCCTGAGGGCATGCTCGCGATCATCGGCGGAACCGGGCTCACGCAGCTCGCCAATCTCGACGTGTCGCGGCGCGAGGCGGTGCGCACGCCTTACGGCGAGCCGTCGGGACCGCTGACCTTCGGGTCGATCCGCGGCGTTCCCATGATCTTTCTGGCGCGCCACGGCTACGGACACACGATTGCGCCGCACCAGGTGAATTACCGCGCCAATCTGTGGGCGCTGAAGGAGCAGGGCGCGCGCGAGATCGCATCGGTCGTCTCGGTCGGCGGGATCCGCCGGGACCTCGGGCCGGGAAAAATCGTCGTCCCTCACCAGATCATCGACTACACCTGGGGACGGGCGAGCACTTTCTTCGAGAACGAGGCGCCGGTGAAGCACATCGATTTCACCGAGCCGTATACCCCCGCGCTGCGGGCGCGCCTTCTCGCCGCCGCCGGCAAGAGCGGCGAATCGGCGCTCGACGGCGCGGTGTACGCGGCCACGCAGGGACCGAGGCTCGAGACCGCGGCCGAAATCGACCGGATGGAGAGAGAAGGCGCGGACATCGTCGGCATGACCGGGATGCCCGAGGCGGGTCTCGCCCGCGAGATCGATCTCGGCTACGCGGCGATCGCCGTGGTGGTCAACCACGCCGCCGGCCGGGGCGATAGCGCGCGCGGTATACAGATGCAGCGGATCGAAAAGATCCTCGATGAGACGATGGGCCGCGTGCGCAAGATCATAGATAGCCTGGTGACCGCGTGATACGCGACGTTCTCAGGATGGGGGACCCGCGGCTCCTCGAGAAATCGCGGCCGCTGGAGGCGTTCGGCACGCCTGAGCTGCACGAGCTGATCGTGGACATGCGCGACACCATGGCGCATCTGAACGGGGCCGGGCTCGCGGCGCCGCAGATCGGCGTGCTCCTGCGCGTGGTGATCTTCGGAGTGAAGCGCAACCCGCGCTACCCGGACGCCGAGGAAGTCCCCGATACCGTGCTCATCAATCCGGTGATCACGCCGCTGGGCGAGGAGATCGAGGAAGCCTGGGAGGGATGCCTGTCGGTGCCGGGGATGCGCGGCGTCGTGCCGCGTTATACGCGCGTGCGCTACCGCGGGTTCGACGAGTCGGGCGCCGCGATCGACCGCACGGTCGAAGGGTTCCACGCGCGCGTGGTGCAGCACGAGTGCGACCATCTGGACGGGATCCTGTATCCGATGCGCATCCGCGACATGTCGTTGTTCGGCTTCGTCGACGTGCTGTTCCCGGGCCAGGACTTGGGCGACGAATAGCGCTACAGGACCGCGAGCAGGTCCGTTTCGAACTGCAACACCGTTTTCGGATTGGCGAGCGCGGCGCCCGACACCACCAGCACGTCCTCGGCCCGCTCGCCCAGCGTCACGATCTTGGCGTTGTGCAGGCTGATGCCGTAGCGGCTGAGCACCAGCGCGACGGCGTAGAGCAAGCCGGTCCGGTCGCCGGCCGTGATCGACAGCGAGTGGTACTGCCCCTTCTCGTCCGGGACGATGCGCACTTCGGGCGGAATCGGGAAATGCTTGACCCGCCGCGACACGCGTCCGCGGATCGGCGGCGGCAGCGCGACCTGGTTCGCGAGCCAGCTCGTCAATTCCTCCTCGATCTTCGAGATCATGTCGCGCGGATGGGGCACGTTGCCGACGTCCATGACCTGGAAGGTATCGAGCGCGTAGCCGTGCCGCGTGGTGTAGATCTTTGCATCGACGATACTGAAGCCGACCGAACCGAAGTAACCGCAAATGCGCGCGAACAGGTCGCGCTGATCGCGGACGTAGATCATGGCTTGCAGGCCCTCGCCGGCGGGCGACAGTCGCGTCTTCACCACCGGCTGCTCGCCGCTCGTACGGGAGTGGAGCATGCGCGTGTGCCAGGCGATTTCCTGCGCGTCATGGCGCAGAAAATAGGGAACGTCGAAATTGCGCCACAGCGCGTCCTGCACCGTGTCGGACAGCTCGTAGAGGCGCAGCAGCCGCTTGGCCTCGTTCTGCTTGCTCTGGATGTACTGGTCGGCTTCCAGCTTCCCGCCCTTCAGCAGGTACTGCGTCGCCTGAAAGAGATCCTCGAGCAGCTTGCTCTTCCACGCGTTCCAGACTTTGGGACTCGTGCCGCGGATGTCCGCGACCGTGAGGAGGTACAGGGCGACGAGACGCCGCTCGTTGCCGACGACATCGGCGAAACGCCTCACCACCTCGGGATCGGACAGATCCTGCTTCTGCGCGACCGACGACATGTTGAGATGGTGCTCGACCAGGAACACGACCAGCTCGGTGTCTTCGCTCGACAGGCCGTGGTCGCGGCAAAAGCGGCGGGCGTCGACCTTGCCCAGCTGCGAGTGGTCCCCGCCGCGGCCTTTGGCGATGTCGTGAAAGATCGCCGCGATGTAGAGCAGCCAATGTCGTTCGAGCCCGGCGATCAGTCGGCTGCACAAGGGATACTCGTGCGCGAACTCGAGCATGGTGAAGCGGCGCAGGTTGCGCACCACGGCGAGGATGTGCTGGTCGACCGTGTAGACGTGGAAGAGGTCGTGCTGCATCTGGCCCACGATCCGGCGGAACGCCGGAAGATACCTGCCGAGGATGCCGTATTGATTCATGCGCCGCAGCTCGTGGACGATGCCGCGGGGCTGCTGCAGCAGCGCGAGGAAGGTCGCGCGGTTGCGCGGATCGCGGCGGAAAGCCGCATCGATGCGGTCCCGCGCCCGCCACAAGGCGCGCAGCGTCTTTGCGGTCATGCCCATGAGCTCGGAGTGCTGCTGCATGACGAGAAAGCTCTCCAGGATCGCGGACGGGTCGCGCTCGAAGAGGTCGGCGCGGCGGGCGTCGAGCAGCTCGCCCACGCGCGAGAATTTTTCGTTGATCACCTCGGCGCCGGCGGTTCTGGCCGGAAAGATCTCTGCGCCGATGTTCTGCAGCATGATCGTATTGAGCTGGGTGATCGCCTTGGCCGCGCGGAAGTACGCCTGCATCAACTGCTCCCCCGCGCGGCGGTGCGTCGTGGCGGAGTAGCCCAGATCGCGCGCCAGACTTTCCTGGAAGTCGAACAACAGGCGGTCCTCGCGGCGCCCGGCGGCATAGTGCAGGCGCACGCGGAGACTCTGCAGCAAGCGGTGGTGCCGATGCAACTGACGCGCCTCTTCCGCCGTGATCAGCCCGCGGCGCGCGAGCTGCGGCCAGGTATTTCCCAAGGCGCAGGCACGGCCGATCCACAGCACGACCTGGAGGTCGCGAAGCCCTCCCGGGGCCTCCTTGAGGTTGGGTTCGAGGCTGTAGGGGCTGTCCTGGAACTTGGTGTGGCGCTGCTCCTGCTCGAAGCGCTTCGCTTTGAAGAAGGTTTGGGGATCGATGCATTCGCTTCGCGCGCGCTCGAAACCCGCGAACAGCTCCCGGCTTCCGGCGAGCAGTCTCGCCTCGAGAAGGCTGGTCATGACGGTGACGTCCTTGGCCGCCTCTTCGACGCACTCGGCGATGGTGCGCACGCTGTGCCCCAGCTCCAGACCCGTGTCCCACAGCCTCCCCACCAGCTCCTCGATCTTCGCGGCGTGCTCGGAGGAGGCAGTGTCTTTCAGCAGGATCAGGACATCGATGTCGGAATGAGGGTAGAGCTCGCCGCGTCCGTAGCCGCCGACCGCGAGAAGCGCGAGGGGCGAGGGCAACTGCAGTTGCCGCCAGACGTCCTTCAGCGTGCGATCGATCAGCCGGCAATGCTCGCGCAGCAGCGCCGGACCGTCCGCGCGCTGGCGGAACCGGGCTTGCAGCGCCGCGCGCTCGGCCTGGACGCTCGCTTTCAGGCGGGCGAAGGCGTTGCCGGCGTCCGCGAGCGAAGCTTCAGTGGACAACATGAGTTCAGTGCTTCGGCGGAGGCGGGACGCCCGCGGAGAGCGTCAGGACCTCGTAGCCTTCTTCGGTCACCAGCACCGTATGCTCCCACTGCGCCGACAGGCTGTGATCCTTGGTGACGATGGTCCAGCCGTCGGCCAGCTCTCTCACCGCCGGCTTGCCGGCGTTGATCATGGGCTCGATGGTGAAAGTCATGCCGGCCTGGAGGCGCACGCCGGTTCCGGACCGGCCGTAGTGCAGGACCTGCGGCTCCTCGTGGAATTTCCTGCCGATACCGTGACCGCAGAATTCGCGCACCACGCTGTAGCCGTTTCCTTCGGCGTGCTGCTGGATGGCCGCCCCGATATCGCCCAGAAAGGCGCCGGGATGAACCTCGCGGATTCCGAGCCACATGCACTCGTAGGTCGTGTCGCACAGGCGCTTCGCCTGGATCGAAGGCTCGCCGACGTAGAACATCCGGCTCGAGTCGCCGTGGTAACCGTCCTTGATCACCGTCACGTCGATGTTCAGGATGTCGCCGGTCTTGAGCACGCGATCGCCCGGGATTCCGTGGCAGACCTGATGATTGACCGAGGTGCAAATCGATTTCGGGAAGGGTTTGTACCCGGGCGGGGCATAGTTCAAAGGCGCCGGAATGGCTTTCTGCTCCTCGACGATGAAGTCATGGCAGAGGCGATCGAGCTCGCCGGTGGTGATTCCCGGCTTGACGCGCAAGGCGACGAAGTCGAGCACTTCCCCGGCGAGCTTTCCGGCGACGCGCATTTGCCCGACTTCCTCCTGCGTCTTCAGATGTATTGCCATGCGCGACGAAAAAAGTGCGAAGGATAAGTCATCGATCCGGCGGGGGCAAACCGGGGCGCCCGAGTCGCTCGCGGCCTGGGTGCCGGCAACCTAGGGTAATACGCTGTTTGCACAGGAAAAAACTTGCGTCATTCGCAACCCACGTGCTACCATTTTAAATCTAGCTGGGCTCGGGCTCGGCTAAATTTTTCCGCCCCCTCCGTTAGGGTGCCCGACCGGTTTTTCCGGTGGGTCATTGGCCGGGGGCGGCCTGATAACCCTAACCGGAGTCATTCATGTCGACCACGATGCGCCAAATGCTCGAAGCGGGCGTGCATTTCGGCCACCAGACCCGCTACTGGAACCCGAAGATGGCGCCTTTCATCTTCGGCCACCGCAACAAGATCCACATCATCAATCTCGAGACGACGATGGTGATGTACATGGAGGCGATGAAATTCGTGCGCCAGCTTTCGGCCAACAAGGGCACGCTGTTGTTCGTCGGAACGAAGCGCCAGGCACGGGAGATCGTCCGCGAAGAGGCCGAGCGCTGCTCGGCTCCCTACGTCGATCATCGCTGGCTCGGCGGGATGCTCACCAATTTCAAGACCGTCCGACAGTCGACCAAGAGGCTGAAGGAGATGGAAGCGGCGATCGCGGACGGCAGCGTCGAGAAGTTGCCCAAGAAGGAGGGGCTGCATTTCCAGCGCGAGCTCGCCAAGCTGCAGCGCAGCCTCGGCGGCATCAAGGGGCTGGACAACCGGCCCGATGCGCTGTTCGTGATCGACGTCGGCTACCAGAAGGGCGCGGTCGCGGAAGCGAAGAAGCTCGGCATCCCGGTGATCGGGGTCGTCGACACCAATCACTCGCCCGACGGAATCGCCTACGTGATTCCGGGCAACGACGATTCCAGCCGGGCGATCCGCCTGTACGCGCGCGGTATCGCCGATGCGATCCTCGAGGGGCGCAGCCAGGTGGTGCAGGAAATCGTCGGCGCGGCTTCCGACGAATTCGTCGAAGTCGACGAACCCGGCAGGAAAGAAGGGTGAGCGGCTTCCTCGAGTCAAAAAGGGGCCTGTCAGCCCCTTTTTTTTAAACTTTCGGAAGATCTAGCGAGGCAGCAAGGAAATGGCGGAAATCACCGCGAGCGCGGTCAAGGAGCTGCGCGACAGAACCGACGCCCCGATGATGGAGTGCAAGAAGGCGCTCGTCGAGGCGGGCGGGGATCCGTCCAAGGCGGAGGAGCTCCTGCGAGTCAGGCTAGGCAATAAGGCTTCCAAAGCTGCGTCGCGCGCCACTGCGGAAGGCACGGTTGCGATCCACGTTGCTTCTGACGGGAAGAGCGGTGCGATCGCGGAGGTGAATTGCGAAACTGATTTTGTGGAGAAGACCGAGGATTTCCAGGAGTTCGCGGCGGCGATAGCCAAGTTGGTCACGACGAAAAATCCGCAGGACCTCGCCGCTCTGGGTGCCTTGCCTCTGGCCGGATCCAACGCCGAGGACGCACGCAAGGCGCTGGTCGGGCGAGTCGGCGAAAATATCTCTGTGCGCCGCTTTGCCAGATTCGAGACGAAGGGGCGGCTGTTCCAATACATCCATGGCGGCGCCAAGATCGGCGTACTCGTCGATGTGGTCGGCGGGGATGAGCAGCTCGGTCGCGACCTCGCCATGCATATTGCCGCATCGAAGCCCATGGGCTTATCGGTGGGCGACGTTCCCGCGGATCTGATCGAAAAGGAACGCAGCATTGCCGCAGCGAAGGCGGCGGAATCGGGCAAGCCCGCCGACATCGTAAAGAAAATGGTCGAGGGCAGCGTACAGAAATTCCTGAAGGAAGTGACGTTATCGGGCCAGCCATTCGTCAAGGACCCGAGCGGGAAGCAGACCGTTGAAGCACTCCTCAAATCCCGAGAGGCGTCGGTTGCGCGCTTCGTGCTGTACGTGGTCGGTGCGGGGATAGAGAAGAAAGGTAACGGTGCGGCGTGAGCGGTGCGGACCCCGCGATGACGGCGCAAGGGAGACGGCGAAAAACCGAGATGGCTGCAACTGCAAAGTACAAGCGGATCCTGCTCAAGCTGAGCGGGGAAGCCCTGATGGGCGAGGACGCCTACGGGATCAACCGCGCGACCATCGAGCGCATCGTCGGCGAGATCGCCCAGGTGGCGGCGCTCGGGCTGGAGATCGCGGTGGTGATCGGCGGCGGCAACATTTTCCGCGGTGTGGCGCCGGGCGCGACGGGCATGGACCGCGCGACCGCCGACTACATGGGCATGCTCGCCACCATCATGAACGCCCTCGCGCTGCAGGACGCGATGCGCACCGCGGGATTGAACGCGCGCGTTCAATCGGCGCTCAACATCGAGCAGGTCGTCGAGCCCTACATCCGCAACAAGGCGATACGCTATCTGGAAGAGGGCAAGATCGTGATCTTCGCCGCCGGCACGGGCAACCCATTCTTCACCACCGACACGGCCGCGGCGCTTCGCGGAACCGAGATCGGCGCGGAGATGGTGCTCAAGGCGACCAAGGTCGACGGGGTCTATACCGCGGACCCCAAGCTGCGCCCGGACGCCAAGCGTTACGACAAGCTGAGCTTCGACGAGGCCATAAGTAAGAATCTCAAGGTGATGGACGCGACGGCCTTTGCGTTGTGCCGCGATCAGAAGCTTCCGATCACCGTTTTCAGCATCCTGAAGGCCGGAGCCATGAAGCGGGTCGTCACCGGCGAGCCCGAAGGCACGCTGGTCTACGTCAACGCCTGAAACCGAGCGCATGAACACCCTGGCCGACGTGAAGAAAAATGCAGAGCAAAAAATGCATAAATCGCTCGAGGTGCTGAAGAACGACCTCGGGAAAGTGCGTACCGGCCGCGCGCACACCGGGCTCCTCGACCACGTCATGGTGGACTACTACGGCTCCCAGATGCCGATCCCCAAGGTGGCGAACGTGAGCCTGCTCGACGGCCGCACGCTGGGGGTGTCCCCATGGGAGAAAAAAATGCTCGGCGCGATCGAGAAAGCCATTCGCGAGTCCGATCTGGGCCTGAATCCCGCGACTCAAGGCGACACCGTCCGGGTGCCCATGCCGGCGCTCACCGAGGAGCGCCGCCGCGACCTGGTCAAGGTCATCAAGCACGAAGCCGAGAACGCCAAGGTCGCGGTGCGCAATCAGCGGCGCGACGCCAACCAGGCGCTCAAGGAGCTGCTGAAGGGCAAGGCGGTGTCCGAGGACCAGGAGCGGCGCGCGCAGGACGAGATCCAAAAGCTCACCGACAAGCACATTACCGATATCGACAAAATGATCGCCGCAAAAGAGGCCGAGCTGACAGCCGTGTGATTCGATGAACAAATCCTTCAACAGTTCGACCCGCGAGATTCCGTCGCCCACGGGCATGCCCCGGCACATCGCCGTCATCATGGACGGCAACGGACGCTGGGCCAAGAAAAGGTATCTGCCTCGCGTGGCAGGCCACAAGCAGGGCGTGGAGACCGTGCGTCGAGTCACGCAGTGCTGCGCCGAGCGCGGTATCGAGTACCTCACCCTGTTTGCGTTCAGCTCGGAGAACTGGCGCCGGCCGGCGGAGGAGGTCTCGACGCTGCGGCAGCTGTTCATGGTGGCGCTCGAGCAGGAAGCAGAGCGCCTGCACCGCAACCGGGTGCGGCTCAAGGTGATCGGCGACATCGTCCCGTTCGGGCCCCGCGTGGCCGAGCTCGCGCACCGCGCCGAGGAGTTGACCGAAGAGAACGACGGTCTCACGCTGACCATCGCCGCCAACTACGGCGGCCGCTGGGACCTGATGCAGGCCCTGGGAAAGCTGGTCCGGAGCCAGCCGATTCCCACCGAGGGCTATACCGAAGAGCAGCTCGCGCCGTACCTCGCGCTCAACTACGCACCCGAGCCCGACCTGTTCGTGCGTACGGGCGGGGAGCAGCGCATCAGCAATTTCCTGCTCTGGCAACTCGCGTACACCGAGCTCTATTTCACGCCGACGCTGTGGCCGGACTTCGACGCCGAGCAGCTCGACGCGTCGATCGCATGGTACCAGCAGCGCGAGCGCCGGTTCGGGCGCACCAGCGAACAGCTCGACAAGGCCAAGCGCGAAAGCGCCGGGCGGCGGAGGATCGCGTAGCGCCGCCTGCCGGACGGGCAGGAGCGCGCGGCCTTTCATGCTGAAGACGCGCGCGCTGACCGCCGCCGTTCTGCTCGTGGTGTTTGCGTCCGCGCTCTTTTTCCTTCCGCCATTGGGTTGGATCGTCTTTTGCGCGATCCTGCTCGGCGCCGCGGTCTGGGAGTGGGGCGCGTTGGCCGCGCTCGCGCCGGCCGGCCGCTGCATCTACGCGGCCTCACTGATCCTGCTCTTCGTATCGCCCTTGTACCTCGACCGCGCCGGAGCGAACGGCTTGTACGCGCCGCCCTGGATCTACGCAGTCTCGGGTTTTTTCTGGATACTGCTCGCGCCGCTCTGGATATGGCGCAAACGGCAGCCCGGCGGACGGGCGACATTGCTCGCCGCGGGTCTGCTGGTGCTCGTGCCCGCATGTGCCGCGCTGGTGGATTTGCGCAACGGACACCCGACCCTGCTGCTCGCCGTCCTGGGCACGGTCTGGATCTCGGATTCGGCCGCCTATTTCGTCGGACGGCGATTCGGCAGACGCAAGCTCGCGCCGTCCATCAGTCCGGGGAAGACCTGGGAGGGAGTCGCCGGCGCCTTACTCGCGGTGTGCGTGTACGCGCTCGCGTGGGCGGGGCTGGGCGCGCCGGAGAATCCATGGGCCGGAGGGACGCGCGCTGCGCCGGCCTGGCTCCTCGCCGTCCTGCTGGGGCTCGCCGTAGTGGGAATCATTGGCGATCTGTTCGAATCTCTGATAAAACGCCAAGCGGGAGTCAAGGACAGCGGTACGCTTCTCCCCGGACACGGCGGAATACTCGATCGCATCGACGCGCCCGTGGCCATGCTGCCGCTGGCGGTGCTTGCGTTCATGAGATGAGCACGATTCAGAACATCGCGATACTCGGCGCAACCGGGTCGATCGGGGCGAGCACTCTGGATGTGATCGCGCGGCATCCGTCGCGTTTCCGGGTGGCCGCGCTGACCGCCAACCGCCAGGTCGACGAGCTGGTGGAGCTGTGCCGCCGGCACCGACCCGATGTCGTCTGCGTCGCGGACGCAGCGCAGGCGCCGCGGCTGCGCGAGCGCCTGGCCGCGGCCGGAGCGAGTTGCAGGGTCCTCGCCGGGGAGGAGGGCCTGGTGGAGACGGCCTGCCTGCCCGGTGTCGATTGCGTGATGGCAGCGATCGTGGGGGCGGCCGGGCTGCGCGCGACGTTGGCTGCGGCGAGGGCGGGGAAGAAGCTGCTGCTCGCGAACAAGGAGGCGCTGGTCGTCGCGGGGCGGGTGTTCATGGAGACCGTGCGCGCAAACGGCGCGATGCTGTTGCCCATCGACAGCGAGCACAATGCCATCTTTCAATGCCTTCCGCCGTTCGCCGCCGGCGAGCTGTCGGCGCGGGGCATACGCAGGATTCTGCTCACCGGCTCGGGTGGCCCGTTCCGCGCGCGGGCGCGCACGGAGCTCCACCGCGTGACGCCCGATGAGGCCTGCGCCCACCCCAACTGGGTGATGGGGCGCAAGATCTCCGTGGATTCGGCGACGATGATGAACAAGGGATTGGAAATCATCGAGGCGCACTGGCTGTTCGGCGCCAAGCCCGAGCAAATACAGGTCGTGGTCCATCCTCAGAGCGTGGTGCACTCGATGGTGGAGTACGCCGACGGCTCGGTGATCGCGCAGCTGGGACACCCGGACATGCGCACGCCGATCGCGCAAGCGCTCGCCTATCCGGACCGCATCGACGCCGGAGTGCCGTCGCTCGACCTGTTTCGCATCGGCTCGCTCGGCTTCGAACAACCCGACTTCGAGCGGTTCCCCGCGCTCGGCCTGGCGTACGCAGCGCTGAAGAGCGGGGGTGCCGCTCCGGCGACGCTGAACGCCGCCAACGAGGTCGCGGTCGCGGCGTTTCTCGAAGGCCGTCTGCCTTTCCTGCAGATCACGCCGGTGATCGAGGAAACCCTGAATGCGCTCGAAGGCGGCCCTTTGCGCACGCTCGAAGAGGTGCTCGCCGCGGACGCGGCAGCACGTATGAAGGCCGGCCAGGTGGTCGCCCGGTTCAATTCCAACGCCGCATGAACATCGTCGTCACCATCGTCGCTTTCGTCGTCGCGCTGGGCGTGCTCATCGTGTTTCACGAACTCGGCCACTACGTCGTCGCGCGCTTCTACGGGGTCAAGGTGCTGCGCTTCTCCTTCGGCTTCGGCAGACCCTTGTGGCGGATTCGGCGCGGCAGCGACCAGACCGAGTGGGTGATCGCCGCCCTGCCGCTGGGCGGTTACGTGAAGATGCTCGACGAGCACGAAGGACCCGTCGCGCCGGAAGAGGCTCACCGGGCGTTCAACCGCCAGAACGTGAGGCGGCGGATCGCGATCGTCGCGGCGGGCCCGGTGGCGAATTTCCTGCTCGCCATCGCGTTCTACTGGATGCTGTTCGTCGGAGGCGTGCAGGAGGCCAAGCCCATCGTCGGCGCGCCGCAAGCGGGAACCGCCGCGGCCGCGGCAGGATTGGTGCGCGGCGAAACGATTCTGAAGATCAACGGCGAGCCCATGACAACCTGGCAACAGGTTCGCTGGCGGCTGCTGCAGCTCGCGGTGGAGAAACAGCC
>Ga0137397_10001005_pt1 | contig 19622 bp, 34 predicted proteins | sample czorhiz116metaG_FD_106658 | JGI IMG/M metagenome (GOLD analysis project Ga0137397, IMG submission 106658) | Vadose zone soil microbial communities from Angelo Coast Range Reserve, California, USA - czorhiz1.16 metaG | ecosystem: Environmental > Terrestrial > Soil > Vadose zone | place: USA... | reverse complement strand
TTGAGTAATCACGGGTGTACTTGTCGCCCGTCCACAATCGAGCATTCAGGGTTGGACGACCTGTCAAGGCGACACAGCCGTGACAATGAGAAGAAAAAAATGTTCATAAGTAGAATCGGATACGGAATGGAATGTGCTATGAAATCTATGTGTCGTCCATAGAAAAGATTATCGGCGAGCGTTACCAAATAGTAGAACATTGGGCGAATGAAATGCGGATGGGTGAATGATGCAGGGAGTATTAGTGGGTCAGCAATCGCAAAATGCATGAGAAAATAATAAGTGACAACTATGATAGCGAAATGAAATATACGAATAGAGTAGACACTAGAGTGGGAGATCACGATAAGATGTATTTATGAGTTCGTAAGTGAATCGACTTGAGAAATGTATGAGGGACATCAACGAAGAGGAAATGGGTGGCACTTTGACCAGGTTTTTGATGATAAACGTAAGAAGATTGTTCTTTCATGACATGAGAACGAAGAGTCATACCATGGCGTTCGGACGGGGGTTAGTCGGCCTAGTATAAGGGTGGAGGCGATCTCCGGCAAGTACTGTAGGCTGGCGGAATTGAAGGCATTCATTTCGTCAAGACTGGTGGAAGGGAAGCGTCCCGGTCTGTCAGATCGCGTGGGATCATATTAGGTGCCACATGTTGACCTGGCGTGATGTAGCGTGGATGAGTGGAGGAACGTCGGCGGGAAGCGACTATCTTCGGCGCCTGAGGCGATGGTAGAAACGCGGCGGGCGCCGCGCCCTGTACGAGGTGCCAGTCCGAACCTGGCTGGGCTGGGATAGTGGGCAGGTGCCCTTTTGCATTTTGATCGCACTCGGGCAATATGGAAAGCCGGGGCGCAGGAGCGAGCACACGAGGGAAGTGCGTGCGATAGCGCTTTCCGCCGACCGTGCCACTTTTGAGTAGCCATGCACCCGTGGAATGGTGACCTGCGACGAGCCTCGTACCATTTCCTCTCCTATACCTTTCACCAGACGTGGAGGCGCTGCCTATCGAAGGCACATACCGTAGTATGGGACGAGGCACCGTTGGTTCGTCAAATACGTCGTAAGGAATCTCAATGGGATGCCGCAGGAGGAAATTCAGGGCCAAGATAGGAGCGGATATCGCCACGCTAACGGCGAAAAATGTGGACCTGAACTCGTTTTGCAAGTTGGTGCTGTGGACGTTGGTTACGTAGGGTAAAGACAATACCTAAGGAGAGTGTCAGCAAGATATCATTATAGCGATGAGAGAGGACACACCAAAGGGACCCACACCCCAGCTAACCAAGCTACAATCCGCAACGTAGAGATCTCAATCTGTGGTGAAAGCGCGGCGGCGGCGGTAGCACTTCCTCTCTCGGCCTGCATCGAGGATGGCGCATACTGACCATCGCTGGCCAAGACTCTTGCCCTCACGCTTCCACCCATACCAGCGCTCGTGACGCCTGAACGAGTAGTGCCCGGACTCATATCCCGAGTCAGCGTCGAGGTGATCGCGGGTTGCACAGCACTTGTACTACGAACTCGATCACGTGGACTCGAGTGCGGAGTACTTGGGTACGACCACGCAGAAAGGGTAGGGCGGGTACCGAGGGACGATGAGATCCAGGAGCCCTGTGAGCTCAGCGTCAAGGCTGCCGCGGTCGCCGCCGCCGCTCGGAGGGACTGCGTGCGGGAGCGGTGAACCGGCCCAAAGTCCGTCTTCTCATAGTATGTGTCACCTCGACTCGACCGGGGCATCCGAGGCGACCCAGACGAACGCGTACCCTGGGAAGGCCAGAATGGAAACGGAGCAGTGGCGGCCTGTTCTCGTTCTGTTGAAGCGGCCATGCTCTGCGTGGCACGTGTGCCAGTCGTCGAGTGCGAGTATCGAGAGATCGACTTGTCACGGTGACGGTGAGAGCTCGCTGGGGATGTGATCCACGAACCGCCCTCCCGCACGGCGTCGATGTCCTGGGTGGCGAGGGAGACCTGTGGCTTCTCGACGATCCGTCGGGGAGACTTGGACTCCTTACTGACAGTGACCTGATTAGAATTCGCGAGGCTGCGTCTGATAGTGATAAGGCTGCCAACGAGAGAGCCAAACATGACGGTATTGAGAATCGCGATTGTAGACGAGTACGCGACATAACCAATGAGGAACCTCCGCCGGGACGTCGTCGTTGTATGATGAGCGAACAATACTGCTGCGACCGTGGAAACGCTTGCCAAGAGGACAAAGGGCAGCCAGAGCAACCAGTGCGCGCGGCCAAAGGATACCGACCTTCGCATGCGCACGTGAATTAGGATGAGCGCCGATACGACGAGAAAACACGTTTGGCGGAAGGTAAGTGCCAGCCAGAGCCGAGCCGCCGAGCCGGCTCCGAAAGCACTGGCGGTCGCGCCTGTACCCGTCGAAGCGTCTACCCACTGGGCGAACGCCTCCCAGACAAACACGGACACCACAACAACGTCGCAGAGTGCCAGCCACACATAACTCTTGTCGGCCGGGGGGAGGTAACGGGAACTTGGGCTAAAGGCCGACTTTGGACGAAAAAGGTCAGCATCCAATTGGTGGCTACATATCAACGAATGAAAGTGGAACAAATCCGCACCGGATAGACTCGTCTGCCAAGGTAGCGGCGAGGCAGAATGGAGAGTATGATGCGGAGGATAACGAATGCAGAGCAGCACAAGGAGAAGAAGGCGAGTGCAACGGTGGGCATGAGCGGAATCATCTCGGGGCGTCACTTGATTGGTCGGCGGGTGGGCTACGGAGGTCGGGTAGGTGCGCGGAGGCGTGAAGGACATAAAATGCCGTTTGTGTTCGTGAAGACTGCTCCTGGAGGAAGCGTACCGTTTCAAACAGCCCGAGAGGAATCCAACTTTCTCAAACGTGGTTTCGAGCACTAAAAAAAGTACTGAAAGACGAGTGAGAGGCGGAACGGCGGCGGAAAAGCCGTAATAGAACTACAGTACAGTTAAAAAATATGCGGCAATAAAAAAGTGCCGACAGCGTTTATGGAGCATCAATGCTAGGAAACCCGCTCCGTATATACGTAGCCAAAAGGTTACCGGCTAGCCAAGGTGTTCTGGATGATTGGCCAATCTTCCTTCTTACAACACTTTGATGTGACATGGTAAGCGACGAGATATCCCCGTTCATGTGTCATTTGAAGCGCTACGCAGTCGAGGGTTTAATATGTTTAATATCTGAGTTCAAGGTGGGGCGCTAGGATGTCCGTATTTGATGTACCTACGTTCATGTTGACACTCTGCGAATGACCCCCATTAATGACGAAGAGCGGAAGACTTCCTGAGATTTGTCGTCAAGCGATGGGCCGATCAATACCGGCACAGTATCATACTGTGGGTGTGGACAAGAACCATACCAGTACAGTAGGTCGCCGGGCATATGTCGTGGTGGATCGCTGTAAGCGGAGAGTGGCGTGTGAATGTAATGTTGGCAGGAATTGGCACTGGCTCTCATTTGGGCACGGGCGCACCGACAGGGCTGATGCTCATCCCACCAAAAGATGCGCCGAGACCGTCCGCCTCTGAATCGACGTCCACACCATCCACCACGTCACGCCGGGACAGCCCGAGTCGCAGTCCATCCATCCCTCCCATCGCTTCCTCATCATCTTCCTCCTCATCGTCGTCATCGTCGCCCTCGATGGCGACGCTCACCCAGTCACGGTATATTGGTTCAATGTACGAACTCGAGCGCGGAAGCTTATACGGGTCGAACGGGAAGAAAGACGTGAGCTCGCTCAAGGCGCTGGTGCTGTTGCTAACAGGGAGCAGGGCGCGCTGCCACTCGGTGCGAGCCGGCGGCGGGGGTGCGGTGAGTAGAGGGAAGACATATATGAAACCTGTGGCATGGGCGACGTGCGCAAACTGGCGCGCCACGTTCTCAGAGCAGAACTGTTAGGTTATACCATATCAGTAGGCTGAAACTGGGATAAGGGAAGGAGGAGGTACCTTGAGTGGTTGGAGCGGGCACGCGACCACCCGTTGCACGATACTGAGCTCCGAAATCCACATCTTCTTTGGTGGCCCTGCCAACGTATCTTGCTCGCGCTCGCGCTCGCCTTCCGCATCACAAATTTCATCGCCCTCCACCAAGTCTCTCCACCGAAAGCAGAATATCAAAAAGACGGCCTGAGCAACTGCGTAGAACACGCCCGGTGGGGCGGTGTCCGCGTCGCAGGACTCGTATGCGTCAAGTTCGTGCTCGAGAAAGCGACATAGCACGCGAACCGTGCCGCGCGCTTCCTCAGGACCAATGAACTTGGCGCGCGAGACGAACGAAGCGACATAGCTTGCGGCTGCGGCGCGGGCAATCTCAGGCTCCGCGGGTTCGAGCAGGGCGTGGGCTACAAGCTCGCCAAGGAAAAGGTCCGCAAATGCAGAATCGCGCGATGCGAACCAGAAAAGAAGAAACTGCATGTAGCGCGACTTGAAGGTGCAGAGGATCGTACGGGTAAAGATTGCGAGGAGTGATTGGAACTGAGCCAACTGTTGCACGTGATTGTCTACTTGTGCGGCTGGCAATGGGGGTGGGGATGTGGGAAGCATAGGTGTAGGAGATAAGGGAGGGCTAGATATTGCGGGGGTTGAGGGCACAGATGGTGAGGCTGAAGTGGGTGACGAGGAGGATTGCTGGTCAAAGTGATCGAAGAGGAGTTTGAGGATGGCATCGAGTTTATTGACCATCTCTGTTATGCGACCCAGGTCGACCGGGTCGTCTTTAGGCGTTGCGTGGTCGTCGCCCTGGCTGCCACCCTCCGAAGTCAGATCCGAAAAATCGTCGACGCCCTCCTCGGATCCATCTTCGTCGTCGCTCGACTGCTCCTGCCCAACTACTGTGTCGAATGGGTCGAGATCAAATAGATCTGCCTGTTCCTGTGCCGCTCCCGATGCCTCAAGCTCCTCTAACTCGACCTGTATCTCCACCTGAGTTGTGCATACGTATGAGCATCCCAGTCATCATCGAAGCAATCGGAGCTGCAACATGGAACTCACGTCTATCTGAATCGCACGATCAATAATCGTCGAAAATAGATTGTCTGCTATCTCGGGGCAATAATCGGTAATCCGGAGCATGTTTCGGATGTAGGTGATCTGTGATAGTTGAGACTGTCGTTTATGAGGAAAGTTTTGCACAAGAAGCGGCTGAAGCGTCGATGGTAGTGTCGGGACGAGGACCAAGAGATGCCACAGGAGATGGTGCACGCGGTCATAGACAGTGCGCCGGGTGAGGGGTGCCGAGGAAGACTCGGGAAGACCAGCGTCGAGAGCATGCAGACCCGACTCTGAAATGTCCGGAGCAGATCAAGGTTTGTTTCAAGTCAGAGAAGGATTCGAATCTTTCTTCCATTACGAGGACATGACTCACGATACGTGAAACCCCGCGCTATGCGACCGAGCACGAGGGAGAGGTACTCCGGTCTTGCGCTGACGAGGATCTTAATGAACGAGGTATAAGTCTTCACGAGGCTGGAGTCCATTGCCATCCACGGAAGTCTCATGATGGCCTCTATGAGCGCCATGTGCGTGCGACCAAGGCGCGAGACGACGTGCATGAGGGCGTGAAGCCATTGACGAAGCTGCGGGATCGGCGACGGCGCATCGAAAGCCGTTTCCTCAATATTGAACTGGTCGACGAGCATGCCGTATGACTCGTTATTCCCCTACGTGTGACCACAACGACTCGGGATGAATGGAACAAGGGAGGAGAAGGGAGGGGATCTGCGCACGAGGGTTTTCTGTTCTAGAGCGTTGTTCACGAACGCAAGATACATGTCCTTCCGAAGACGTTCGCCCCGCTTGATCCTAGCATTCGTGGCGATGGGACGGGATAGATCCCCACCGTCGACTGGGATGGTGGGGGACTGGGGAGAGGGCAATGACAATTTTCTGGAACGACCGCGCGACTGGCGCGTGCGGGGCGATCGCTTGGCAAAGCCGTCTAATGAAGGAGAAGACTTTGGGTGAGGCGGCAAGTCCATCTGTCTTTGATTTGGGACGGCGGGGCCTGCCTTTGGAGGGCGTTGGTTAAACTGAGACAGCCTCGAGTGCGGGTCCATTAACAAGATATAAACACGTCGCGGATGTCCCTGTGGATGTGGACACTGTCAAAAAATCATGTGTGCTTATGTCATCCATCACTACTCACAACGCATCTGCCTTTCGACACACAACACCGAGCGACGAGTCATGTCCGCCTCGCCTTTCTCAGCCGCCCACAGGCGCTACGTCAAATCTCTCTACAAACGCATGCTCGAAAACGAGCGCAATTGGGTCGTACGCTACGACCTCTGGCGTGCCCGGGCCTGTGTCGTCCGCGCCGAGTTTGAGCGCAATCGGTAAACAAACGCACTGAACTCGCGCGTTTCACCACAATACTCATCCTTTTCCTTTCCCCCCCCTCTTTCGCGCAAAAAAGAAATGTGCACGACCCCCGTGCTCTTGCTGCGATATTGGAAAAGGCGGAGGAGAAACTGGCCCGTAAACGTCACCCAGACCCTTACATCCGTGTGTATTACGATTACCTCCCTTAAGCCTCGCACCTTCTTTAACGTTGCTCACATACAATAGATCCAACGTACCCTGGTGGCTCAAAGTGGTGCGTCTGTCAACTCCTGTGCTTTGTTTGAGGCTTCTTTACTCACCCTGTTTCGTTGGATCGGGAACGTACAGGGAACGAAACTTGCCTGTGCGTGCTGAGCTCCTTCCTAATTTCAATCGCCCGCTCATATATTCCCGTTAGCCCCCACTCGGTCCTATTTTTGATCACGAAGCCCACCATTGAGGTGTTCTACAGTAGACATATCCGAAATATAACGTCTTTGTTTTTCTTGAGGCCTGCTATTGTATAAGCCTAAGAGGTGGAGGGACTAGCTACAAACGCAGATACAAGAATGACAACAGACAATATACAGGTGATAGTCAACTTGCGACAATTCAAGCCAAAAAAGCGGAGTATGAACGCGCCAGCATGGGGAGGGGAACTTGGAGGTGTATGTCATTGTGTGTTCGTGAACGAATGCACCACTGTACTGTAGTAGAAACGGAAACCAGAACGGAAACAAAGCTCATTTCGCGTCGTAAGTGTAGCAAAAAGGGAAGCCAAAGGAGCTACATCATAAAGCCAATCGGAAAGAGTCAACCTAGAGAGAATGTGAAAAGTATGCATGCGATTTACGTACTGTATGGTTGCATGTGTATGTATTATTACCTTACAGAACACTGCGATTGACAATGAGAAGGCATCAAGAATCAGCAACAGCAAACGCACGCGAGTGTACGTGAGTAGGCGAAGGCCCACATGTTAACACCGCACTACGTGCATTTCGTCCTTCAATAATACACAGCCTGAACCGGAGCCGAACCACCAACGCGTGGATCCGCATTGTATGCATCATACTCGACAAACTGCGGCGGCGGGTATGCGTACCCCTCCGGTCCACCATATCCATAGTATGGCGGCTGGGGGTAGGCCGGATATCCCATCATCGTTGCCGAAGCAGAGGCAGATGCTATCTCTGGTGGCGGACTGGGATAAAACTCATGCGGCGCAGGCGTCGCAGCAAGGGATGGGATAAATGCAGGCGCAGAGACACTCGCACGCAACGTCGATGGCCCCGAGGTATGCGTTTGAGTGTGCGCAGAAGCGAGACGGGGGTCTTCTGAGGCAGAAAGTGCGTCAGGCCTTCGGATCTCGATCCGCGAACTTTGCCGAGGTGGCGCGAAAAGCGACGGGTCTGGCGATCCATGCGGCTGGTGCTGCAGATGTGATTGCATATGCGGGAATGGCATCATGTACACCGGTGTAGGAACCTGGGGTGCTGCGGCTAGATACACTGGCCGACCAGTCGAAAGTTCATAAGGCATGCCATTTGCATCCAGGGCGACGCCGGGAGGCAGGGTGTGTGCTGACACGGGAGCATACGGGTAAGTTGAGGTATATGAGGATGCGGATGCTGGTACAGGTTGCGAAAAAGACACTTGAAGATGCGGGGGTGGAGAGCGCCAGAGGAGCCCGCCCTCGGGTGTGGTAGACGAATGGGAGATGGGTGCAGGTGCTGAGGGTGACACGACTGTACTGGATGTGCTGGTAGTAGAATTAATTTGTGCAAGATTAGAAGTAGGGAGTGGGATAAGGGTTGGGGGAGGGGGATCGCGCAACTTGAACGCGTCATCCGCAGGGGGCTCCGAGGTTGCCAGAGGTTGCCTATCCTCAGTCACTTCAAGGGGTACAGGCGGAGATGCAGGGATAATGATGGACGAAGTAACGATGGCAGGAGATACTGGGGGAGGGTTTGGTTCCACTGGTGCGTGATCAGTTACCTGTTCTGGAGAACACGCGGGTGTAGGCGATGGAGGCGATGATACCGCAGGATGCGTGGGAGTACTCTTGGCAACTTCGGCCTTGCGTTTACCCGGAGGTAAGGACACAGTGAAAACAGGTTTGCTATCCTCACCCACTGGATCACGCGACGGGGTCGGAGCACGGAGTTGGGAGGGCTGTACTGGTGCTCGCACAATAGCCCCAGAGGATGTTCCGGGGAGTTTGACACGATACGAGGGGCCTTCGCCAGGTCGAGGACGCTGAGAGAAATCCGAGTAAAGGAACGACTCGTGGTATTTGGTCCATGGGCGCTCCGGCTTGACATGGAACCAAGTACGGGACGGCGACTCCGTTGAACGTGGGGTGCCAGGGCGAGGGGAAAACCGGCCCCTTCCAAAGCCTCGCCCCCGTGGAGCAAAACCAACCCGCGAACCGCGACTGTTACTATTGGACCTTTGGGGCCGGTCCTGCCGCTGCGAGCGTTGTTCTTCACGGCGCTTCAACTCCTCGAAACCATCGTGCGTCCATGGACGATCGACTGGCAGCACGTCCTCCTGTGGTGAGCTTTGTGCTTCACCCGTCGAATGACTCTCGTTGTGCGCAGTCGCATCCCCACGGTCGCGCCCGCGGCCACGCCCACGAGCACTGAAAGCACGTCCTCGGCCGCCACCCTGCCAACGTCCACGCCACCATCCGGAGAGACTGCGCAAATCTTTATCCAGCAAACGATCGTCGTGGCCCCAAAACTCGCCCACGGTGGGAACATAGGAGGGGTCATTCTCTAATCGCTCTTGATATGCTTGCCGCGCCGTTTGCCCACGGCGGTGAGGTGCTGGTGCGGACGTGGTCTTTGGTTCAGGGTGAGAGGTTGACCTCGCGGGTGAGGTGGGGAGGACGGGTGACTCGGAGGATGGTCCGGATGACGTAGGGGGTGCCACCGGCTCAGACGAGCGACGACGGGTCTTCGGGCGCTTCGACTTGGGGGACCTGTGTTGCACAGGGGCGCGTGTGGTCTTGGCATGGATGATATTTGCGTCGAGGTCGGCGAAGTCGATAACAGGAAGTTCGGTGGTGCCGTTGACGACTTCATCCGGGACCATCTCAGACCAGTCCACCGACGCCGGGAGCATTGGGGCATGATCGTCGCCATCCTTGCTCCCATTGATGGCGGGCGGCGTGGTGCTGGGGCTGAGTAAAGTGGCATGACCATCCTGGGGTACGTCCTCAGAGGCGGGCTCCGTCTCCGAATCACTCTCTGAATCGATGGAGGACTGGTCATCTTCATCGGTGTCGGAATCTGATCTCGCCTCGCGCTCAACCTCATCATCGGTATGAAGACCATTTGCCCTTCCTCTCCTCCTAACGACTCGAGACTTGCGTGTCGATGGGCGATGGACAGAAGATGGAGCCGGCTTTGTGGATTTCAGGGTAGTAGGAGCAGGCATTCTGGAGATTTGGAAGTATGAGCGGATTTGGGTAAAGGAGAGGGGAAAAAAAGACGAAAGGAAAGGATATACCAGATGAAATGGGCAAGAAGGGTGGTGAGAGAGAATGGGAAGATACTTTTCAAGAAGAAGAGGTATAGAAGTGAAGTGGATTAGGATGAAGGGTGTACGACGACGAGGACGGTGTGAGAGGGAATGCACAGGCCGACGTTGGTCACAAACCCGGCAATCGGCAAACACCGTCGTATTTCAAACTCAGAGAACCTGACTCATCAATTTCTAATTTACAACTTGGATCGCGATCGCGGCTGCAACCCCTGCGTCATCAACCACCTTAACACCGCCCCGGTCACCTCTTCTCTTGCCTGGGCCATGATCCAATGCCCTTTACCCGGAAGCGCGATTTCTTCAAGCTTCGGTATTGTCTCTCTCATCCTCGGTAGTACCGTTGCCGTCGTCGCCGTCGGATCTTTCCCTCCCCAAATGTGCAGCACCGGCAATGTAGCAGGCAGATGACCTGGCAATTCTGCACCCAACAAATCAGCGATTCCCAATACGCTCAAATGAATACAGAAATGGTACTGGCCTTGTTCCTCCTCGAAGCGTATTGTCGTGGTGCGATAGTATGACAACGGACCGTTCATATTGTGCAGCTGTGAGGCCACGTATTGGAATTCCTAGTGAGCACCCGAAGACGTCAGCCTCTTAGCCAATCTATCTCAAGATGCATGAAACAAACGTCGTTCGTTAATGGCGGCACAGACGTCAGTCGGCTTGTAATACCCTGGTTCACGATTGCTTCCCTCATATTCCCATCAATCGTTATATTGATCGCAGGCACTTCGATCGCATAAATCACCCGTAGGAATAGTTCGAGCTGTGGACCAGTAAATTAGCACGTGTAATGCTGGCCCGAACGCGCAATCCTCCGCACGTTCGACTCGATCTCCTTCGTTAGTTCCGGGTTGGCGAAGTACAGCTGGTACGCGTAGTTTGGAGTTTTCTTGACAATATCTTGGAGCGAACGGTATTGCTTGGTTGGAGGCAAGAACGGAACAGACAGTCTGATCATTATTGGGAATTCAGTAAGATAGCGGACAGACGGGAAAGGTAGAATGAAAGTACGACTCACATCCCCAGCGCAAGCAACCTGTCGGGGTGCCACAACGCGAATCTTCCCGCAATATGAGCACCCCAGTCATGCCCAATCACGATCTAAAATAATAGAATCGTCTCGTTCAGCATGACGCGTGCGATCTCAATTTCGGAGCCCACACTTACAGCCTTTGACACCCCAATGACGTCGAGCAGCGCAGCGAGATCCGCGCACAACTTTTTGGTCGAGTACTCCTCAGCAGCCAGCGGCTTATCAGTGCCCCCATACCCAAGCATATCCGGCACCACGACATGGTAACCAGTGCGCACCCACGGACCGATCTGGTATCGCCAACCATACCTGCAGGACACAAAAAACACTTCAGGGAGGAAAGCACAATGGGTAGACTTGAGACGCTCACCAGATATCCGGGAACCCGTGAACACAGAGGATAGTCGGCACGACCATCGCCATCGAGCCATCATTCGCGGGCTGCTGGTCGACGAAGTGATACGTTCGGCCGGTGAACAGCCGTTCGGTGCGGTGGTTGAAGCTTGCTGGATCCGCGGGATTCATCTTGGGATATGGTACTACGGTAGGGGCAAATTCAAGTTATGAATGCGCCGAATGTCTGAATGGTGTCAAGCGACTGAAGAAAGGCAAGGTCAAAAGACCCGGCGAATAGAATGGGGAAAAGATCCAAAGAAGGCGAGCAAGAGGCGATGACTCGGACAAGGCCCGGAAGTTGAACAAGGGCCGGGTCAATATACTATTTTTTTTGAAGGCGTTCAATTAAAGAGGAGGTAGAGAGGTCCGGCATGCCCAATTCGCCCTGCATCATGGTTTAAATACATGATTTTTCGGGGGCACAATATAGGCGACTGAAGCGAGGACAAATGCCTGCGTGTGAGAACGCAAGGCAGACCTGACTCGAAAATAGAGAGATAGAGTAAGCAAACAAGGGGCTCGTCCGAAGGGGATCTTCGGTTGTCGAGTTGAACGCGAGCGGGCCTCAGTGGCACAAACCGGCGTCGAACCTTGGAACCGAAGGAGAATGAGGAGACGAATTCACACCATGCGTTTCGAGAGGACGCGAGCAGGGAACTGACATTCAGAAAACAAACCAGAGCCTTTTTTTATACATGCTGAGAGAGCTGTACATCTACAAGTGGCCGTCCGAGAACTACGAATCTGAAAGTAAGTATGCGAACAGACCGAGACAGGGAATGGTCAAAGAGAAAGGGAAAGCAGAGGGAGGAAGTAGGGGAACGTACGGTGATCGCGAGACACGAGACTGGAGACGCGAGACGGGAGGCGATACCGGGAGACAATCGAGACGGGAGGCGAGAACACGGAGAGACTACTCTTTTAGGAAAGTAGTATAGTAGTATATTACCAAATTAGTCGAACAAAAGGAAATCGATGAGGCCGGAGACTAAGACAAGCAAACGAGACAAACGGAAGTGCGGTCGCGTCGAGGGTGAGACCGCGTCGACGAATCTTGAAGTTTTGGGATTGAGGCCGAGGCGTGCGTGAGCAGCGTAGCCGTGCGGGGCGATGCGTCGGAGCAGGGAGGAGTGACAGGTGAAATGGCGACGAGGACGGAGCGACTGGTAACAAAGGGAGACGAGTGGTTTTGACAGATGCGAGACTAGGCACGAGAGAACTTGACGAGGCGAGAGGGAGATGTTCGTGCGAGTGCTGTACGAGCGCAGCGACATGGGTCACGCTTGTGATGATAGGCAAAAATAGGAGAAACAATGAACTACTGTATATCGAGCGATCCAGTTGGTAAAGGGTGGAGTATTAGTAGTACGTGCGAGTCGGACAGCACCTGTGCAAGTCATGTAGATCCGAGTCATCGAGTACACTACAGATCGATGGACCATCCCCTAAAACCCAGGGCCAAAGAGGCTGATCACAGCAACGGGCGCAGGCCCACCCTCACGCGGTTTCGTTTGCCCGCAATACGCAATGACGTAGTTTGACGGATGCCACGTTACCTTTGGCGAGCTAGCCAGTGCAGGTACACGATGCATTGGCATACCCGTCTCCGTCGTGCACTGTTTTCAAACAGAACGGCTTGAATGATCGCCAAGGACAAAAATAAGAAAGGTGAGAGCGCACAATATCAATGTAACTCCCTGCGCCCGCAATCGCGAGATATTCGCCGTCGTGGGAGAAGCTGAGGTCCGAGATGGCCTGCCTGCCAGCCAGCCACAAAGAAAGATCATCAGTACAGGAAGCCCGGTTCGATCCGATCATCCACACCACACGCACTCGCAAACGGTGATCGTCCGCGCGGCGATCCACTCGCTGGTATCGAACAGATTTACGATCGAGTCGTACCCACCCGAGGCAAGGTAGCGGCCGCGGGGATCGAGTGCGGCAGCGACGCAGCCGCCCACATGGGCGGCAAGGTTTTCGCGTAGCACGAGGGAGGGGACGTCAAAGATGCGGATGGCGTGCTCCGACATGTGTGTGAGAATCACGCTGTCGCCCGTATGGTTGAACATCGCGGCTGATGCCGTCAGCTGTCAAGCCGCATGTTGGCCCGTCAGGATTAAACACAGGGAAAGAGAGAGCGGGAGTACGGACGGGGGCACGATTCATGGGAGACCATTGTGCTTGAGCCGCAGAGTCATCGGGGTCCTTCCCGTAGGACATGAAGAAGACCTGGTTCCCGGACGACACATAAAGCAATGATTCGCCGTCCGGCGCGTAGTTGATCTGGACCGGGGAGACCTTGAGCGTGAACTGCTGGACGTGCCGGCTTTCTGTTCAAGATGGGGGTGAATCACATAAGAGCAGAACGAGAAATGCGCCCCCGCGACATACGTCTTGCGTCCCAGAAAGCGATCCGTCTATCCTTCTGGCTCGAGGAGCAGAACAGCTCTGGGTGAGTGGGATTCCACGCAACGTAGTCGACTTCGTCGCTGTGCGCGCCGGAGAACAGGGATGCCGACCTCGTCTCCATCTAGAATTTGCTCCAATCAACGACTCGATGCGAGGAGACAACAGCCAACGACGTACACTCTTCTCCGGCTGAAACACTCGCACCATCCTGTCGATTCCCACAGCGGCTAGCTTCTTCCCGTCGCAGTTCCAAGCGACATGCGTGATCGGCTGCGCAGACGTGATGCGAACATCGCGGGGTCGAAAGGCAGAAAAGGTCGGTGTCTACGAGACAGACCCTCTGTCATGGCCATATTCTCGAAAGTTGGCGGACACAACGCGTACGTGAACGCCTCTGACAGCAAAGGTTGTATGTGGAGGAGGTGATGGTGGACGCTGCGGAGGCTGGATTTCTTCATTATCGTTCCCCTGTTGAGCAAAACTTGACATGATGCAAGGAAAGGATACTGTAGATCGGGGGACAGGCAAAGAGCGAGGGATGTCACGTGTACGTCACGTGTGCCCGTGAATTAGTAAGAGTCATCCAAATGCTCCTTCCCTTCGCGCGCTCTCACTCATCCTCCCACCGTCGTGTCTCCATCCTCCATACACGAGAACAAAGCTCGCACCGTCCTCGATAATGGCTTATCCTAAACCATTTCCTCTCGCTTCACCTCCAAAACCTCAACAGGCGGCTTTCGCACCCGACCTTTCTGTCCGTCTCATCTGCCTGGACTGTAAAGATCCAAACCCAACAATTATCGAGGAATTTGGTGCGGGAGATCTCGTGTGTGCAGTGTGTGGCTTGGTCCTTGGTGACCGCGTCGTTGATACCAGGAGCGAGTGGCGGGTGCGCCTCTTTCATCTGGGTTCTACTTCTTGGGGACTGAGCCATGCTCCAGACGTTTGCCAACGACGAGGGCGATGACCCTTCTCGTGTAGGTGCTGCGGCAGACCCTCTTATGGAGGGCATGGAGCAGCTCGACACCATCATCGGTTTCAAGGATGGTGGCACCGGTATTGCCCGTGAATTGCAGCGCGCAGCAACGCGCTCCCAAAATTCACGTTCCGAGCGGAACCTCCTCTCCGCATTCCGTGACATCTCGAGCTGGTGCGACCAGTTCTCGCTGCCAAAGACAATCAGCGACATCGCAAAGCAGCTCTACAAGCGCGCGGACGAGGAAAAGCTACTCCGCGGCAAACCACTCGATGCCGTCATCGCGGCATGCATCTTTATTGCGTGTCGCCAGGCACATGTGCCCCGAACCTTCCGCGAGATTTGCAACCTCACTCATGTATCAAAGAAAGTGCTCGGTCAATGCTACAAAGCGCTTGAACAGGCATTCAATCTCACTCCCGGGTCGAGTGCAGCGCGGGCGGGCGCCACGGGTGTGGCAGGTCCGGAAGACTTGCTAGTACGGTATTGCAATCACCTCGATCTACCACCCCACGTGCAGGCGATATGCAAGGACATCATCGTTGCCGCACGCGAACATGGCATCGCGGACGGGCGCAGCCCTGTATCGATCGCGGGCGGTGCGATATATTTCGCATGCCTACTGCTTGGCGTGCCCAAGGCCGTCAAGGACATCAGCATGGTGGCAGGCGTCAGCGAGGGAACAATCAAACTAGTCTATCGTTTATACTATGCAGATCGGCAAAAGCTAGTCAAGGACGAGTGGATAAAGGAAGGCAAGGTAAACATGGATCGCCTGCCAGTGGAGACGGCCAAGTAGATTTCCCTCCTTCCTTCATTACGATAGCCGTAGCTCGTTATCGAGGCAAGACATTTCCTTTCTTCTGAGTAGCACAATTGTATGTATACATGAGAATAGTATGATTATTCGGGTCACACCCGGGCCAGTGATATTTCTTGGCACTTGTTACAGTAAAGGTGTATATACAAGTAGTCGAACTAGAGTATTGTTTATACTACACAGACCGGCGAAAGCTTGCCGAGGAGTGGGAAAAGGTAGCAAGGATCGCTCGCCAGTGGAGACAGCGCAGTAGCCACCTTCATCACCTACAGTACCATGGCGATAGACCGACAATAGCTGTAGCTCGTTCCCGATACAAGGCATTTTCTTCTCCTCAGCATTAGCACAATTGTATGTATACAACAACACACATAGGAGAATCACATCATTGAGCTGGACCCAGCGGTGAGTATCGCGTGCTACCGTCTGCCCTTCCGTTTTTGCCCGTGTTCCACCCCAGGAGCTGACTTGCGCGCAAGAGCGATCGCACCCGCCCCATCGGAGGCAAACCGTACCGCCTTGCGCACGTTGAGAACATTTCCGTCGTCCCCGCCCCCATCTCCTCCCGCGCCCTGTTTGGCCCTTTTTGACGAACCGCCGCGACCGCTCCCCAACTTCTTTATCAGCGCCAAATTCGCGCTCTTCTCCGACTTTTCCGTCGGCTCGAACTACACAAAGCGCGTCAGTGAACGAGGGCTTTCGAAGGAGGGTACCATATTAGCACGTACCTTGCGCTTCACGCCGCGCGGCTTCTTTTCGCCTTCGAGCATACGGTCGAACTTGCCCATGCTCGCCGTGCTCGTTCGCGTTGTCGCGAGCGTGCGTTCTATCTCCCCCGTTCGCTCGGTTCGTGCGGGCGCTTTTGGGTCCATGGCCTGTTCCCGTCCCCGTCCCTGCTGAGCGCGTGCGAGATTTTGCATACGTTGACTCTCATTCTTGGCCATCCGCGCCTTGCGCGCGACACGAGCCTCCTTCGACGGGTCAAAATCCGCATCTGACGTTCAAAGCACAGAAGTTTTCAGTACTTTTTCCTTCCAAAAAAAGGATGTGTGGGAGGTGGAGAGAGAAGACGAAGAAGATAGGCAAAATGTGATATGTGGAGTATGACGCACCGGCGTTTGCGGGAACCTCATGCAACCACTGCGACTCTTCGGCCTTGTTCTTGCCCTTCCATCCCCAGCGTGCAACCCATGCCTGGCCCTCCTCATCCCACGTCTTCCTGTCGCGCTGCCGCGACTGGATGCCCTTCGCGCGTGCGAACCTCTCCCACTTCGTCGGGGGCTTGGGCTTTGGGAGCGGCTTTGCGCGTGGGAGCTGCGTCATTGGTGACGGGAGTTGCGCGAGGGGACCTTCGGGCGAAGATAGAGTTGGGAGGGAGAAGAGCGCAGAGACGAGAAGCTGGACGCCATCGCGGGCGTTTTCTTGGAGATATGTCTCGCGCTCGTGACTGGGTGTAAATCTAGTACCAAAGACTAAACTTGGGAGAAATAATTCGTACTCGTAGCTCTCCTTGTCGATCGTGGTTGTGTCTGTGACTGTCAAGGAACCTGGATCAACGTCAGGAGGGATGTCCCTCTCTACAAGGATAGACTTTCTGTTGGCAGCAAGCGCCCTTCAGTGGATTTGGATTAGAGAGGACACTATATGAGTCTTACTGTTTTGAAGCCTGCGACGTAAGGATATCCGAGACATCCATCGTAGTGCGAAGAAAAGTCAAAGAGGTGCCAGTGTCACGTGCAGCACAGACGTTCGGTGACTGCTGACTTTAATTGTCACCTTGCCAGTTCCCACTTACCGTCGCCTCTTTGCCTGGAAGACAAAGAGAAATCTTTAATTCTTGTGCTTGTCTGGGGGGTGCACCGGTCATTGTTATTCAATCATTTGGTGCGGCTTACTCGTAGTTGTGCGTAAACCATGGAGGCGCTTATTGTCCATCCATAAAGGTAACAACGATGCTTGCTTCTGCACAGCACCAGATATCCGTATCTTCCTTTGCGTCCCAATCGCCTCAGACGACGAGGACCAATGGACCAACAGCACTTGTCAAGCGTACACCAACAGATCCAACATCCGATAGATACCCTCTCCCCTGGTCAACGAGTCCTCGCGATTGATGCCATTCTCGATATCATCTTCTCCTTCTCCACGCCCCGCACTATTATCTCCTTATCCAAGACATGCCGCGCGGCGCATCCCATCGCCGCATCCTACTTTCGCGTGGCGTACAAACCAGAGCACCTCCTGCGGCAGTTCCTGCCAGACGCGGCATCCGTGCACGCATTTAGGTCCCTGCAAGCCCAGATGGGCGTCACGGTATTCGGGAAAGCGGCGTACAAATTCCTTGCCCGCGCACCGTTGGCGGAGCACACGACGATGAGCCTCTACGTAGATACCTCATACGCCCCTCTGGTGAACAAGTTTTTGACGCAGGCCGGGTACGACGTCGAGACTCGCGAGCACGAGCTCGTCTTCTTCAGGACGGGAGAAGGCGAACAAGTGACACGTGAGATCGTGCTCTACGTCGGCCCACCTGATTCGTTCGACGCTGTAGATAAGCCTCGAAAACTTTCAAGCGGTGCGTGATGCGCAATTGCACTGAGAACACGTGCTATGACGACTGATGCAAGCCGTTTTTTCACAGACTTCATCGACGTTGTCACGTTCGACGGCGCATATTCCCTTTTTCCGGCTCAATATGACGAGGAGCCCATCGGGGAGTCCATGGCTCCCGTCAAGCATCCCCTCGGACAATTGAAAGAGACGTACCGCAGCTTCTCAGATCGCGCTAGCTGGGTCGTCACATTCGAACCGTCGCATACTGTACCACCGCAACTGTCCTTCGGCACGTCCATGCCACCGCGCGACCCGTTATACACGAGCAGTTTTCTGGTGTCATCTCCGAAGGGACGTTCCATCGAGGAATACCACGATATCAACCTGTACGGCGTCGTGCTGCGTTCGAGGCCGCTCCGGCTCACCCATATAATGTGTTGCGTCGAGCTGAGCCAATTCGTGCAACAGTTCCTGACGCGCCTAGTGATTGCGCACCCCGAGCGCTCCAATTCATTGTGCGTGCCAACTTTCCTCATTCTCTGCGGTCACATGCTGTCTATCTAATCGTATGTGTGCGTGGCGTGGTCGTACAGCTTTGATGCAGAGGTGGCCCAATTCCTACGTGCCTGCTTCGAATTGGTAGATGTTCGCGACGGACTCGCAACCTACTCGGCCGTCTGGGCCATCATGAAAGTTTGTATCCTGTTACTAGCAGTTTTCAGTCGCATTTACATGAGCTCCGTTGTGCAACTAGGAAATGGCCCCACTACCATCGGACACGCCGGGCGCAGGGGGTCTACAATGGCCGTGCAGGACTTAAGTTAAGAATTGGCTGCATCGCGCTGTTGCGCAATCTCGGAGCGCCACATAACAAACACTCCTCGGGTACCGACCGCGGTGCGGTTTCCGATAAGGACGGATATATGCAGATAGACGGCTCAAGCGGCTCGAATTGGGTGGCGCGCTGGTGTAGAGTTGGCATGATCCGGACTATTCGTGACAGAGGACAACGACTGGACGCGGAGTTAGTGGGCTGCTTAGGATGACACTGCAAGGTATGCTTGGATCCTGCTTAGACGACGCGAATGAGGTAGACAAATCGCATTCTTGGAGAATGATATATGACAATTTGATGGTAGTCGAGCACTGTGGCGCTTACAGTGCTAAGTCCTGAAGATCGCTCCATGGGAAGACCTTCGCCCCAGTCACCGCTCCTTCAAGTTAATAGATACGTTCTCCAAACTATCGGTGAGCTGGGGGCCAACTGCGAGTTAGTAAATCAATCGCCCCGGGCCCCCACGCGACGTAGAAATGAGTCTGGCGGGTGTTGAGAAGAGAGAGGGAAGTTCGAAGTAAAACGCAGGACAGGCACACAGACGACGCTCTCACAGGAACATAGATACCAGACGTGAGGATACTGTATGGATGTCCGCCATCTTCGGCTCACTACAGTACTGTTAATCATCCAGATACCGTACACTGTACGGGTTCCCGGAAAAGGAAGAAATGGGTGTATTTTACAGCCAAAACCTAGCAAC
>Ga0137397_10001004_pt1 | contig 19670 bp, 16 predicted proteins | sample czorhiz116metaG_FD_106658 | JGI IMG/M metagenome (GOLD analysis project Ga0137397, IMG submission 106658) | Vadose zone soil microbial communities from Angelo Coast Range Reserve, California, USA - czorhiz1.16 metaG | ecosystem: Environmental > Terrestrial > Soil > Vadose zone | place: USA... | reverse complement strand
TGAACGACTCTTTTCTGCTGGTCAAGTTCGAGCTGTGGATACATTGGCAGCGACAGGATTTCGGCCGCCGACTCTTCTGTGACCGGAAAATCTCCTTCTTTGTGCCCCAAATGTGCATAAGCCTTTTGAAGGTGCAGAGGTATTGGATAGTGGGGCTGGGTCATGATGTTGGCTTGCGCGAGATGCGCCTGAAGTTGATCCCGGTTCTTAACTCGGATCACATAGAGGTGGTAGACAGCCTTCGTTCGAGGAGATTCGTAGGGTAATATAATTCCGTCAAGGTGCGATCGAAACGACTCGTCGTATCGGCCGGCAATCGTGCGGCGCTTTTCGTTCCATTGTGATAAGTGCTTGAGCTTCGCCTGCAAAATCCCTGCCTGGACCGCATCCAATCTGCCGTTGTATCCCTCTATTTCGTGCCGGTACTTTTGAAGTTGGCCATGGTCGCGCAGCATTCGAATCTTTTCCGCCAGTGTTGAATCGCTTGTCGTAACTGCTCCCGCCTCCCCGCAGGCGCCCAAGTTCTTTCCAGGATAGAAGCTGAAAGCGCCCGCCAGGCCCATCGATCCGGCCTTCCTCCAGCGGTTCTCTCTTCGAGAAAAGTAAGTCGCGCCGTGCGCTTGACAAGCGTCTTCGATCACAAACAACTTGTGCCGTTCCGCGAGCTCCAGAATGGCTTCCATGTCCGCCATCTGACCGTACAAGTGCACCGGGACAATCCCCGTGACCGGACTTCCAGTCTTCCGGTTCAATAGCTTTCCAGTTGTACGGTCGAGGCAGCATTGCGTCTCGAAGTATTCGTGGAGCCTTCGCGCATCCATATTGTAGGTGCGCTCATCAATATCCACGAAGTCCGGCCGCGCGCCCGCCTGGGAGATTGCCTCTGTGGTCGCGATAAAAGTGTTTGGCACTGTAACAACAGTGTCGCCAGGCTGCACTCCGGCGGCGATCAGAGCAAACCGCAGTGCGTCTGTGCCGTTCCCTACGCCCACGCAATATTCGGCTTCGCAAAACTGTGCAAACTCTTTTTCGAACTGTTCGACCATCGGTCCGCCGACGAATCCGGCGCTCTTCAGCGCTCTTCGGAAGACCGAGACCAGTTCCTCTTCAAGTTCTACGTGAGGCGTCACCAGGTCCAAGAAGGGAATTCTGCCGTTGCCGTTTATGACGCTACCCTCAATTCTCGCGCGATCAAGCGACGCAACTTGGCTGGATTCCCAGCCACGATGGCATTGTCAGGCACGTCGTGAGTTACCACACTGCCTGCACCGACTAGAGCATTTTCGCCGATGACCAGATTCGAAAGAATCGTCGCACCGGAACCAATAGAGGCGCCCTTTTTCACCAGCGTTGGCTCTACTTTCCAATCCCTTTCGGATTGGAGCTCGCCTTCCGAATTGGTGGCACGGGGATATGCGTCATTGATGAAGGTTACGCCGTGGCCCACGAAAACATTGTCTTCGATGGTCACCCCTTCGCAGACAAAACTATGGCTCGAGATCTTGCAATTCTTGCCGATTTTGGCGTTCTTCTGAATCTCCACGAAGGCGCCTAGCTTGGTGTGGTCGCCAACTTCGCACCCATAAAGATTGATGAATTGGGAGAGCTTCACATCTTTTCCCAATTGCACATCGGGGGCGATGCAGTGATACTTGTTCATAGTGAAATGACTCTCCCTCGTCCTTGCAATGACTGGTCGACCGCTTCAAGAATTTTGACGACCCGCAAACCTGCGGCCCCATCATTGAATGGTGTCCGGTCGTTCAGTATGCAGTCAATGAAGTATTCAAGCTCGACCTTCAGCGCCTCCGTCTGTTCGATTTTTGGCGCGTAAATATCTCCGGAGCGATAGCTGACCAGCAAATCGTACACGCCTCGCCCGTTCGTCATCTGCACGCCTTTATCGTAGACTTTGATTTTTTCATCAGCTTCGAGGTCGTTCCACACCAGCATTTTCTTCTCGCCGCCGATCAGCGTCTTTCGAACCTTGACCGGCGAGAGCCAGTTCACGTTGATGTGCGCGATCACGTCGTGCGGAAAGTAGACCGTAATGAAAGCCACGTCCGCCAGGCCGTTCAAATGCTTCCCGCCCGTTGCAACCACGGCTTCCGGCTTCGCCCGGATGATGTAATCCATGATGGACAAATCGTGGGGCGCGAGATCCCACACGACGTTTACGTCGTGTTGGAAGAGGCCCAGATTCACGCGGGTCGAATCAAAGTAGTAGAGATCCCCCAAGGTGCCGTCGTCGACGAGTTGCCGGATCTTCCTCACTGCCCCGCTGAACAAAAACGTGTGATCCACCATGATCTTGAGTCTCTTGCGATCCGCCAGCTCGATGAGCTCCTCGGCTTGTTGCGGCGTCGAGGTGAACGGTTTTTCGACAAATACGTGCTTGCCGTTTTGCAAAGCCGCCTTGGCCAGTTCGAAATGCGTCCAAACCGGAGTAACCACGGCGATGGCATCGATTTGCGTCGAAGTCAGGAGCTCCGAGTAGTCCGTCGTTAGTTCGACGCCCGGATAAACACGGTTTGCGCGTACGAGTGCGTCTGGATTCTTGTCGCAGAGTGTAGCGAGTTGGCAATTTTCGAGGCTTTGCAAATTCCTGACTACGTTCGGACCCCAGTATCCGTAACCGATGACACCAACACGAATGAGGTCAGACGGACTTTCGTGCGCGTAGGATTTCAACCTCTTGGAAACTTCCGGCGCAGCCGTTCGTGGAAATCCATAGCGAACGCGATCTGTTTGGGTTGCCATTGAGCTCTCTCCAGGAAAACTAGCTATTAGTCGTTTGCCTCGGTTCTAGAAGCTGCTCTCACCCTCAACTCTTGGCGTGATAACCCGATTACATCGCGAGAGCCCCTCAGTAGGCGCCTGCCCCGAAAAGTACCGCCATTGGGGTTCGCAATAGGATCTTGATATCCAGCCAAAGCGACCAAGTTTTCGCATATTGGAGATCCAGACGAACCATGTCGTCGAACTTGAGCCTGCTGCGACCGTTTACCTGCCAGAGCCCCGTGATTCCCGGCTTAGATTCCAGCACGCGGCGCCGATGCCAGATCTGATAGCCTTCCAGCTCGTAGAGGATCGGAGGGCGTGGCCCGACAAGGGACATGTCCCCCTTTAATACGTTGATGAACTGAGGAAGTTCGTCCAAACTGCTTTTGCGAAGAAACTTTCCTACACGGGTGACCCGCGGATCGTCCTGAATTTTGTAAACGACATTTTCGGCATGGCTAACTCGGGCCGGATGTGCTTCCCCAGCGATGAACCGCCTGACATATTCGCGGTGAATGCTCACATCGTTGCCGCACTCCATAGATCTGAATTTCAAGAACGTGAACCGCAAGCCGTACCGGCCCACCCTCTCTTGTTTAAACAGGATTGGTCCCTTCGAAGTGAGCTTGATGGCCAGGGCGATAAGCACGAATAGAGGAGAGCAAAGGACTAGAGCCGCAAAGCTTCCTACAATGTCCATCGACCTCTTTAGGATACGGGAGAATCTCCTCGCCTGATCTCTCTCGAACAAGTCCGGATAAAGCTTCGCGTTTGCTAACCGACCGAGGCTAGACTTGTCCCAATTCTCCGGGAAGGAGTGGAACGAGATGTGAATCTGATCGAGCTGTCCTGGACTCAACTTGGACCGCAATGACGCGATCACTTTGGCGCGTGCCAGGGTCTCCAGCGTTTTACAGCTCGCTTCGCCGGTTTCTGCGAAAATGACCCCAAGTATCGCGCCCTCTCGATACCACCCAGCAAAGTCCGTTTCTCTTGTGGAACTGCAGAGTGCGGACACTATTTCGGAGAGCGCTCTTTCGCTTTGATTTGCCTGGAGAATGCTTTCTACATGCACAAGCATTAACAGAAAGCTTCTGCCAGAACGTTCCGCCCTCTTCCGTTCCCAGCAGAAAATCTTCCGGAACACGCCCTCAGCAAGGACTTCGTGACGGCGCCAGTTCGAAGAAACACGCAGTCGCAAAAAGAACTTGCGTAGACTCGGAGAATTGGAGCCTTCTCTCAACCCATTTAGCATCGAGGTGCTGATCCTTTTGCTTTCAACGCGCAGGGGCTTGATTGCGCGAATTCTCTAAGACCTGACCTGCAAACATGCTGCAGCAGAAGTCACGGCCAAGCCAGCCGTAGTCGGACTCAACCAAGAGTCATGGGTGGGCTTGGGGAGCTTGAAGTTTTTTCTCATGGGTGTTCAGTTGCTCCGCTTTCGGATTTCGAGAATCCCCTCGATCGCGAGGCGCTCTCTCCTCAATCGGGGGAATTCAAGGGAAGGCGAATCTCGCGTCCCACCTCTAGGTGGTCGGGGTTTGTCAGTTCGGGATTGAGCTTTTGGATTTCTGATAGGACGTCCTTGTTGTAGCGACCCAAAGTCGATACACAGAGGTTGCGCAACGTGTCTTTCGGTTGGACCACATAAGCGAAAAAACTTACCGAATTCTCATGGGCGCCAGTTTGCAGCAACTCATGGGGCTGACGGTCGGCAGTGGGATCCATGACGCGCTGGGAAGGCCGGGACTCAGACCCGGTAATCGCTGAAGTAGTTTGGGTATCCTGGTAGATTGCCGCCGAGGGCCGAAATGCCCCTGTCACGCTACGGACCCAAAAGTAAATCACGAAAGTGCCACACACAAGGGAAAGAACCGACGTTTGAAAGAGCCGTCGTCTGAGGAGATTGTCCGCGATCCAGGAATAGAAAGACCGTAACGACAGCCGAAGACCATTAGTAACCCGGGGCGCCATCTGCTGGTGTGGGACTGGGCGTGTTGGGGCACAGGGATCCAACGATAGGTCGAACGCAGCTTGTCGTATGACTTCAGAGGAAATTTGCTTTTGCTGTGCGGCGCAACCCAATGACAGTGCATTGAAGCAAAGATTGTTTATGAGCCGTGGTATCCCCCGGCTACGCTCCGCAATGAGCCCGAGAGCCCCAGGAGTGAACAACGCAGTGCCCTTGTATCCCGCCACCTGCAGACGATGATTGATGTAGCGAACTACCTCGGTGGCAGGCAGGGCGTCCAATCGCGCTTGGATAGCCATACGTTGACGTAACTGGGTCATATTCGGTCGCGACAATCGGTGTCCTAGCTCGGGCTGTCCGGCAAGGACAATCTGGAGCAGTTTCTTCTCTGCCGACTCAAAGTCGGAGAGCAGACGCACGGTCTCCAGGACGGTATCAGTTAAATTCTGGGCCTCGTCGATGAAGATTACGACGGGCCTTCCTGCGAGGGCCTCGCGAAACAGGAATTTGTTAAGCTCTGAGTGCATCCGCACGAAATCTTTGCCGTCACTCCCAAGACCTAAGTCATTCATTAAATAACGGATGAACTCCCGAGAATCGCATTGAGTCTGAAACAGAAAGGCGCTATTGACATGGCCCCTCCAGCGCTGCAGGAGCTGGAATAGAAGCGTGGTCTTGCCCATCCCTGGCTCCGCGACAAGAGAAAGAAAACCGCGATTCGTTTCAATCCCACAGAACAAGGAAGCCAGAGCCTCCCGATGCCCGGGGCTCAAGTAAAGGTAGCGCGGGTCCGGAGTCACTCCAAACGGCTGCTCACGCAATTGGTAGAAATCGAGAAACATTGGTTCTAATTGTCATTCCTTACAACGTTCGCAACCACGGGGGTTTCGCAGGTACGCTTCGGCATCCTTTCGCGCCTTGCTTGGCCAGCGGGCGGGCTAGTCTAATTTAGACTAGCTTGCATTGCCATTGACTGGTCGATCCGTGCCTCCGTCGCGGCAGGTCTTGCCGGGTGCACGCCACCCAGCCAACTACGATCAACTTCCACCGCGACCGAGCGTTGCAGCAGGGTCACGGATAGAACCAGCTTCATTCCAGATTTGATCTTGACAATGATTCCCGTCATGCCCCGCAGAGGCCCTTCCTCAATGCGCGCTACGTGGCCGATCTGCAGATACGGCCAAGGCATCGTCGCGAGACCATTCTTTACTACGCGCTGAATGGCGGCGATCTCGTCCTCCTGCACTGGAATGAGCGTTTTGCCGGCCCCCACGATCTGGATTACTCCCGGCGTCATCAGGACGGGCAATCGGTTGTAAGGGTCCATGCGGCAAAACAGATACCCGGGAAAAAGTGGCACTTCGACTTCTTTCATGCGATCCGACCAACGGCGAATGTATTTGCTGACCGGCAAAAAGCACTCGTAACCTGCGTTTTCCAATAACAAAGTCGCGCTCTTCTCTCTGCCTGTTCTGGCCAGAATCGCGAACCAGGGCCAGCGTTGATTGTGAGTATCCATAATTTCTCCGCTTGATAAGCTACCGCCGTAAGAGTCCCAGAATTTTTCGGGCCCTTGTTCGGCTCAGGTCAGGTTTCCCCCACAACTCATCTGCCAGTTGCGACCAACTTTTCTGCCGAGGGGAAGTCCGGCCCGTGCGCCACCGTAGCGTGAACGGAAGCCCCTCACAATCCGGTCTAAACCTTAAATAGCGCAGCGGATAATTCCCCACTCATTCGGGCGAATATTCTTCGGCATTTTCCCCTGGACGCCGCCCGAGTCGGGCCGGGTTTACGTGAAAAATGCCTGCCTTGCATCGGGCGGGGCTGCTGGCTTGGGCAAACGCGCTTTCCGGATGCGGCCGCTCGCCTCCTCGACTACGATTCACCGCAAATCTCCCGGCACGATCTCAATCAGGTATTTCCCTCACCCCAATTCCTTGATTCCACTGATTGCCGCCCGGACAAGGAACTGCCTATTCTTTGGGGGACCGGCGCAACTTATGAAGAAAACTGGAGACTCCCCTTTGACTCAGCGCCATGCTTTTTGATTCGCCAGCCTATTTCCTGTTCCTGATACCAGTCGTGCTGCTGTACTGGCGTCTCAATCGTCGCGCCCAAAACGTTTTCCTCCTGCTCGCCAGCTACTTTTTCTACGGCTGGTGGGACTGGCGTTTCCTCGCACTCATGATTGGCAGCACCACCGTGGATTTTCTGATCGCCCAGAAAATTTCCCCCGCCCTTTCGAACCCTAACAGAAAGAAATGGTTTGTTTTTTCCCTCGTCTTGAACTTCACGATTCTCGGCGTTTTCAAATACTTCGATTTCTTCGCGGGGTCTTTCTTGACCGCTATGGACAGGTTAGGCGTTCACAATATTCCGTTGCCGTTGATTCGCATTCTCCTTCCACCCGGCATTTCGTTTTACACCTTCCAGGAAGTCGCCTACATCGTGGATGTTTACAAAGGCAGGATTGAGGCTTCCAAATCTTTCCTCGACTATGGACTCTTCATCAGTCTGTTCCCTCATTTGATTGCCGGCCCGATACAAAGGCCGGCGCATCTGCTTCCGCAGGTCCAGAAGGAGCGCACTTTCGACGCGGATCGCTTCTTCAATGGCATGATGCTGATTTTTTCGGGCCTCATCCGCAAATGCGTGGTCGCGGACAATTGCGCGGTTCTGGCAAATGCGGTCTTCGGCGGACAATTCGGCCCCTCAAACTTCTGGCTTGTACTTCTTGGAACGTACGCCTTCACGTGGCAAGTCTATGGAGATTTCAGCGGTTACAGCGATATTGCGCGCGGCAGCGCTCAACTGCTGGGCTTCCACTTTATGGTCAATTTCCGGCAGCCCTTCCTCGCCAATCGTCTTCAGGATTTCTGGCGCCGCTGGCACATCAGCCTGAGCACCTGGCTTCGCGACTACCTGTACATTCCCCTCGGCGGAAGCGCGCATGGCCAATGGAAAACCGCGCGTAACCTATTTATCACCATGGTTCTCGCCGGTCTCTGGCACGGCGCGAATTGGACGTTTGTCGTCTTTGGCGCGATTCATGGAGTGGTGTTGGCCGTCGAGCGGTACTTTTTCCCAGCCAAATCCAAACCGGGAGGCGCAGATCCTCCCCCGCGCTCCGCCGGTTTCTTCTCCCTTTGGGCGCAGAGAATTCTCACTTTCAGCGTCCTTTGCCTGAGCCTCGCTTTTTTCCGTGCGACCTCGCTCACTTCCGCGGTACAACTACTCGCGGGGTTATCCAATTTCGCCTGGCGGAGTGAGTACACTTCCGCGTTCTTCATGCTTTGCCTTTTCTCTATCCCTCTTTTCGTTGTGGACCTGCTGATGGAAGCCAGCAACCAAGAATATCCGTTCGCAACTTCGCCTTATGCGGTTCGAACCGCCCTCGCTGCCGCCGCACTTCTCGTGCTGGCACTTTTTTCGGGGAGCAATCTAAATGCCTTCGTCTACTTCCAGTTCTAAGCCCCGCGCCCTCTTCTACGCAAAACTCCTGGTTGGGATTTGTGCCCTTCTGATCGTTGCCTTCGAACTCTTGAGTGATTTTCTGCTCAAGCATCGCTCCGAAACCTATGATCGCGTTTCCCGGCAATATGCCGAAGCCGTCAAGATGCGCCCCGCAAAGCCCGGCGAACCGACCTCGGTTCTAATGATAGGCAACTCCCTGCTGCTGCAAGGCGTCGAGGTTGACCGCTTGCAGAAATTGACCTCCAGCAAGATGCACATCTACCCCATCTTCCTTGAAGGCACGGCATACTATGATTGGTTTTATGCGCTGCGGCGCCTTTTTCGGGAAGGAGCGAAACCCCAGGTCGTCGTTCTCGGTGTTGGCGTGAATAGCTTTATAGCAAACAGCGTGCGCCAGGACTACGTTCCTTTGCTGTTGTTTGACATGCGAGACTCCCTCGCTGTGGCGTCCGATCTTAAGATGGATCGCACCGCCACCAGTAACCTTTTGCTGGCTCATTCGAGTGTCTTTTGGGATACGCGCGCCGTCCTTCGAACGCAAATTCTTCGTCACGCTATTCCCCATTACGAAGACCTCGTCTTGCTTCTGAAGCCGCAGCCTGCCTTTCCTCCGCCCCAGCAATTCCAGACGATTGCGAATTCCCGGTTGGAGCAGCTTCGTGAACTATGCCATGCGCACGGCGCCAAGCTGATTTTTCTCGTCCCGCCAACTCCATCTTCGGAGGATGGCGTCCGGGAATTGATCATCGCTTCGCAAAAGGCCGGAGTGGATGCCCTGGTGCCGATCGATCCCGCGGCTCTCTCCGCTAAATATTACGAGGCCGATGAGCTCCATCTCAACTCTGAAGGTGCCGCACTCTTCACTTCAGCCTTAGCAACCTTCCTCCCTCAAACGATTGCTCGCGAACCGTTGGTCTCGCACGACGACTGAGCGGTATATCTTCTCACTGTCTTTCTGCCCTTCTGCGGCAGGCGAATCTCTTGCTGAGAATCGTCCACAAAGTGCTGAACTTTGCGTTATCCCAGGAACGCTGGCAAGCAGAAGAGGGCAGCATTCTGCGCCGCTAAGTAGATTGCCATCTATAAAATAGCGTCGCTCTGAGGTGGCCGCGATGCCAGTGGACTGCAAATTGCTCCCAAAGTCTTGAACCGTTGCCCTAAGTCTGTCCCCCGCATTGCGAGTCAAAACGAAAGGTTGGGTACCAGTACGGCAGAAATGCTTCACGTACTTTGCTACCAGCATCACCTTGAGATGCTGCTAAGTTCCCCCGCCGTGCCCGTAGGTGAGCCTGTCTACGCTTGCCAGGAGCCCACCTGTTTAGTCAGGTACAATGCCTCGGACGGATATTCCCTCAACACAAAAGACGCAAAGACGATCGAAGAAGAAAACCCGCCTCGCGTCAGCTGTCCCGAGGACGGGCAACTCATGTATCTAGCTGAGGTCAGCCCGCAAAAAACTAGCTTCCGCCTGTGGAAATGCCCGGAATGCGATCAGAGCCGCAGTAATGAAGATACGTCGGGCGGGCTAGGAAAAAAGATGGGAGCATGACTCTAGGAATGACTGCTCTTGCAAGGGTGCTATGAACAGCGGCCTTTTGCGGCTAGTAAGCCTTTGCCCACAGCTCCACCCTGCCGGAAAGTTCCAGACCTACGGCAAACCTTCTCTCGGACACACGCTGGCAGTAGATGATTCGCGCTTGTGTGCGCACACCCTCCTTTGGCGAGTTAACCAGCACCTGTTGCCCTGGCTGCGACTTCTGCTCCATGAGAACGCGCGCGCCGTGGGCACTCACGTTTTCCGTCAACATCCGTTCGTTAAGCCTTGGTTCATCCTGCAGACAAACTTCTACGCTCACAGTCCTCGCCATCCGCTTCTCGGATCGGCCATTCGACATAGTCCTCCTGGTGCCAGAGAGCTTGCGGACCCTAGGCAGCAAGTCTGCTGTTAGGTCGTACTCCTCTCAGATTGGGCTCCTTTGTGCGCGTAGGTGACATGATTGCTGCACTCACAGGGAGACATATCCTTTTCGCACCCTCGGATTCAAGAATTCATTCTCGATGCTGGAGCACTCCCTCTCAGTCACATGTCAGTGCTTGGCTATCATCGTTCAGCCTGGCGGACAAGCCGAGGGAAACCGCAATTTCACCGCCGGTAATCTCCTTAGTACGCCGGGGCCACAAGCGCGGGGGAAGAGACGGCTGGCGGCGATTGATTAGATTCAAGCAAGGGAGAGCGGGCTACCAGGGTCGAAGAGCGCGCTGTGCAAGTGGAATCGGGCTTGGCCGGGATGGAGCAAGGGAGGGCCCGAACATTTAGGGGATCGCGTTCCGTGAGGGAGAGGCCGAAGTCGGTGCCGCTGACGTAGATTTTATTGCGATTCAGAATATCCTGGCGCGTGGAATCCATCGTGGCGCTGGAGAGGACCCAGGCATCAATGCGGTCGAGCACCACGACGAGGATTTCCTTCCCTTCGTCGTAGCTGCGCTCACGAGGGTGCATGTGGTAAGAAATGTCAAAACCAATTTCCTCACAAGCCAAGCCTTTCGGCAGATTGCCCGTCAGTGGATCCAGAATCGGAAGGACTACGGTGCGAAACGTACTGGCAGCACGTTCGTTTTGGGTGAGACGAACAAAGAACTGGGGTGTCATCGTCAGCGAGCTGCAGGAGCAGACTTTGCACTATCTTTGAGGAATTGATGCAGAATGGCAGGGATCTTTTCGAATTCCGCGGATTATCGAGGAAATAATTTGCGCCAGCGGAGAGGCATTCCTCGCGCTACTGGGGATGCTCTTTCCCTGCCCCGCGAAGGGGAGAAGCAAGAAGAACGCTTCTTCACAGCGGTGCAGGTAAGGCAAATCATCAACGCAAGCGAAGAGCCTTACTCGACTTTGTGGGCTGTTCTCAGTCTAACTGGTTGTCGTGCAGGTGAAGCATTGGCATTGAAACGCGGTGATCTCGATTTTGATAAGAGGGTAATCCGCATCCGGCGCACTCTTGACCACGCCACGCGCAAAACTCATTCGTCAAAGTCTAGGTCTAGTTCCGCTAACTTGCCGATGCCAGAAGCACTAGAAAAGTGGCTTCGCACGTTCCTACCGTCGCACTGGCGCGAGAATGAAGCAGACTTGCTTTTCTCCAACTCCAAGGGGAAGCCTATGCAGCGAGACAAGGTTGCGTAAAAGTTGCAAGACACCCTGAAAGCGTTGGGCATTGAGAAAGCGGCGCTTCATGCGTTCCGAGACATGACGGCGAGCGAACTGATTGAGAACGGTGCAGCACCATCAGTGGTGCAGCGTCAGATGCGTCACAGCGATTCGCGTATCACTTTGCAAAAGTACGCGCACGTCATTGGTGACGCGCAGCGGCGAGCGGTGGAATCACTTGCTGGCCGCGTTTTGGAGCTAACCCGCTGAAATGGAGCTAAGTTGTCTGCAACTCATTGATAGTGAAAGAAGTTGGCGGAAGCGTGTGGGAGTCGAAAACAACAACGATCAGAATTTCAAGGACTTAGCGGGAATGCGAGAGAACATTAAGTCATTGAAAAAGAACACTGGGGAACTTGAAGGAATCCTTATTGGCCCCTTAAGGGTCCCTCGTTTCTTCTCTGCCACTGAGATTCCTTCGCGGTGGGTTTTTCGGCCACTGCCCTAGATACAAAGTCAGCTTCGGGCCCAAATTTCGCGGCGCGGATGGCAAGCCGACAAATTGAACCTCGGCAAGACTCTGGTCAATGCTTCGCGTGCGGGTTCGGAGAGATTGGAAATCTTCATTTCCGCTTGTGCTACGTTCCGAGACGCGCCTCATGGAGCAATTGAACGCTGTGAAGTCCGCGGGTGTGCGTGGCGGCAGGATACACGAGGTAGGCTAATCCCAGCTGCTTCAGGTGGAACAAACGCTGAAACTGGCGAGTTTGAGTTACGGCTATTTCGGTTGATGAAAGCTTGACATCAAGATTGGGAATGCGCACGCGCTTTTCATTCATTTGCCACCCCGCGTTCGGCATAAATGTTAACACGCGATCTCTCTTCGGAGAATCTGTGAGACGTGAATAACGGTCTTGAACGCAAAGCCTGCAACGAGGACTGATGGAGGAGGCAGGCGGAGTCGGAATATTCACGCGTATTGAAAACACGCAACTTATTGATTTTTCGAGACGCCAAAAACGCAGAGCACAGCAAAATTGCGCCTAACTGGAGCGTATCTGCAACGCGGGTTTTAACTTTACGAGGCGTGCTGTATTGATGCTTTTGCATCGGATGCTTATCCCGAGACATTCCCTCGGGCATACCGACGCTCTTTTGGCTAACATTTCCATGTCTACAACAATATCGCCAGGGTCGCCGTCCGAGTCGTACCGTTGTACGAAGCGGAGATGTTGGCCGAAGTTGTGAGGAGAACGCCAGACGTGTTTACCGTGAAGGTCGCGCTAGTGGCTCCGGCCGGGACGGTCACGCTGGAGGGTACACTAGCCGCGCCTTTGTCGCTGGAAAGCGCAACTTGCGCACCACCTGCGGGAGCTGGCCCGCTCAGTATCACCGTGCCTGTGGAGGATTGCAAGCCGCCAACGACGCTCGTCGGGTTCAGGGTCAGGGAAGAAACGGTTGGAAGGGGTGGGGGCGTCACGGTGAGCGTGGCCGCGTTGCTGGTCACGCTGCCGACTGAGTTGGTGACCACCACAGTGAACCGTGCTCCGTTGTCCGATGTCGCTGTGGCTGGGGTTGTATAGCTCGGCGAGGTCGCGTTGCCGATAGCTCCCCCGTTCCTCTGCCACTGGTAGCGGAGCGGCGCCGTGCCGGAGGCGGTCACCGAGAAGGTCGCTGTCTGGCCGGCCGTGACGGTCTGGCTGACTGGCTGCGCGGTGATCGAAGGTGCCACCCCAGCAGGGTTGACGGTGAGCGTGGCCGTTAGGGTCACGCCACCGTAGGACGCGGAGATGATGACCGGGGTGGATGCAGCCACTGCGCTGGTGCTGACCGGGAAGGTCGCGCCGGGGGCTCCGGCGACGACGGTCACGCTGGAAGGCACGCTAGCCGCGCTGTTGTTGCTGGAAAGGGCGACTTGCGCACCCCCTCCGGGAGCCAGACCGTTCAGCGTCGCCGTGCCCGTGGAGGATTGCGCGCCGCCGATAACGCTCGTGGGGTTCAGTGTCAGCGAAGAAAGGGAGAGGGTTGGAGGAGGTGAAGCCTGCTCGAAGATCAGAACCGCGGGATTCGGATCGTTCAACGAAACCGCGACGAACTTCGATGGGGAGACGACGTAGATGACGGCGTTGCCTCCGGTGCTGGAAGTGACCGTCATGGTTCCCCTGCCATTGGTTGGCGATGGGGATACCGAGTATGTGGCATTGAACACCACGCCCGGGTTCGGTCCGCTCGGCGCGCCAATATCCTCGTTGCCAGTGAGATTGCCTGTGGGGGTGGCGCCGTCCGCCGAGAACTCGCCGGAGAAGACAGTCACGCCGAAAGCCGCCGGGTTGGTCGTGAAGCCAGCATACCTGCCGTTCAGCGCGCCATTGTTGAATGAACCCACAGCCTGGGGTTCGCCGAATCCGAACAAGACATTGGCATCGGAGACGAAGAGGAAAATTTGATTCAAGTTCACCAGGTAGGCAACCAGGTTGAATCCTCCAACCGTAATCGATGTACGCCCATTGCTGGCCACACTGTACGTCCCCGGCGCGTCGGTGAAGGAATTGGGCGCCCTGCAGTAGTTCTCGTCGTAGGTCAGAGAAAAAGCGCCGCTGCCGTTGGCAGTGAGCAAACCCGCACCCGCTTTGGGCACGCCTGACGCACTACCGCACATGGAGAGGCCGGTGAGGTAAATCACCATGTTGCCGTTCAGCGCGGCATTGGTGAAACCTCCCGCGGGAATTTGCTGCTGCACCACGACGCCATTGAGCAAAGGAGTCGCAGCGGTGACCGTGTCACTCTCCATCACAAACAACTTTCGTGAATTCACGATATAAAAGACGAAATTCAGGCTGTTGGGTGTTCCGCCAAACGTGAAGGCGAGGTTCATGGTGCCGCGCCCCGTGGCAGTGTTGGACACCGCGTAATTCGCCGCCGTAAAGTTCATCGAAAAATCAGTGCCGTAGGCGTTGACGTCTCCCACTGCGTTGGTGAGAGTGCCTGTCCCGTTGGAAGTAAAACGGCCCTCGATCGCAGCGCGATTATTTGCGTTATCAAAGCCGGCGGCACCGAATGCGTAGTCACCCGTTATTCTGGCCGCGCTATAAGCCGTGGTGTCCTCTTTTTCCATGGTGCCCGAGCCGATCGTTCCGCTCCCTCCTCCAGCATCGAACTCGATGAACTGGGCGTTACCGTTGGCCAGCATGGCGAAGGCGAGCCTCGCCGAGCTGCCCGAAATATTCCAAGTCATGACGCCGCGATTGTCAGCACCGATCGAATAGGTCCCGGTGAACGGTTGACCGGTCGTTCCGCCACCTACGGCGTTGGTGTCCAGTTCGCCGTTGGTGAGATTACCGGCTCCGTCCGCCGTGAATCTTCCCACAGCGGCAAAAACAGACGATCCACCACCGCTGCCCCTGATCCCGTTGAAAGTGAATGCGTAGCTGCCATTCAGCTCTGCGTTGTTCTGGGAGCCTGTTGGTGCGACAACGGTGATGCTCAACGCCTGAGTGGCAGTCTGCGCAGGCACACCCGAATCAGTCACTTGCAGGGTGAAGTTGCTGGTTCCCAAAATGGCCGGCGTGCCAGAGATCTGCCCGCCAGTGGACAGAGTCAGACCGGACGGCAGAGGCCCTGAAAGCAGCGACCAACTATACGGGGGGGTGCCGCCGACGGCCGTTAGATTTTGGCTATATGCTACGGATTGCGTGCCGCTTGGGAGAGAGGTCGTGCTGACTGAGAGGGGGACACTCCCGCTGAAATTGGAGTTAAAGACCACGTCGACCCAGAAGTTCGAGGAATTATACCCATTCGCAGGGAAAACGTTGGTGCTGCCGAACGCGTACACGCCGTTCGCACCTCCCCCGCCATCTGGCGGAGCATGCAGGGGGGAATTGTCCACGCCGGAGGTCGCGAAGTAATTCTGGTCCTCACTGAAGTGCCCCACATTGGTGTGGTAGGAGGCCACGTACACGGTATTCGCCGTGATGGCCACCGGATTTGAGAGGTTCACCTGCTGCCAGCCCGAAGCCGTCTCCCCGATGAAGGTAGCACTCGCCAGAAGCGCTCCTGAGCTGCTCCACAGGTTGCCCACATGGGTTCCGGTGTTGGCGGCACTCTTGTAAAAGCGAATGCTGGTGATGTAGCCGCTGCTGTCCGCCCGGAACCGAACCCCGAGTTCCAGTGACGAGTAGGGCCCGGCATCGGCAATCGTCGGCACTGCTGTGGCCGACCAGATTGTGCATGGGCATGATTGCGGAACTTGCGGAACTGAGTAGATTGCAAGGCCGCTGCCTGGGATGGGGACCTCCAGATTGCCGCTGTCATCCACCGCTCGGCTCTGAACGGTCAAGGTCCCGGGCGTTGTGGCTGTGAAAACGTAGCTCCAATTCTCGCGACCCGTAGCGGGGTGCCAGGTTGCTCCCCCGTCCACAGAAACCTCAACTCCCCCAACTACGCCGCCCCCGAAGTCTTGCGCAGTACCGGAAACAGTTACCTGAGAACCCGCAGTTACGGTGGTTCCGGGCGCAGGCGACGTGATGGTTGATCTAGGTGGGGTAGTATCCGTGGAAGCAATTGCGGGCACGAGGCCCGCTTGCAGTGTTGCAGGCTGAACTCCCATGTCCGCGAAAAGATTCACGGTAGCCTGCCGCATATTGGGATCAGCAGGCAAGCCAGTGTACCCAGCATGATCGGAGTCCACGCCCCACGACCAATGTATCGTGCCGGCTCCGAAAACCAAGGCTCCGCTCGGAGCCCGGTACAGGGTCGAGTGGTGCGTGGCGTTGGCATTCCCAAAGTGGTAGCCTGAGGAAGGAGAGAAGTAGAGATAGGTTGACACAGCCAAAGTAGTGGTCGAGAGCCGTATGAGACCTGCAGGCCTGAACCCATTGTCAGCGTCCTCATCCCACTCATATCCAAGTGTTCCTGACGGAAGGGTGGCGACCTGGCCTGCCCCGAGTGTCGCAATGCTAGTGTTTCGCCAGAAGCGCATCCTGCCGTCAGCCTGAGGCACGGTGATCGCGTCGTTTCGAGGCGCGTCCACCGCAAAAATCGTACCGCTTAATGCGTTTTCTGGGTGGCCGCCGTCGGCCGGCGGACTGAAGCGCGAGTCCCGCCAGATGCCCGTCCAAGTGGAGGGATCGGCAGGATCGATCGCGGCATTTGCAAGCGTCTCTTTGTAGCAGACGAGCGTCCGGTAAGGTGCATTTGTGCCATCAATGCTTGGTTCCCAGCGGGTCTTCCAGAAGACTTCGTTGCCGCTGAAAAATGCCAGATTCACGCCGGCGGCACGGGCAGCTTCCACGTTGGCGCGTTGTCCGCCCGACCAGTATTCGTCATGCCCTACAGACATAAAAACTTTGTGCTGAGTGATCAGAGCGCCGTTACGATCCGTATCTATGCCAGTGGAATAAGCGACGTCGTACCCGTTCGCCTCGAGGAACCGAACTATCGGATATTCATAGGCGAAAAAATCAGCCAGCGTATTGACTGGCCGGTTGTAACTGACTTTGTAAGCGCGGCCAACCGGGTTTCCCGAATAAAGACTGTTCCCACCGTAGTCGTTGTAAGCCTGCCAGGTTGTGTCTGAGGCTTGCACCACAATGTCGGAATGGCTGGAATCATTGCGCACGATGAAAATTGCGGCGCCTACCTCGCCGGTATCCAGCCGCACGAGTCTAGCAAAATAAAATCCTGACGTGGCAGTGCTCGGTACGGTCCACGACGCTGAAATCCCCCAGTTTCCGCAGTCTATCAGGCCTGTCGCACTGTCGGTCAGACAGGGGGGTTGAATTTGCGGTAGAGGCACCGAGGGCGAGATGGAAGTTACGAACCGGCCATCATTTCCCTGATAGTAGCCCAAACGATAGATATCGATGCGATAGGAGGCGGCATTCGTAGAGATTTTGAAGAATATGGTTTGGCCAGCGTTCACGCTGATGTCAGTCGTGAAACCCTGAATATTCGGTGAGCCTGCACCATCAACGTACCACTGACTAGCGGGAGTGCTTGGCAGACAATTCTCCGCTTCGATCGCGTTTTGGGGTGCCGTGCATGTGGCAAACGCCGCAAGAGCTAGGCTTGCGTGTAGGAACGGAAGGAGCAGAACCCTCGTGAAGGCAAGGCCCATCCAAGCCAATGATTTCGGCTGGCGGTATTCCGCTTCTTGCAGACGCGGCGGCCTTTGTGCGAGGTGCGGTACAGGGGCCATGTTGCATCTCCCAGTCAGCGGCATGCTTGCCGGTGGCCGAAATAGGAGCTTCGGACGGTGCTGCCAGACCGTCGGCAAAATTCATTGCGTGACTGTAGCAGGATCACCCGTTGCAATTGGCACCCGCAAGAGTTCAGCCGCGTTCCAAAACAGCGCGGCGGTATGCAAGCTCAACAGGCGGCAGGTTGGCAGTGGAAGAACTTCTTTTCAATCAGGTAAGCTCTTTATTTTGATTAGGTAAGTCCTTGTATTTCGATGCGGTGAATGTTCTTGGAAAAGGCCTATACGACTGAGGGACGAGATTTCAGAAGACCGCCACCGCAAGCGACGCGCAACGAAGCACTTGTGAATCTCGCGGGCTTCGTTAGAAGGAGACTCTTTTCGCTGGAGACTCGTATGGTGGCGCTGCTCGTTGACCTGAGACCCTGCAAACCTTCAATCAGTAGTGTGGAGGCAGTCGCGCTGAACACAAGTGCAACATGGACTCGGATATTCTATGCAATCAATCGACTACAAAGCAGTTAGAATCTTGGAGGCGGGGGGAGTCGAACCCCCGTCCGAAAAGCGCTACGGCACGAAGCCTACATGCTTAGCTCAATTCCGTTTGGTTCGCCCGCCACGCTCAGAATGAGCAAGAAACGCAGCCGGCTAGTCCGATGAATCTCGCCCGAGCCTTACGGACCGAAAGGCCCAAGCCAGCTCACTGTGTGACGCCTCTGACCGGGCCCATGAGCAAAGCCCGGGGGAGCGTGCGCTTAATTAATTAGCAGCAAGTGCCAAGTTGTTGTTGGCATTTCTAGTTTCCACCAAGTTACGGGCAGGTGGGTCCCGGCATGCCTTCGGGCCGCGACAGCTTCCGTCGAAACCGTGTTGCCCCCTCCGTACAGTCTTATTTTAGCACTTCGGCTCGGCTCTTGGGTGTGTGCCCCCTCGATCACATTCAGGTTGTCGGTGAATGCCTCCAATCGCTCGGAAAGACGGGAGACCGCGTTCCCTGCAATGCTCGGCCGGGGCCCCTCCTCCGTTTTTTGTAAGCGTTGCAGATAAAGGACTTATGGGAGTGCGGTGTTGGCGAGAGAGCGACTGAGTGGGAGGGAGGATTCTGAAGGAGTTGGAAGGACGGTGAGGCGGTAGGCCAAGGGGGCTAATGAACGCGAATTCTTGACTAGCAACCACAGAATAAGGATAGTATGGAGATACACGATATGTCAACTAGTTTGCTGGTTAGCGCTCGAATAGATTTGGTGCAGCGAGGATAGCTGCCATTCTAGTGGGTGAAAGTCCCATCGACAGAACACTCCAGTGACTGTCGTAGTGATATCCAGCAGCGAGAAGGGAGACCGACTCGTGGAAAGCCTGGACGTAAAAGCCTCGGTGGCTGAGAGAAATCTCGGTCAGATCCGTCAAGCAAGGCGAGCAACTGGACAGGCCGTAGCGAAATGCGAACCAGGAAACCTCGAAAACGAGCCCTGCTTGAAACGGATGGCAGGAAAACCGGGAGAGCCGAGCTGCTCAGATCTCAGCGAAGGCCAAAGTCGAAATCGGTGAACTGGATGAAACGGATTTCGATCTCCCCGGGGGCATAGAGGACGGCATGTCTAGAAGGAATGGCAGCGAAAGCTCGGAACCACTCGCAGGTCGCCTAGGCGCTCCCGCACAGCGAAGGCATCGCGTATAAGTCGCAGAGACGGCGAAATCACGGATGCAAACCGCGACTCAACTGGCGAATGCCGGGAGCAGGCTTAAGCCGTTGATGGATCGGGAAGGCACCGCCTGACATGCCAGCCTTCCAGCCGTACTGGGGAAAACCCGCCGTACGGAATGATAGGGGGGACTGTGGAAACGGCGGCATCATTCGAAGCCCGATTCGCGCCACGGTCCTACCCGACTAAAGCGTTGTAACCTTTGCGGGTTACACGTTCGTCTGGCCTGCGCCCACCGTGTGGTTCGTCGTCGGCCTGATATCCGAAGGTGCGCTCCTAGCCTGAATTTCTCACAATAAATGGAAAAAGGCTGTTGCTTCATGGCATAACTCTTTTGTCTAGAAAGAAATCTTGCCAAGAAGGAGCAACAGCCTTATGACCACAGAGTGTAACCAGTTT
>Ga0137397_10001002_pt1 | contig 19682 bp, 26 predicted proteins | sample czorhiz116metaG_FD_106658 | JGI IMG/M metagenome (GOLD analysis project Ga0137397, IMG submission 106658) | Vadose zone soil microbial communities from Angelo Coast Range Reserve, California, USA - czorhiz1.16 metaG | ecosystem: Environmental > Terrestrial > Soil > Vadose zone | place: USA... | reverse complement strand
TGCACAAACCAACGTACCTTCCAGTCGTTATCCGCTGCAACTTTCCGACGGGTGTTATACATCTCAGGATCCAACTTCATCCAAGGTAGCTTTCTGGACCTTTATGAATCTAAGAGACAATGCGATCTGAGTAGTTACCTCGGATGGAAACGACGGCATCTATGTAAGAAGAGTATGAGACTATGATGAGAGCCATCATAGTCATCATAGTCATCCGAGTTTCCGAGGTGATCCCGGGATCCGGCGGCAGTGTGAAGGCATGCCGGCCGACAACAAAGAAAAAGAGCTTATCTCCGGGCGTGGCGGTAGATTGCAACTTGACCCACTGCGGCTCGCACAAATAAATAGGAAGATCAGAACTAGAATGAGTTGACGTTCAACTTCCGACACCACCGGCAGCCTGAGGCCGCCATCCGCGCGTTGATCTTCAACCAAGCTGGCACCTACATCGGGTCTGAGTCCACAGACCAATCCCAACACGAACAACCTCACTGTGGCTCGCACATCGCGAGGCCATGCGCTGGCTCAGTTTCCCGTTACAGCCAGCAACAGCGCCACCCATGCGCGTCTGGTCTTTCCCGGAGAGCCGGGAGGGACGCATCTTTGGGACAGTCAAGACGTTGGGTCGCATCAAACGCATCATACCTCCGTCGCCGCACTCCTGCCAGTGACTGCGTGTCGTGTAGCCCTGAGCCTCTTGGGTACGACCGCGGCCTTCTGGCTCAACCTGAGTACATTTCTTACTATAACATCGCGCTGTAGGTTCATTTATGGACTCGGATGTGAGCTCAGTACCGGTACTATATCAATAGCATTCAAATGGCACGACGACCGTCCCATCACAACCAACACATATGATCAGGCTACGTGGATGGTGATAGGTGAAACCTTCACTCAATGCAGACCACCACATCATTGAAATGTACTCAATCAAGCTCATCAAGCAGGCGAGAAAAGAGATGGAGGGCCGCCATCCTGTCTCCCGGGCTGTAAGGATTGAGCTCAGCATGAGGGATAATTCACGCGACATCACGCTTGTCCAAGGCGCTCGAGGCTGCGATCATGTCCTGACGATGACTATCGGCGGAAATGAGAGGCTGGCCACCAAAAAGTGTAAAAGGGTAAAATGAAATGTACGCACGAGACATCCCTGGAAACCCTGCCGGCCGAAGTCCCTTCTTACCTGTCCGTCGTCCATCCCTGTTCGGCGCAATGCACCTTCTACGAGTACCCTCTACCAATTTTTTATTTTCACCTATATAAATATTATAGTCTACGACTCGGACAATAAACTCGATTCAAAAGAAAAAAACAACAAAAAAAAAAGAAGTCGCTGACGACCCCGCAAGGGTCCCGAGGGCGCGTCGAAAAAAAGTCGACAACCCGAAACGCCTACAATCGCGTTTTAAGTGAACGCAGGCATTCCCGTAGCATTTCACTCACTTATTGAAGCCGTGATCACTGAGAGCGCGTTCCACCAACTCGGCATTGGCCCGTCCCTCGAAAGCCTCGGGCGTACGCTTTGTATGGTTGAGGCTTGAAGCTAGCTTGAAGTGTTACTAGGATGATGGTGGGATACAAGGACGCCGGCTGTCACGGCGAGACCGGAGAAAACAGTGCCCCCGACGACTCTCCCCAATGTAGAATATTTATTAGCGGCAGTGGCAGTGGGGAGAGCGGCAGCGGCAGTGGGGAGAGCGGGTGCGGGAGGGTAGTGAGCCTCGGCTTGTTGTACAGGATCCGCCGCGGGAGTGGGATTCTCGGCTGGTACGGGAACCTCCGAGACTGTACCGGGTTTGACTTGTCTGCCATCGGTAAGTTGGAAACGAACACTAGTACTGGGACGTTCCGAGCCGTTGACACCACGAGAGTCATGGACAGCGAGATCGGGATCCACCTTAGGGCCCCTAGCATCGAAGGCCCGGCCTTTAAACTCAAATCGATTTCCGTACCCATACGAAATTGGGGTGGACAAAGCAGGGGAGACGGTAGATGCGGCGAGGGCAAGGACAGCGAGAATCATGTAAGAGCGCATGTTTGAAAATAGTTTTATAAATGAAAAAGATCCGAGTGGGCGTGAATGAAATGAGAGTGCGAACGAAACGTCTGGGCTGCAGGGGGGAGTCAAGATCATGGCCATACCGTACGAGAAAGACAAGGCTCTGTGCTCACCAACCAGTGCCTTGAAAAAAAAGCGAATGCTGAGCAAGGAGCTGAGGAATCCTCCCTGACGGACAAGCGACAAATTTATACTAGGGGAGCCTGAGAACTATGATAATATTCATCATGCCACATGAGACATGGCCGCGAGCGGAGTTGATAGTGCTTCTCGCCGACCAGTATCCATATAGATATTTAAAAAACTGACCACTCACTGGCCGCTGCGCGTACTACCCAGAAGCCCCAAAGTGTTGGACGCATTTTGGGAACAGCTGAGGACGCGGAAACTGAGGCTTAGTCTCCAAATCGGCACTGAGCCACTGGTTACAATCAATCATTTTGTGACATCAGCCATATGCTATTATTGTTACTTGGTGCGCGCTTGACGCCTTGTCGCGCTCCATCCGACAAACAGCCGCGGAAGAATGGGGCTCATGTTCAATGGCGGTGCTCCGAGTCGTTACTCTTGCCGCAGGTGTGCCAGTGTCATTCTTAAGGAAAAGGAGGTCTACCTCGGGCTCGCCGTTCTGGTCTTGCTTTCTGCTTGATAGTTTTTAGAATGGCAGTTTACAGGGTTAAAATTATTCCATTTCTTGATTACCCTTCACATTCGTCTGAAATTCAGGCTAATCTTGGTCCGGTACCGAGTCTCTAATCTAATCTCGTATTCCCCTCTGTATTCGATCCGTTCCCTCTACCTGGGATTCCTTCCTAAATAACAACATCATCCTGGGTCTCTTTTCCTGCCCTTGAGACCTATGACTTCGTATCCATCAGAGACTACACAGTAGTAAAGATGGGCTGCTAGATCTGTGGCGAAGCCTGGGCTGTCAAGTAGGCGTCGTGCTCATTAAAGAACAGCGCGAGACCCACAAGGCCACCTTCCGACGCCAGATTCAGTGGAGTTAACCCGCGCTCATCCTGGGCTGACACGTCGGCGCCATGCTCGACGAGGAATTGCGCGACCATAGGACGATAATTTGCGGCCTCAAATGGTGACATCGACGAGGGCCTTTCCGATGCCCGATGCAGCGGAGTAGACCCACACTCGTCCTTAGCTGAGACGTTGGCGCCGTGCTCGACGAGAAACTGCACAACATCTAGACGATTATGTTCCGACGCCCGATGCAGCGGTGTCGACTCGCGCTTGTCCTTGGCTGAAACATCGGCGCCGTGCTCGACGAGGAACCGCGCAACATCCATATGACCATGTTCCGACACCCGAGGCAGAGATGTCGACCCGTCCTCATCCTTGGCTGAGACGTCAGCGCCGTGCTCGAGGAGGAACTGCGCGATATCCCGTTCCGACGCCCGATGCAGCGGAGTCAACCCCTCCTCGTCCTTGGCGCACACGTCTGCACCGCATTCGACAAGGGACCGCAAGAGATCCACCCAACCAAGCTCCGACGCCCGGTGCAGTGGAGTCCAACCGTGATTGTCCTTTGCCGACACGTCCGCGCCTCGCTCGGCGAGGAGCCGCGCGAGATCCAAACGACCGCACAACAGCGCCGGTGCAGCGGAGTTGACTCGCGCTTGTTTTTAGCAGACACGTCCGCACCGTGCTCGACGAAGAACCACGCAAGATCCAAATGGCCATCAGATGACGCCTGGTGCAGTGGTGTCGACTCGTCCTCGTCCTCGTCCTTGGCCGAGGCGTCATCACCACTGCAACGCTCGACGAGGAGCCACGCGACATCCAAACGATCATGTTCCAACGCCTGATGCAGCGGAGTCCACTCGCATTTGTCCTTGGCTGACATGTCGGCGCCCTTCTCAACGAGGAACCGCACGAGACCCAAATGACCGCGTTCCGAAGCCAGATGCAGCAGAGTCGACTGGTCCTCGTCCTTGGCCGACACGTCGGCGTCGTGCTCGACGAGGAACCTCGCGATATCGAAGTGAGCACTAGACAACGCCAAATGCAGGGGAGTCGACCTCTCCTTGTTTATGGCCTCCACATTCGCGCCCTGCTCGACGGGGAACCGCGCAACATTTAAATGACCACTAGATGACGCTCGATGTAATGGAGTCGACCAGTACTTGTTTTTGGCCGACAAGTCTGCGCCGCGTTCGACGAGGAACTGGGCCAGATTTAGATGACCACAAGACGACGCCCGATGCAATGGTGTCGACAGGTCGTTGTTTTTCACCGACACGTTGGTGCCATGCTCGACATCCAAATGACCACGAGACGACACGAAATGCAGTGGAGTCGACCCAAAGTGCTTCTTGGAAGAAACATTGGCGCCGCATTCGATGAGGAACCGCACGACGTCCAAATGACCATTATTTGGCGCGAAATGTAGCGGAGTCGACCTGTAGGAGTCTTTCGCCGGCACATCGGCACCGTGTTCGACGAGGAACAGCACGACATCCAAATGACCGCTAGACGACGCCCAATGCAGCGGAGTCGAGCGATTCTCTGCCTGAGCTGAGACGTTGGCGCTCTTCTCAAGAACCGCGCGAGATCCAAATGACCGCTAGACGATGCCAAATGCAGCGGAGTCGACCGATCCATGCTCTCGGCCGACACGTCGGCGCCGTGCTCGACGAGGCATCGCGTGAGTTCCAAGTTACCGATCGACGACGCCGAATGCAGCGGAATCGACCCGTACTCGTTCTTGACCGACACGTCGGCGTCGTGCTCTACAAGGAACCGCGCGAGATCCAAATGGCCGTGTTCCAATGTCAGTTGCAGCGGAGTCGGCCTGTACTCCTGCTTCAATTGGCCGACACGTCGGCGCCGTGCTCAATAAGGATGCGTGCGAGTTCCACATTCCCCTGTTGCGATGCCAGATCTAATGGTGTTGGACGGCCATTGATGCCCCCAGAATGCACGTGGTCTGGGTGCTTAACGGCCAACAACTTCACAACAGCGTCCAAGCTACAGAAAGCGGCATAAGTAAGGGGGTTCGTTCGGGGCGTAATGGCCTTTCGGGTCGTTCAGATCGTTCGGCTTGCTTCCAGTCCAAATTTGGTTCGTGTATCCAGACCCAAACTGCAAGGTGTGATTTGCTCGCATCAAACAGCTGTTTCATCCCGTCTTCTGCATTTTGTGAGACGCCCTCGAAACGGGCATACTCAAAACAGTGCTCGGCAGCATACTCGATAACAGGAAATTTCTCCAGGCTCTCCTTATTGACGTTTTCATCCAGGTGCAATAAGATACTCAGGCATGCTTGCGCGACGAGGGTATGGGCGGGTGTCGTAGAAATGTGGTAACGGCGGGAAATAGTGTCACTTTTTTTCGGCAAGGCGGGAAGACATCCAGTACTCCTTGACAGAAAAGTGTGAAAATTGAACGACTTCAGAGCCTTTGACATTGACCAGTGTGAGCAATGGGGACCACATAGATAGTACCGCATCCACGGGATCTTCGAGGCGCCAATCCTCGCGAAATTTCGGAATCGGTCCTGCCTTGAAATCAAATGAGAGAAACTCCGCCAGTTCTTCAACACGGAGCGGCCGGGAAGCGACAGCGACATACTGAAAGAGTCTATGGCAATTCGGCAAAGGCATAGCGAATACTTCCTGGGTGGCAGCCGCGAAGATAGTCAACCTGACAATATGCCCAACGGAACCTACATTGCAGGTTTAAGCAAAAGTCGCCAACAAACCAAGTATTGTCTACTAATATCCCGTCGGCGTGTTCTGTGAGAACATCGATCACTAGTTGCCTGTCCTCTTGTCTCCATCTTCGGTTCTTTGCATCCGTGTTGACGACAGACCTGATATAATTCTCGATGTCTTCCAACTGCTCTCATCGTGTATGGAAATGGAATGGAACCTTAAGGGCTGAAGAACAACCTTGATGTCGCTCTCGGGTCGGCTGGTGACACATGCGCAGATTTGCAAGTCTTAACTCGATAAGCTGAACCATAAGCTTCAGAAAATTTTCACGAGGGGACGGCATAGCAGATGTAGTCGGACATGCGCCCAAGGCGTCTATGATCAAATAGACAGGTGCTTGACTGGGAAGTTTCAACAAGTCCTTCGAACACCGGGCAAGCGCGTCGTCGTTGGGACTTTGTGTACCATCGCGGTGTGTCGAATAGAACTTAGAAAGGACGATGTGGTAGGAGTCGGATTGGTCGCAAAGTTGGAATAGTATGGATGAGAGTAGCCCCCGGAGATCCTTCTTTTGATTATCCCTGAAATCGTGGTAAAACATTGCGAGTGATGCAAGCCCGGACCTGCGCATGGTCTCGATCTCTTCAACGATGGTGGAACTGGCCGACATCGTAAGTGCTCAAGACGAAAATATCCAAGGGTCAACGTACCAAAGCACACTCTTGCCGGCACCCGCTAAAACGAGAAGATCATCAGCTTTCGCGAAATAGTAAGTACCGAGCAGACACTGACGTTTGCCATGGATCCATAGAAGAGAACTCGGTCCGGATGATTTCCATTCCGAGAGCATATCCCCTTGAAGGAACCACACCCCGTCTCGCTGTGCCGCGGTCCGCACGCAATGCTGTGATTTTTCCATGGACCAGGGAAGAGAGCTAACGTCGAATATTTCTCCGCAACTTATCACCTGCCAGAGGATCTCAGAATTCCTATCAACGATGACAAGATTAGAGAATAACTGACGTTTCGATTTGTTCTTATCGCTCGCGATATGGTGTAGTATTTCTACGGCTCGGTCAGACACGTAAACAACACACTGTGCCAACGTGACGTACCGAGGACTTCTCGGACACCATCAACCGGATGAGACGGTGGATGACCTCGCGAATCTGAGCTGCAGTAGTCCGAGCCTGGCGATTTTGATGGCTGGTCAGGACGGTGGTCATCTTGCGTGAGTCGGTCGAGCCTCTGCAGGACCGCATCGACGTCCACCTCTCCTTTCTTTACAAATTTGACTGTGTTGCGCTGAGTAAATGCGACACGTCAGCGAGAACGGACTCACTCGATCGTCCTTGTTTTAGCTCTTTGGTAGCCAAGGCGAGCGTGGAAAGAAGCTCCAATATAACATTGAAGCCCATATCATCCATTGTAGGCGTAGGATGGATCCGTGTATATATATCAACACGCTTGAGGAAGTGTCCGATGGACTCGAGCAAGTCGACGAATGCATCATGATTGGAATTGGCGCCCTTGGCCCCCTGGTTCACTTGGATGTCACAAGGATACCTCATAGGTACCGGAGAACGGCACATACAGCAAATAGGATGGCGAGACCAGCGAGTATTGCTTTCGTAGGCGAGTATGGCTGAGAAAGCCTATTAGGAATGTGGAAAAATACTGGATACAGTACTCTCTATCAATTTTATGGTTCGATCGCTTCCTGGGAGAACACAGGACACCCGTGCTTCGTATTTAAGAATTGTAATGATTGTTTCGACGGAGCGGGGACTCTGGAGATGCAAGGTGATTGGATGCTCGGCCAATGTTAATTACACCTGTCAAAGCAGACTCGAAATGGGCACGAAAACGAGTAAATCCTGGCTCTTCGAGCCAGATCAAGAGTAGGGAGAGATGTGGCTTTTGTGAGGGGGAGGGGAGGTTCGTCGTGAGGAAAATGATAGCAGACGGCAGACGGCAAGTGTGGTTGGGCGAGACTCGCAAACGAGAGCCGCAAAGTGGTTTCCTGAAACGGATATGATTGGATCACATGACCAACATGACTCAGCCTATTTGGACCGTCTTGGGTCGAATATCTTGCGCAGGGCTGGTTGTTCCTACTCCCTCTCCGCATGCATGTGCGTCTTCCCATAACCGAAACCGAGCCGTGCATGGAAAATAAAGGGACGGAATAGCCACTGCGAAGAGCCCCCGCTACTGCGAAAGCTAGTTAAACTGCCCCTTCTTGATCTTGATGTCCAGACAAAGATTGGATGCGTTCAACTCCTTTTTTTCTTTTAAATCCACATTTACTCAAAGTTCTCCACCTTACCCCACTGCATGCAAATCAGAGTTTTCACATTAAAAAAAGTTGTAGAAAAGTTTAGTTAAGTGTTAAACAATTCCAAAAATTTACTTGTCCAGAAAATTTTGGAAAAAAAGTTTAAGTAATCTTACAATCTTATTGTGTGAAACCTTTTCATAAGGAAGAGTTTGGTGAGTTTTTAACTTTCCTGGCCCAGTGGCTGGCCAAACTGGGAATAATTTGGTGAGATTTTAACTTTCCTCATGGATTTTTTTTCACACAATAAGATTGTAAGATTACTTGAACTTTTTTATCAAAGTTTTCTGGACAAGTAAATTCTTTGAATTGTTTAACACTTAACTAAACTTTTCTACAACTATTTTTCATGTGAAAACTCTGATTTGCATACAGTGGGGCCCCTTTCCCGATTCCCATCATCGTTCTCATTTTCTTTTCCTTTTTCCTTTGTTCTTCTTTTTCCCTTATGCTCCCCCACTCTCGGACAACGTGCTCGTACGTTGCTGCACCACACGCCGTCGACCATTTACTATCTTACATCTTTAGTTGGGATTTTTTTAACTCCTTATTTTCAACGGTGACTCTTGTGTACGCCTGCCTCCTCTGAACCTTCCTCAACTCCCTTTCTTTGGACCCTTCCGGGCCTTCCCTCAGCTCCTCATATGGCTTATAGACCAGGAAAAGATGCTTGTAAGCATTACCCATGTATCTAACTCACCCTCCAGTTCCCTGCAAACGTACTATCACTTATCTCTGTGTGTTCTCAAAGTCTCCTGTGTCCATGCAATATCTTTCTCTTCTCTTTTCTCTTATTGTCGTCGGTTCGTCGGCTTGGCCCTCTGCCGCAGGACCAGTGGCTGCTTCACCCTCACTCGCGTTTCCGTTCTCCTCTTGCCCGGCTTTTCACCCATCGTCCCTCCGACGAGGCCACATCTCCTTTTCGACACACTCGGTCATCCATCTTCGCTCGCAACTCTCGCATCTTCCTCTTTTTTGCCCTTGCATTGCCTACACTTTCCCGTCGGGCCGATGACTCATTTCGTTCTCTCACCTTGCCAACCCTCTCTAAAGGTATATAGCTATGCGTGCAAGAAATACCGACGATCTACGTACAGCAACTGCCGGATTTCCTGCGGTTCTGCGAGAGCACTGTGTATATAATTCATTGGCTTCAGGACGTTTACATCTCATCATCCAGCTACCACCGGAGGTGCTGAGGCGGTGACGTCAACCCGAGGTTGAGGAAATAGCCAATCAACTTGGGGCTACCCTGTCGTATATTTTCTCCTCCTGATCACCCTTCAAGTTACTCTGATGTTGGTGCCGAGCACAACTTCTAAGTACTAAGACAACGGATAACTGCGTGTTCTAAATACTCACCCAGACGTGAGGAGGTTTTCATTGCTTGAAGCTTACTACTATATGCACTTAAAAGAAGTGATCATGCAGACATACCCGCTCGACTGGTGGTCGAGTGAAGTTGATTTAAAAGCTCAACTAACTTGTAGTTCGCATAAATGCACGGCCACTATTTACGTTTTGAGCTTTAAAATAACTCACCCGCGCCAAAGCCGGGGATGCTGGAAACCTGAGAGGAACATGGACCGTGACGATGCGCTTTCACGAGGCCCGTCCATCTGTGACTCACACTGACATCTGGATTCCACCCTCTTTGGTATGCAAAAATTGCCAGGCACAACTCCAAGCCTCTTCTGAGACTCCGAATAGCGACTGGGCGGCTATCCTCCTTGACCCTCGAGATTGCGACGATGCTTCTGCCGCGTGCAGAACAGGATACGTGAAGAGCCCCACATCCAATAGAGTCATCAACTTCAGGCTCATCATTAACATTCCTCGAAACCGCCAGCCGAGCCCGCAATTGCTTCAGAATGTGTACAAAGCAACGTACCTTCCGAGTCCATGTCCTCAGCTGCACATTTGGCAATCTTTTGTCATCGCATCGTGGCCGTTTCGCAAACTGCAACCCAGTTCGCGAAATGTGCCATATAATGTACAACTAACATGTCAACACTTTCAGGCGCTCACCGATTTTATCTCTCCTTCCTCGTCGCCCTTACCTCCAAAAGCCCACCCGGACAATTCTACCATATTGTTCTGCACCAATTGATTGCACCCACACGTCCACGGACACAGAATTGTGGTTAATATCCGTCGATCTGTCGTTGTCAGTCTTTTTCACCAACTTGGTGTCGATCCTATTGGACACCAATGGGTTGCCGTATCCTGACCGGTTGCACAAATAGGACGGTCAGAACTAGAATGGGTTGACGTTCAACGTTCAACTTCGAAACGAGCCTCAAGGTGCACGACACCCAAGTTGACACCTACATCGGGTCTGCATTTCCGGCCTAACACGAACAACCTCACTGCCAGTGTGCGGCCCGCACATCGCGACGCTCAGTTTCTCGCTACGGCCAGCAGCAACTCCATCATGCGCGTCTGGTCTTTCACGGAGACTCGGAGCCGAGAGGAACGCATCTTTGGGACGTAGCATCAAACGCATCATACCTACTGCCAGTGACTGCGTGTCGTGTGGCCCTGAGCCTCTTGGGTACGACCGCGGCTAACCTGAGTACATTTCTTACTATAACATCGTGGTGTAGGTTCATTTTATGGTTATAAGCTCAGTACTAGTACTGTATTAATTGCATAAATGGCGCGGCCGTCCCATCACAGCCAACATATATGATCAGGCTACGTGGATTGTGATAGGTGAAACCTTCACTCAATGCAGACCACATCACGGCCCAGGGGCATTGAAATGAGCTCATCAAGCAGGCGAGAAAAGAGATGGAGGGCCGCCATCCTGTCTCCCGTGCTGTAAGGATTGAGCTCAGCTCAGTTGACAGGATGATATGATGAGGGATAATTCACGCGATTTCACGCTTGCTTAAGGCGCTCAAGGTTGCGACCACCTCCCGACTATGACTATGGGCGGAAATGAGAGGCTCGCCACCAAAAAGGGAAACTGTGTAAAATGAAATGTACGCACGAGACATCCCTGGAAACCCCGGCCGAAGTCGCTGACGACCCCGGGAGGGTCCCAAGGGCGCGTCGAAAAAAAGTCGACAACCAGAAACGCCTACAATCGCATTTTATAGTAAGTGATCGCAGGCATTCTGGTAGCATTTCACTCACTTATCGAAGTCGTGATCACCGAGAGCGCGTTCCACCAACTCGGCATTGGTCCGTCCCTCGAAAGCCTCTGACGTACGCTTTGTACTATTGTTTTGGTCCTTTTTCATCTGATTGAGTCCAACGGAGATGCCAATCCCAGTCATAGCGGCGGTAGAGGTGATGCCGAAAATCTCCATCTTATTCTTTCTGATAGTGTCAGCAAGGGAAGCGCGTGCGGGAGGTGCGGGTGCGGGTACGGGTGTGGGTTCAGGTTCGGGTGCGGATTGTGCGGGCTCGGTGGGCTGCGGCGTCCGAGTCGGAGGGTATGCCCCGCGTACGGGCCGGGAAACCTGCACGATCCTATCCTCATCGGCGATATGAACTGGGGGGTTGACAGAGCCTCCAGGGGGTCCGACAGAGGGTCCTCCAGGGGGTTCTCCAGGGGGTCCGACACTACGAGAGTCATGGATAGCGACCTTAGGGCCCCTAGTAGAGGTATTTCACTCATCGAAGGCCCGGCCTTTAAACTCAAGTAGATTTCCGTACCCGTACGAAGTTGGGGCAGACAAAGCAGGGGAAGCCGTAGATGCAGCGAGGGCAAGGACAGCGAGAATCATGTAAGGGCGCATGTTTGAAAATATTTGTATAAATGAAAAAGATCCGAGTCGGCGTGAATGAAATGAGGGTGCAAACGAAACGTCTAGGCTGCAGGGGGAAGTCAAGATCATGGCCATACCGTACGAGAAAGACAAGGCTCTGTGCTCACCAATTGAACCGGTGCCGTGGAAAAGAAACAAATGCTGAGCAAGGAGCTGGGGAATCCTTCCTGACCTGACGGACGGCGACAAACTTATAGGTGAGAGACATGTTTGCGCTTGTGGTCTACTATGATAATATTAATCATGATGGCGACTGTGTATAAGAGTACTGATCAACTCACCTCAGGACGTGTGCTGTAAGCACGGTCACTCAGCTGGCACCGAGGCACCGAGGGTACAAAACTCAGTATATAAAGAGCGGCTGTATCTCGGGTACGGAACTAAATCAAATGAGCTAAATGTCCTAAAAGCTAGGCTAGTGTTTCACATACTGTACTAGTACTGTATCTCGAGCAACGCTTTTCGCCAACCCGTATTCATATAGATATTAAAAAACTAGCCGCTCACTGCGCGTAACCAGAAGCCCCCAAGTGCCGGACGCATTTTTCGAAGGGCCAATGTTAGTTTTTTTTTCCATCATTAACTTGAAACGAGTTTCTTATTGTACGATGGCAAAGCTGGGAACACTAGCTTTATATCGCTTAATCTCCAAATCGGCAGGCCACTGGCTACCATTAATCATTTTACGACATCAGCCATATGCTATTGTTATTACTTGGTGCACGCTTGAGGCCTTGAGGCCTTGTGGCGCTCCATGCCGCGGAAGAATGGGGCTCATGTTCAATCATGGCGGTCACGGACCCACAGTGCACCGACTTGTTACTCTTGCCGCCGGTGATAGGTCCAATGAGTGACCGAAGGAGAATCGCGGGTTTTATGTCACACAAATCATTGCGAAATTACAAGGTCGACGTTAGCGAGATTGGCCTGTAAATTTGCAGTGAGTTGTGCGACGGTGTGTAAGGGCATGATGATATTTGGGCGATTAGAGCTCCTCTCAGGTCTCAGGCACGTCTTTGTACTCGCCTTGTTATCTTATCTACCCTTTGCGGTGAGTTGCGTGCGCGCCTTGTGTAGGTTTTACTTCACACTCCGCACTATTCCGCAAAAGCAGCTCTGACTGTCCCTCTCCTCTTGCCTCCGTCTCTTTCATTGGCTGGAATAGTCCAAAGCGGCTGACGGTGGGCACCCAAACTGAGATCATGATATACACCGCATGAAGCCTTGAAGAAAGTCGAACTCACGAATTTGTTTTGGTGGATCAAGTCAAACTGGCAGGATCATTCATTCTCGTGCCGCAAGCAGTTTATCTACTGTCTGTATAACAATAACATGTTTAGTGTGGACACTTCGAGTTTGTTTGTTTGTCGGACCAATCTCATCCACGTCCTGGCTTACCCCTGGCCTAGGCTACGTTGACCATGGCAGCACCAAGTACGTTATCAAACCTGGTTTTCTTTTGTGCTCATCAATCACACCTTCTGTTGGCTCGAAACGTACTCATCGACGATTGAAGACACGACTTCCGGAGTGAAGAGCCAGGGCCAAACATGGCATTCGGCGTACTTTCACACAGCAGGTGGAGCAACCCAACTAATACTTACAGAACGCTCATGTCGTTTGGGACATTGCACGTGTTTTGGCAGGCGAGAGGGAGGCACGGTGGTCACGTACAGGACGAGGCGAAAGGTGCACGGGGACTAGTGTACTGCACTCAGGCTGTATTTTGGTCGCTTAGGACAACGCTTACCGAGTGCTTGCCGTGACATTGAGGCGACATTAAGTCATGGCTCATGGCCGAACTTGAAAGCATTACAACGACTCATAATGTTGGTGATGGCGAAATGCAAGTGAGGACAAAAAGCAGTGGTATCAGAGAACGTCAGCCAACTCGAGCACAATGACCACCCCATTCCACCTGGGGCCTGGCTCCATACGAATCGTGTCAACTGTGAACCGAGCTCATTCAAGTAGCGGTTTGCCGGAGGATTTCTCTGGTATGCTTGTTGAAGATAGGTACCTGGTGGGGACATTCATCGAGGGACGCTCTAGCTGGCCCAGCTGCAGCGTGCTGAACGGCATAGTCTAAGACATCGATGTTCTTCAGGGAGAGTCTGTTTAGGTATGTGTGTGCGGGAAAATGAAGTTTGGAACGTGCAGGGATTGGCGGAGCAATGACTTGTGCTTGGGTGGGGACACCCTGAACAATTCTATCTAGCATATTAGTTGATAGCACGATGGTGATGCCATTGGGATGCCGCAAGATCCTGTGCGACGCCATTTACAAGAACGAAGGGGATAACCAAGGATGGATACTACTCACTGCAGGGGGCGGAGGGGGATAATTGGCTATGCAGTAATAATCCATGTTATTGTACTGCACATCTTGCGAGCGAAGGTATCTCCCCATGGAGGCAAAGGTGGTGCTTGTTGGCTGTGACGGCGAAGGCGATAGCAATTTTGGATTGAAATTTTGGCGGATATGTCCTTATCAAGTTTTGTTTGGATTAGTTTGGCTAACAAACTAAAAAATCTCGGGTGAAACCAATCGTATCTGTACAGTACAGTAGCACCTGGAAAAAGAGCCACATCGACCGCATATATTATGGCATTCGGTGCGCTATCGAACTGTGTTTGGAACTTGGAGAAGCACAACTAACGATTTATTTCTGCATTTGTCGCAGGTGCTTCAGGAGGTCGCGGTGGATTCGGTGGTAGGGGAGGAGCACGCGGGGGTCGCGGAGGCGTAGGCGACCGTGGAGGCAGAGGGGGAGCACGTGGTGGACGTACGTGGTCCTCGTCTCGAACCAGACCTTCACTCTTGCTGATCCTTGAGCAGGAGGTGGTATGCAGTCACGCGGGCGGGGCGGTGGCGGACGCGGGCGGGGCGCGGGCGGCGGTCGTGGAGGCAAAGGCATGGGACGCGGCGGGGCGAGGGGTGGTGCGAAGGTGATCATCGAGCCACACAAGCACGAGGGCATCTTCATCGCTAAGGGCAAAGAGTCGATGCTCGTCACCAAAAATCTCGTCCCCGGCGAGTCCGTATACGGCGAGAAGCGCATCTCCATCGATGCCGCGGGCGCCGATGGTGCGGACGGCGTGGACGGCGGAAAAATCGAGTACCGGGTGTGGAATCCATTCCGGAGCAAGCTGGCTGCTGGCGTTTTGGGCGGCATGGACAAGATTTTCATTGGGCCCGGCGCGAAGGTGTTGTACCTCGGTGCGGCGAGCGGGACGAGCGTCAGCCATGTTGCGGATATCGTGGGTCCCGTACGTCTTTTCCGTGGAACATTTTCTTGTCCTCTTTCCACTGATGCGTCACTTTCACTTCACTTTTCTTTTCTTTTCAGGAAGGTGTCGTATATGCTGTTGAATTTTCTCCTCGGTCAGGTCGCGACCTGATCAATATGGCCAAAAAGCGCACGAATGTCATCCGTGCGTCTGTTTAACACTTCTAGTCCCCTCTGCATGGCCTGACGCCCGCCCTCATTCTGATCAGCCATCATTGAGGACGCTCGCTTGCCCCATCGATACCGGATGCTCCTGTCCACTGTCGATGTCATTTTCGCAGACGTCGCGCAGCCGGATCAGGCGCGTATAGTGGCGCATAATGCGCACCAATTTCTAAAAGTCGGCGGTCACGTCGTCATCTCTATCAAGGCGAACTGCGTCGATTCGACGGTACCGGCGGAGGCTGTCTTTGATATGGAAGTGAATGTGCTGCGGACAGAGATGTTCAAGCCACTCGAGCAAATCACGCTGGAGCCTTATGAGCGCGACCACGCTATGGTTACAGGTGCGTCGTACAGTTGCGAGGCCCCGCGTTAATCAACTTACATTGGTTCCACCAGCACGGTATATTCGCCATAAGTAGTGTTGTTTTTATGTGTACCCTTGATGTGTCGTGCTATCATATGTCAGTAAGAGCTGTGCTGTGGCGCTGATAAAATCAATAAAATTTGAAAATGAGTGCATTCCCCTTTCCATCCGTGGTAACGTGTCATTTCGTCTGTTCTCTCACCCATCCCTCTTGCGTCAACAACTTCTTTTCCTTCCTTTCTGCTGACGGTCTCAGTCCCGTTGCGCGACACGGGCCTTTCGCATCGTAACTGAGCCCATGCCAAACCCGGAAATTGCCATCACAGTTCACGCACCTCCAGAAAGTCCATCCAGTCCACCACCCGAAGACTTTGAACTCGTCCATTATCCCACCCACTCGACTACCAACTGGAAACCTTCGCACCGAAAGGAAGAACTTCCATACTATATGACCGACGAGACTTCTGCCCGCCGCAGAGTCATACATCACCCGCAGGCCCCAACGACGCCGCAACACCAACCGCAATGGGTCGATGAATACGACACAGAGGGTAAGGACGTCTATTCCAAGGCCAATGCTTTTCAAAAGTATGGCGGTGGAGGGCGGATACCTAGGAGAGGCCCGCCGCCTCCACCCACTTCCTTCGTGCGTCATTGCCAAGCCTCCTCCGTTGTCCCCATCACTCACTCAACCCCTGTCCCTTTATACCTTCCCCCTCCATTCAGCGTGAATTCATAGAGCAAAACTTGGAACATGTCGCGCCCGTCGTGTACACCCTCCTTTCCTGCTGGACGCGGTTCCACAAGATCGGCAAGTCGCCGAACGTGATCTGGGACGAGGCGCACTTTGGCAAGTTTGGCTCGCACTACCTCAAGCGCGAGTTTTACTTTGATGTGCACCCCCCACTCGGCAAGATGCTCGTCGGGCTCGCTGGTCTGCTGTCTGGGTACGACGGCAGCTATGAGTTCAAGAGCGGCGAAATGTACCCCGAGCATGTACCCTATGTCGCCATGCGCGTCATCTTGGCCACTTTTGGCGTCTTGATGGTCCCGCTCGGATGGTACACCGCCGTCGAGCTTGGCATGAGCACGCGGGCGTGCCACTTAGTTGCTTTGATGTGCTTATGCGGTGCGTTCGTCAGGATATCGACCTCGCAGTTACGTAGACCTTGATCTTGTTCACGACAGATATCGCCTGGCTCGTTATATCGCGCTTCATTCTTTTGGATTCTATGCTACTCTTCTTTACCTTCACCACCGTCTTTGGTCTTTCGAAATTCCACAACCACCAGTATCAGTGCGTCATAGTCCCTGACGGAGCCTGGCATTCCACTGACCTTACTAGGTCATTTTCCTTCGATTGGTGGTTCTGGCTAACTTTCACCGGCGTTTCGATTGGATGTGTATCGAGGTATGTTACTTTTGTCAGAATATGCTACCTGCTAACATAGTGGTTCAAAGTGTCAAGTTGATCGGTCTATTCGTCACGGCTTTGGTCGGTCTCTATACTATCGAAGATTTATGGAATAAGTTTGGTGACCTGCGTATGCCAGGGGTACGTAAAACTCGTGTGCTTCCTTGGGCTGTCCTCAAGTCACAATTTCACAGCGAACACAAGTCCGCCACTGGGGCGCGCGCATCGCTTGTCTGATAGTGCTCCCTATCCTCGTTTACATGGCTTCTTTCAAAATCCATTTCCTCATTCTCAACCATTCTGGACCCGGAGACGCCCAGATGAGCTCTCTTTTCCAAGCCAACCTTGTCGGCAATGACTTTTCTCGGAATCCTCTTGGTCAGTAATCAGTCCTGTGTGCTATATTTATTACTCATGGAAATGCAGATGTTGCGTTTGGCTCGAAAATAACCCTGAAGAACATGGGTTGGGGAGGAGGCCTCCTTCACTCACATGTCCAGACGTACCCCGTTGGATCCAATCAGCAACAGGTCACGTGCTACCATTACAAGGACACCAATAACGATTGGATCCTCACTCCGCGCTGGGAGGAGCCTGCTGTCGACCCGAATGGGCCCATTCGATTCATTATGCACGATGACCTCATCCGTCTCGTCCACGAGCCCACAGGTCGCAACTTACATTCTCATAACATCCCTGCGCCCGTCACAAAGCTGAACAACGAGGTCTCGTGCTACGGAAATGCTACGGTTGGTGATCAAAACGATTACTGGTATGTCGATGTCATCGATGACCTTCACCGTGGGAGTCGCGACAAGTTCGAGCGGATACACTCACTCACGACACGGTTGCGCTTCCGCCATTCCGTGCTGGGGTGCTACCTCCGCGCTGCGAACAAGGGGTTGCCCGAGTGGGGATTTAAACAGATTGAAGTGAGCTGCGACAAGGAGAACAACCCGGATGACCCATACACGCATTGGAATGTCGAGAGTCACTGGAACGATCGCTGTGCGTCATTTTTTTCTCTCCTTGTCGGGGCTTTGCCATGAAAGGGATGTACTGACCCGAGCATCCGCGCCCCCTTATCACGTAGTGCCCGCTGGTGAGACCAAGTTTTACCGCACGTCATTCCTGCGCGACTTTTGGCACCTAAACGTCGCGATGATGACCTCGAACAATGCGCTCATACCGGATCCAGACAAGGAAGACATCCTAGCGTCCGTTCCGACCGACTGGCCATGGATGCGGCTCGGCCTGCGCATGTGCGCCTGGACGGACATGCAGAGCAAGTATTACCTGATCGGAACGCCCCTCATTTGGTGGGGTACCACCGTCAGCCTGGTAATTGGCGTGCTTGCATTCTGCACGTACGTGTTCAGGATGCAGAGGCGGTACGTCGATATGGAACCGAGTGCGTGATTTAATTGTCACTATCCTCGAGTAAACCCAATGACCGAGATCTGTGCGTACAGGAGATTGGGAACACTTTTTGTATGTGGGCAAGATCGCGCTGTTTGGCTGGATTCTGCACTTTGGTGCGTTGCTTGTTCATCCTGTCATTTTTTGCCGGCTAGACTAACGTTTGTTGTGCCTCCACGAAGCACCATTTATGATTATGGGTCGCGTGACCTACATCCACCACTACGTACGCCGATCCCATCCCCTCACTTATCACCCTCCCTCTTCTAACACATAAATCGCGCCATGTCCTTATCTTAGCTCCCGACGCTCTACTTTGGCGTCCTCATGGCCGCACACATGCTCGACCACTTCGTCTTCACCGCCCGCCGCCTCGCCGAGCGCACAAAGTTGATTGTCTTTTTCGTCGTCGCTGGCGCAATTGTCAGCAACTTTTGGTGGTTCCGCAGCCTCGCGTGGGGCATGGACGGCCCGATCAACGACCAATGGGGGCTCCAGTGGAGAAAGGTTCGTCGACACTCTTGTCTGCCTTCTGCGAGGTCAGGCGCAGACTGATAATCTTCTTTCTTTCTTTCTTTCTTTCTTCTTTTTCGCCTTGTTTGCCAGTCGTGGAATATTTATGATCTGCATTGAGCACGGGATTCTGCGTCCATCGATCGCTGCACCGGTGCAACGACACCAAACAAAACACCTCTCGACTTCCCCGTGGATTATTATATGGTCTTCATGTCGCTCCAGTTTGTCGTCTATCTGTCTATTTAGATACTCGTAATATGCTTCTTGACCCACTGCCCCGCTTCGATAAGCGAGCTACGTGATATCCGCTGATGGTTTAGAGCCTGTTCGGCAAAAAAAAAGAGGCGTGACTTACCAGCCAAATGAGATAATGAGTTGCGATGGAACCGAGGTGTGGCAAGGGGCTGTTCGGCAAAAAAATCTGTAAATTAGGCGCGTGGTTTTTTGGACATCACCCAGCCACAAAAAAAAACGGCTTTTACTCGGTTTTTTGAAGACGTGACTCGCGAGACGTGACTGTGACTAACGTGATGACTACGTGACTCATCCAGAAAATGCATGTCGATGCACGTGATGCTTTTGCTGCGTAATCTCGGTGCATGATCTCAAGCTTTTGTTCCGGCGTCATATTTTCGCGTCTGAACAGTGGTGTATGCGTGTGCGCGTT
>Ga0137397_10001001_pt1 | contig 19686 bp, 16 predicted proteins | sample czorhiz116metaG_FD_106658 | JGI IMG/M metagenome (GOLD analysis project Ga0137397, IMG submission 106658) | Vadose zone soil microbial communities from Angelo Coast Range Reserve, California, USA - czorhiz1.16 metaG | ecosystem: Environmental > Terrestrial > Soil > Vadose zone | place: USA... | reverse complement strand
TTACTTACTCTTAGTTTTCCTTTCTTCAATTTTTACATTCTCAGCCCAAAATTGATCGCAGAATCTATAACGTCCAACCCTACTTACTTCCTTCTTCATACGAGCCAACGAGGTATCATAGTCATATACTTACCTGAGCTTCCTTTTGTGGCGTAGTTGGCCAAATATATTACGTTTCATGTTTAACTATCTCGATGTCTATCATGATATCGTAAGCTTCGGTAGTTGATTCAGACTCCGCCCCTAGAATTTGAAGTGACGCACTGCCCTTTCCCCAGTCTCCGCATCGTCCTATCCCAGGCCGCACCACCAATGCCATGCACTCCTCCTTCCCACCCCCATCAAGCCCGTCCGTCTCATCGGCAGCAGAGCCGACGCTCCTCGCTTTGCTGCTCTCATTCCTATCTGCGACCCGCGCGTCGCACCCCTCACCCTCGCCTACATGAGAATTTCCTGTGTCACCCGACAACGACAAGCCCGACGGAGACCTCGTGGAAACAGCGGCGGCGGAAATGGCGTCGTCTCGGTCGTGATGACCTCGACTGCTCTGCATGCCGCCATACTACACGACTCGGAGGCGCTGCGCGTATCCGTGGCCAGATATCGAGCTCGCCACGGCGCAAACGCGACGACATGGTATCACACCCGCACGCGCCTCCTCGGCCCCGTGCGACGCTACGACGTCACCGCTGATGCGTTCATCCCAATCGACGAGGAGGAGGAGCCATTTTCGAACTCCAAGACCCGTTCGCGTACTTCCTGTCGACCGTCAACGTCGACCACCTCGAGCCGCTTTTCCGCATCGCATCGCACCGCTGCAGCGAGCGTGCCATGCCGCCGCCTCTGGCGCGCTGACGATGGACGTGCTCGCTGCGCGCCCACTGCGTGACCCTTCGTTAGAAGACAAAGCTGGTGAAGAGGATCGCGAGATGTACAAGGAGAGAATCTGGGCGCGCTTCGTCGGGCGTATCACGATGGAACACACGATCGTGCGCGGTACGACACGCAGGACGGCAAGGCAGGTGGATCGCCAATGGTAGAGTATTCAAGGTCAAGGGATAGAAGTGGGTCCCGGTACGTATGCCCTTTGGGCACGTCATCATCGTTTGGCCTTACAACCGTACAGGAAGAAGACGACGAGAAGGCGCATCTTCTGTGCGGATGGAAAAATATTCCATGCTCCGAAGGGTGGGAAGTTCAGGTCAAACGTGTTGCCGCAGACAACCCACGATAGATTCACGTGTATGCCTGACGCCATAGGAGATCCAGGAATCATTGTATTTGTTCCATGAAATGTCAGTCAACATGAAAAATGTTGGAGAGGAAATGCATTGCATATCTATACGAGAACCTTCTCCACAGCGATGATCGTCGTGGCGTGGAGCTTGTCGGTTGCCGGGGAGCTATGGATCTGAAATACCAGGTGTATGAGAAGAGATACAAGGACAGACTTCGGGCGAACCTGTGCGATCTTGCTCTGTTTTCTATAATGTTCGACGTCGTCTCATGGTGACTGACTGGTGACTGCGTGCGAGGGTTTGAATCTGCATTTATAACGCGCAGCATATATGTAAGTACAAAGACGCGCGCAGTCTGTGGGTACAGGCTGATTGGTTAGAGTACATGATGCAAGTGTGGGGGGTGGCTCCTTCGGCCGCGGCGGCTTTGGCTCTCGACAGTGCCTTGAGCCCCTTGCCGGACGGGACCCAGCTGATCGTAATCTTGAGGCGGTGGTACGTGTCGAAGATGTTAGTCAAGGCTTGCGCGAGGTTGACTGTACTGGACGATTGGTTGGGCGCGTTGGAGCCGAGGCATTGGGCCGGGAGGAGGGGGTCGGATGTGAGGACCTTGACGTGATTGATGGGCTTGAAATCGTGGAGGACCGGAATCGCGAGGGCTGTTGCGAGGGAGAGTGCATGGAAAGGCGGCAACCATGGCCGAGGCGTAGGCTATGGACCTAGCGTTTTGGTCAGAAACATCGGTTGTTTTACCTTTGTAGCTGGCTGGCTGTGCAAGCGGCCGTCGCTCGGGCAGGCGCCGTGGCAGAAGAGAAGGAGGACGTCCGCCCGTCGTCCGGTGGCTTCTGCTGCGATTTCCTGGGCTCTGAGTTTGCGCTCTTGCTCTTCTCCGCGGAGGATGCTCGTGACAGTGGCTAGCCGGTCGGAGGTGGTGACGCTTCTCACCCACGGGCCGTATTTGAAGTTTTTGCGGATGGCGTGATTCCGGAGGGGCGAGGTTCGCAAGGCGGGTGAGGGGTGTGCGGGGTGTCGGATACGGGGGTTTGGAAAGCCCGGGAGTAGATCCTTTGGGTCGCACCATGGAGTTCCTAAGCGCGATCAGTAGTGAGCTATGCGGAAATAGAGAGGAGGGAGAGTGCTGTTGTTCTGGACAGCATTTGTAGGCGGATGTGCATTGGGAGGATTGCACATCGCTGGAGTGTTCCGGCGTGGTGCAGAAGGGCGCCCATGATCCGGCGCTGTACCTTGGCGATCCGTAGGTCAAGACCGGGAGGCAGATCGTATTGTATGCTAAGACAGATGGACTCTAGGGCTTTGCACGGTTTGAACTATAGTCGAGCTATGATGGTGGTCGCCGTGGCTAAAACTCCTACCGCAAGATACCTGACCACGTTATTATGCATTATGCATTATGCGTTATGAGGCATACATGGCTGCCATAAAGTACGCAAACAAAGCAACAACAACGAACGACCCAAACCACAGCACAGCATGAGTGGGCACTGGGCCCATCTCCGCAGCCTCCACTAGAGCCCTCTCCAACTTGCAGGCCATAGCCTCCATCCCAAAGTGCTCGCGCGCCCTCGCCCGCGCGCGGTCTGCCAAGGCGGACCGCTCGGACGGCGATAGCCCGGCAATCTCGACGAGTGCAGCGGACCACCCTGGCGCTTCGGGCGCACGTAGCCATCCGGTCCGTTCGCTCGGTGAATCAACATCGTCGACGACGCTTTCGGTGGGACCACCGCTGTTGCACGCGAGTACGGGGAGCCCTGCAGACATCGCTTCGATGGGCACGATGCCAAAGTGTTCGTTTGCGGGCGTGTAGAGCAACGCGAGCGTGGGTGGCGCGGATAGGAGGGCGGCTCGCTGGGCGGTGGTGAAGTTGAGTAGGAAGAGGATATCTGGGTCTTGGGTCGTCATGTTGAAGGGGGGGATGTTGGTTTTTGATGAGGGAGGGGAAATGATGGTATATGATAGGGACGCGGATCTTGCGCGGTCGATCAACGCGACGAGAGTCATCATGTTTTCTTCGACCCGGGAGTCATAGCCACCACCGATGACAAGCCGTGGGCTCCGTGGGGCCTCGTCATTCCCCGCTTTCGTGAGTCCTTGTTTGAAGAGTGCGAAGGCGTCGATTGCAAGCGCGACGTTCTTCTTTTTCTCGAAACGGTTGAGGGATAGGAAAGTTGGCCGATCTCTGAGGAGAGCATAAAACACAACACAAAGCACGGTACGAGAGTGGACACGCACGACGAAACCATGACAATATCTGGTTCCTCACTATTACCGGCCCGCCCGTACGAGAGAAAGTTGATGCCCGGGTGTACGACGCGTGGCTCCCGGGATATGCTTGGGAAATATGCTTTGAATACCCCGGAAGTGAAACTCGAGTTGGCCAGGATTATGTCCGCACTTCCTGATGGCCCTCCTTTGGTAAGAACACCAGAAAAAGGTCGAGCGCGTCAAAGAGACGCACGAGTAGTGACTTCCTCGAGCCAATCCATGGGAAGGCGGTATGCTCGCTTGAGCAGCCCGCCGCGCATTTTCATCTTCCCTTGCACGAATTCGCCATGCGCCAGAAGCTTATCCGGGAAATGGCAATAAAACACGACGCGCTTCCGCGCGAGAAGGCGCAGTGCTGGGATGCACGTGGAAAGTTGGTCCACGAAATACACGTCGTAGGTGGATGCCTCTGTTTGCAGTAGGTGATACGTCAGGTGGAGCTGACGGAGGTGGGCGAGAAGGATGTGGAATTTTCCCTTGATGTTTCGCGGAAATGGGGGACGGATGGGGTGTACGACGAGTGTTCCTAATGAGTGTCAGTCAGGCTTCAGTCAGCTTCAAGGTTGTCTCGAGCACACAGCGCACCATCTCGCGTCTCGTCAAAGCAATGGGCTGGGTCATGATGGGACGTGTATATTTCAACCGCATGCCCGAGTTTCTGAAGGCCAACGGCGGCATCGACAACCAGACGTTCTGCACCGCCTATGAATAAATAGAATTAGGTCGGAAACGCGTTGGGCGAATGTTTTGTACCTATTCCCAGATCAGGGTGTATGAAGGCTATTCGAAGGGGCGCCATGCCATGCTATATACAATATAGCGACGGCCCCAGCTCTGTATAAAGGTAGTCTGATCGAGGGATGGAGGAGAGCAACGAGGATCGGCCGTGGCGCACTAACACCTACTTTCTGGTTAGGGGTAGCTGCCGTAACCCTTGGCAACACTGGCAAATCGATTGTATCGCTCAAATATACATAAACTATCATTAAGGATCGTTGATATAAAGCGAAAAATCCTTAAACCAGACAAACTGGTCTTTCGGCGTGGCAAAATCCTTGTGGTGACCCCCAAAGAAAGTGCTGCAGTACGAGAAAGCGTCAGCGTCAGTGTTTTCGACGTCGCCTCGATCCTGGCTGACAATACATGCCTGAAGAACACGCCCCGGAAACCGACGGGATCATCCGCCTCTTGCGGAACGTCTGCCTCTGAACAATCGTCGATGCATGCGTCGTCGTCGTTTTCTAGTGCCTCTTCTTGAACCAGCGGATCCGTCCGCGCATCGGCACCTGCCATGTCGCACGGACTCGAGGGGACAAAACTCGCCGAGAACAGCCCACCCAACAGAGAGTCCAACAGCCCGCGCCCGTCATCAAGGTCTGAGTTCGAATCACAGGCAGGGGTGGGGTTGGAATCGGGTTCCCGAGGTCTATCACGATAAAACAGGTCTGCGCGGTCGATCACAGCATTGCCGTCGACTTCTAGAAGGAAGCCTCCGTCCTGAACCCCAGGGGAATTAAGCACAACCGTCTGGCGAATGTGCGTCCATGCTCCCCTGGAAAATCCGAAAGATCCCCGGCCAATAGAGAGCCCATAGGTCGAGTCGCACACCGATAGGGGCGGTGTGTTACACAAGGAGGGAGTCTGTCGATCTTTTGGTGCGTACTAGGATATAGAGATCGTTAACACCTAGCGCAGGAAGGGGTGCGCACCGGGCTTACGAGGTAAAGCTCGCCGGCACCGCCTGTGCGCCACATCAGACGCGTGCTGAAGCAGTCGAGTGCTGCGTTTCCACCAGAACAGCCAGTGTGGCCGCCGTATAGCCCCGGTAGTTTCCCACCCTTGACCCATTCGAAATCGCTAGGGAAGAAGACTTTGTATTCGAAAGTGACGTTGCTCGCTTTGCTGACGTCGAGCGGGGCAGCGTAGAACTCGGAGCCACCTTGTGGCCACCTCGCGGGATTGATCGAATCCTTTGGATAGAAGAGCCGAAGCATCGCAGAGGCGTTTGTCAAAAGGGTCCAAGAGGACGTGTCGTCTACATGAATCGTGTCTTCGACGCCAAGAGTGATACCAGCGACAACCTCCAGGTTATCCCTGCCAGCCGCGAAGTGTGTGATGTTGAAAGCAGAAAGATCGGTGAAGAATTTCGGAGCGGCCCACGAGGAAATTGAGAAATCGTCTGGTACATCGTCTGTCGATTCGATAGAGGTGGCGTCCGCCATGGTGATCCCGGGTAAGTCCTCGGTAAGTGATGCGAGCTCAGGGGTGGACTGTAAGGAGGTGGGTTGTCTGGACATCGGACTGCTGAAAACTGCGAGTAGAGAGTTCGAATGGGTACTAGGAAAGAACAGCGGGCGAAAGATTGTTGTGTCGAGTGGCTGTAGCATACTAGTAGTTTGAGCGGCGGGCTCCGTCGATTCTATAGCCAGACATCCCAAGCACTGCAAGAGTTCGAGTGTTGAGAGGAGACATAAGGAGATCATCCGCATTGTTCAGATTCCTGTCGAGGAGGTCGTTTGGGGGCCGAAAGGGTCATTTTGTCATCTGAGTTTGCAACGACCGATATCTAATCCGACCATCAGCCGTTCATGTTTATTGACGACCACGGCGCAAACGTTACCCTAGCTTCCTCACCTTAGCTAATGATATATGTTATCTCATGATATCTATTTTGAACGTCGCTGTACAAACGAATCGACCTATTCTTGGCCTGTCGTACCCGCGCCGTGCTCGACGAGGAACCGTGCCAGATCCACATGACCATAGTTCCTTGCCCAAAATAACGGAGTCAATCCGTGTTTGTCCTGGGCCGCGGCATCCGCGGCATGCTCGACGAGGAGCCATGCGAGATCTACATGACCGTTGGCCGATGCTAAATGCAACGGAGTCCATCCGTGCTTGTCCTGGGCTTCCACGTCCGCACCATGCTCCACGAGGAACCGCGCAAGATCCACACGACCATATTCGGACGCCCGGTGCAGCGGAGTCGACCCGTGCTTATCATGGGCTGCCACGTCCGCGCCATGTTCGACGAGGAACTGTGCGAGATTGACGTTACCATGCTCAGAGACGCAATGTAGCGGTGTCGACCCGTCTTCGTCCTGGACTTCTGCCTCCGCGCCATGCTCAATAAGGAATCGTGCAAGTTCCACGTGGCCATTTTCTGATGCCCGATGCAACGGAGTCCACCCGTCCTCGTCAACCGCTGCCACGTTCGCGCCGTGTTCGACGAGGAACCGCGCAAGGTCAACATGACCATTGACTGACGTCCGATGCAGTGGAGTCGACCCATCCTCGTCCTCAGCCTCCACGTCTGCACCATGCTCGACGAGGAATCGCGCAAAATCAATATGACCATTGACTGATGCTCGATGCAGCGGAGTCGCATCTTTGTCCTGGGCAGTTACATCGGCGCCGTGTTCGACGAGGAACCGTGCGACATCCACATGACCATCAACAGATGCTGAATGCAACGGAGTCGACCCGTACTTGTTCTGCACTGTGGCGTCGGCGCCATGTTCGACAAGGAGCTGTGCAAGATCTATATGACCATTGGCTGATGCCGAATGCAGTGGAGTCCAGCCGTGCTTGTCCTGGGCTATCACTTCCACGCCGTGGTCGACGAGGAATCGTGCGAAGTCTACATGTCCATATTCGGACGCCCGATGCAGCGGTGTCGACTTGTTCTTGTCCTGAGCTGCTGCGTCGGCGCCGTGATCGACGAGCAACCGCGCGAGATCTACATGATCATATTCGGATGCCCAATGCAGCGGCGTTGATTCGTGCTTATCCTGGGCCTCCACGTCCGCGCCATGCTTGACGAGGAACCGTGTGACATCCACATGACCCCAAAGCGATGCCCGATGCAGCGGTGTCAACCCGTGTTGATCATGGGCTGCCACGTCTGCGCCATGCTCAGCAAGGAACCGTGTGACATCCACATGTCCGTTTCCCGATGCTCGATGCAGCGGAGTCCGCCCATACTTGTCCCGGGTTGCCGCGTCAGCGCCGTGCTCGATGAGGCATTGTGCGGCATCCACATGACCATATTCGGATGCAAGATGCAGTGGTGTCGACCCATCCTTGGCCTTGGCTTCTGTGTCCGCACCGTGCTCAAAGAGGAACCGTGCGAGCTCCGCATGACCCCTGAGCGACGCCTGATGTAACGGTGTCGACCCATCCTTGTCCTGGGCTGTCGCATCCGCGCCGTGCTCGACTAGGATCCGCGCGACGCCCACATGTCCCTCTCGTGCAGCCAGATGCAAAGGCGTTTGCTCTCCAGCGAAACTCCGAGAGTCCACATCCTGGGGATGCTCATTAGCCAGGACATTTGTGACGACCTGTAGGCCGCAGAAAGCGGCATAATGTAAGGGGGTTCCATGCGGCGGCAGTGGCCCTTCGATTCGTTTGTCTCGCGTCCAGGGTTCCACTGTTGGATCACATATCCAGAGCCAGACGGCAAAATGTGGCCTCCTCCGGTCGAACAGCTGTTTCATCCCTTCGTTGGCATTTTGTACCACACCCTTGAAACGGGCATGCGCAAACCAGTATTCGGCCGCGTAGCCAGCGAGAGGAAATTTCGTCAGGTTATCGCTAGTGACGGCTTTGTCAAGGTGTAAAAGAATACCCAGACATGCTTGGGTGACGAGGGTATGAGCAGGTACCATAGAGACGTGGTAACGACGGGAAATGATGTCATGTTTTTCGGCAAAGCGGGTAGACATCAAGAATTCCTTCACCGAAAAATGCGAAAATTGTATGATTCGAGAATTTTTGACGTCGACAAGGGAAAGAAACGTGGGGCACGTAGACAGCACCGCTTCTACCGGATCTTCGAGGCGCCAATCCTCACGAAACTTCGGAAGTGGTCCTGCCTTGAAATCAAATGCGAGAAGTTCTGCCAGTTCCTCAACTCGTAGCGGACGGGTAACCACGGCGACGCATAAGAGTAGACGCCGGGCAAACTCCCAGTTTGTGTCTTTGATCTCTCGCAAGATACGTTCATATGTCTCATCGAGCGTCGCCGGTAATTCATCCAGTGCGTGCCGAATACGCCCTGGGAGGCAGTCACTAAGGTAGTCGAGCTGACAATTCGCCCACCTGAACCTATTGTAGAGGGATGCGTGAGCGTCGCTAGGAATCAAGCTATTGGTGTCTCACATTCCATCAGCTCGTCTTGTCAGAGTGTTGATCACGAGCTGCTTATGCTCCGGTGTCCATCTTCGCATCTTTCTATTAGTGTTTACGACCGACTTGATATAGTTCTCAATATCCTCCATTTGGCCGCTCTCGTCGTGTAAAGAAACAGAACGAAAAGTTAATGGCTCAAGGACAGGCTTTATGTCGGCCTCGGGTCGACTAGTGACGCATATGCGCAGGCTTGGGAGTCGTGACTCTATGAGGTCCTCCAAAAGCATTAAGACCTCCTCTCGGGGGGGTGACAGAGCAGATGTATTTGGACATTCATCCAACGCATCTACGATGAGATAGACGGGAACCTGTCCTGGCAGATTTAGCAAGTCCTTTAAACATCGGACAAGTTCGTCGTTGCTGGGGCTTTGTGCACCATGGCGATGTGTCGAATAGAAAGTGGAAAGGATATCATAATAGGAATCGGACTGGTCGCAAAGCTGGAACAGCACGGATGAGAGTAGCCCACGGAGGTCCTTCTTTTGATCCTCTCTAAAGTCATAGTAGAACATGGCGAGAGATGCGAGCCCAGATTTCCGCATGGTCTCGATCTCCTCAATGATTGTGGAACTGACCGGCACCCTAAGTCTTCAGGGCGGAATTATTGGATGATTAACATACCAGAGCACGCTCTTCCCTGCCCCGGCTACGAAAAGGAAACCCATCAGCGTCTGTGGAAGAGTGAGCGGAGGGCGAACTGACGTTTCCCATGGATCCATAGAAGGGAACTGCGCCCGGATAATTTCCATTCCGAAAGTGTGTTTCCATTAACAAACCACGCCGCGGACCCGCTGTGCCGCGATGCAAGAGCGATGTTGTAATTTTTCCATGGATCAGGGGGAGAGAGCCAACTCCGTATGTCTTTCTGCAGTTGATCACCTGCAAGAAACTCAGGGCTTTGAGGCAGTATGCCAATGTGAGGAGATAACTGACGTTTAGACTTATTGATGTCGCTCGCCATTTGATGTAGGATTTCTGGCGCTCAGTTGGATGTGGTATGAGCTCGTTGTCGCCAATGGAGGGCTTCGTAGACACCGTCAACGGAAGCTTTGCCACCTAGAAGAAATGACTTTCAACAGACAGCGGGGTAGGATGGGATAATAGCACTCGCAGCCTGCGAAACTGGCAGAGCGGGAAATGAGCGGCGTTATCAATCAGCGTGAGAGTCCTGAGGTCACCCCCACCTTGCCTGCCACTCAGGCTCTTGCCTTCTACTTCTGCATCGCTTTCCCTCATTCAAGCCCCTCCCCCTTATGTACCTTTTCCCCACGTTCCTCACTCCGCGCCACCACACGCCCACATTCCCAAAGCCACTGTCGCTTCGTTTGTCATTTCCCTTCTCCCACCTTAGCATCGCCTCTAGTAAACCTCCTTCTCTTAACACATGACCTTCTCGATGATGGAAGTATCACACGCGGTGGTTAAACAGTCTACTTGCACCGGGTCAACCACTCTTCAAGTTCCGCGTGTATTGTCGTTCGATCAGTTTTAGCCCGTCTGGGTTCATTTCCCTGAAGTTTAAACCTTAGACATACCTACCTCATCTTGGTTGTCTCTTTTATTATTTGTTAGCCTGGCGAGATCAGGGCTGTCGTGTCTTAGAAGTCGCAATAGAAGAAAGCTAGGACTCTTTCTACTACGGCTTCTGGGACACGTCAAAGTCGTCTTTTTTTATTTTTTTATTTTTTATTTAAATCAGAGTTTATTGTCAAAGTTCTAAACTACACGACATATCACAGAAACGTAAAGGGTATGGTGCGTAGGGTGGTAGATAGAAGGAGTGTGAGAGTAAGTGCGATGCGGTGTGACCGACAGCTACGTCTAGGTGGGGAAGTGAAAATAAGAAAGGAGGGTGTACTTAGCTGGTCTCAAGGCGGGTCTGGACGGGGAGGGAGGGGACGGAGGAGTTCTTGGCTCATGTGGAGGAATGCCATAAGGTGTGAAGCGCCGCTAGCGGTGGAGAAGAGGTGGAAGAGGGAGTTGTTCTCAATCACATGGTCTCTAGGTGGAGGTCGTCAAGGTGGGTGCACTCGAGAAGAACATGCCGGGTGGTGTATCTAGCCCCGCAGTGGGGGCACGTCAAAGTCGTCTGCACATGACGCAGTAAAATTGTAGCCAAACTGATTGTATGTGTCGATAACACAACAGTCACGGTCTTTGATCTCCGCATCCACTTCAGCCAAGGGCTCCGGCGCACAATGAAGAGGCTAATGACAGTTGACCTGAGGAATAACTCACAGCGGTGGCATCCTGCCAACGACGTATGTTTGACGTTCCCTATCATTTCGACATTCTAGGGAATAGGGACGTATTATGGCGAAACCTCGGATTGGCTCTGTTATCTATGTTCGGTGGTAGGTTTGAGCCAATAGGCAATATATAACCCAAGCCAGTCAAAACCAATTGCAAACTTGAACAACGTCTAGCTTAACGTCTTCAACAAAGCGGCAGAATGACCGGCAACAACCCCCCTCCTTGTCGCATCTCGCTGCAGGCGAGTAATCAGTGACATTGCTTCATCAAGATGAACTTGATCCACGAACCGACGATCGCGAATTTATGCACCATAATGAACGAAATTCACCCAACGCTCCAAAGTCATCCCTCCCTTTCTCCGCAGATTCTGGACAGCGTCTCGAAGTGCCTCCGCTGTTCTCTCGTAGTAAGGTATCCCTTGCCTCCCATTGTCTGAGAACACCGACTGGTAAGATTCCCTAGCCAGGTCCCGCCCATCCATATCTGCTATAGCCCACATCGTCCCGACCACGCTCCGGAATCCGCAGAACTGCATGGCCGCAGCAAGATGGAGCACCTCGTCCGCAATACTCTCGTCTGTCAGCTCTGCCGTGTGACAGGCAGACAGGAAGGCAAACTCGGCGTCTGGGGAGCTCAGAACGTACGATGTCGAGCAACTGAAGACGCTTCCCTTTGTGAAGCTTGAACGAAGCTTCGAATGGTTTTCCCGGCTCGAGTATTCCGTGGGACACAATATGGGCGAATGGGTGATCTCGCAGGCGTTTGAGCACGGTCGCGGGTGTGACCTTTGCCGAGAAGAGAGTTGTCACCTGCGTATCGACGGCTCGTACGGCGTTAATCTCTTTGAATGCTTCTGGCATGGTTACATCTGGCTGTACGATGAGAAGTACCGAAGGCTTGTGGGACGGGCTTGCGGGATTCGATGAGTGCGGAGAGGGATGGGGTGTATGAGGGGATATACAAGTCGAGAGAATATCGCGGAGGGCCTAGGTCAGATGGAATTGGACCCACGGCGTGCAGTGGAAGTGAGTAGAAAACAGATGTCGGGCACCACCACACGCGAGATTGTTCAACTCATGTAATCTTTTGATGATCGATCGGCCGACAAGCTCATAAAGCTCTTTGAGTACCGAACGCAGAGCGTCCTCGTATTCATTTGAATCGAGGCCCTTCTTTCGTGCGCCCCATAATTGATCCTGCGAATTGTTTGCGCGGGCATAAAAATCGTCGGACGTGGGAATAAGGGATGGAGGAGAGTTGTGGAGGAGGATGACGATGTCAGATCGCCACTTGCAATGGTTGATAATGATCACTGGCCCGTGCAGTGAGGCGGAACGAAGGTTGTCAAAGGAAGGTGGTTTCAAGAAGGTCTCAAAGCCCGGCAGGGCTTGTATCTGCGAAATAAGCATTTCGCGATCATCCAGAAGATTTCGTTGCCGCAACACGAGATGACCAAATGGATGCATCCCCTCGAGATTAGTGTCACCGCCACTGTTTGGTGAGAAGGCCAATGTAAGCTTTCCAAGGTCTTTATTGACGGCGACGAACCTATCAGCTAAATGGGTGTTTGGCTACCCGAATTTGGTCGATCAACTCGGAGGTTCGAAAGCGGCGCCTCCGACCGTAATAACGCTCTTCCCTTTTCGATGCTCTCGATGGCCTGCTCGAGTCCATCGGTGTGAATGTGATAGGATGCGTAGTCCAACGTCAACGTCTCAAAACTGCGACTCATCCCGACAAGTCGGAAACTCTGAGTGTCGGGAGTCGGAGCGAATGTAAGAGAGGATTGCATGAATGAGATGGCCCGTTCGTATGCTGTTAGGGTGGAGGGATGTCTGAAGAAACGTGCGATCTCCGCCCATTCGCATGAAATCGGGAGCTGGTGAAGCATGCCCGCTTGTTCGTGTTGGGCCGCCACGGGGAATAGTAATAGTTACATGATCTCATCAAGGTCCTCTTTGCGATATAGTCGAAAGAGACGGATTGATAGAGATTGAATAAGCCTTCTGAATGAGGGAAGGCGGAAATCCAGTGGACCTAGGCTGTTGAGATTGTCCCGAACGACTGAAATTGCCTCGTTGAGGTACTCAATTTCATCGGTGAAATCAAAGCCACGGAGGAGGTCGCCCAAAGCGGCACGGGATAAAGGAGCAACTCGGCTGAAGTGGACTGCCGGGGTAAGAAGCAAGTAACTGTCGACAATAATTGACACCATCTTCGATATCTGCGATGGTAACGGATTCCAAAAAAATACCATAGTATGCATCAAAGTGCTTCACATATATCGCCGTCATTGAATAAGAGTCGATATCCTTCAAGTCTGCGAGAGAAGCAGGCAAGTCACGGAATGATGTACGCCTGGGAGATTCCGAGTTACTGGACAACAAAGGTTCAATATTCACTGCGACGCTGATGTCGGGGAAGCGAAATGATTCGAGGCGAGGAAGTTGTCTGATCAACTTAGGGGATTTTCAAGAGAAGTTTCGTCAATCCAGTTACATAGGGTGCCGATCGTCTGTTCCAAACGTTCCGGCTTCCCATATGCGCTAAATTGGGCTTGGTTAAAGCAGGCAGCAAACATCAATGCCTCTTCACGGTATGGACTTGGCTTATCTTCCGAACCACGGAAAGTGATAATTTTGTCCAGAATGGCCATTCCCTCTTGGAGAATATCATCTGAAGGAGTTTCTGTGTAGCGAAGCCAGAGAAATGCCCCGAGGATAATGGAGACACGATGCGAATCCGGTAGGCGAACGTTTGCCTTTCGCAGGCATTCCATGACTTTCTCGTAAGGGGGTCGAAGTTGCCATTGCCAATCCGTGTGTTTTGCGAGACGAGCATTGACAGCTTCGAGCAAGACCATAACGGGGGCATACGATGACGACGTCGACTCGGAGGTGTCAAAGTCGAGAAGTTCATCGCAGAGGTCTGCCATCTCCTCAATGTCCCGCGCTGCATCCTCGAGCTCCAATTCCACCTGGATCGCCAACGCATGTGCAAGAATGCTTGTGGCAGTAAACGGCAAGAAAGGTAAGACGTTTGGGGCTTCACGCCATCGTCCGTGCAGACAGCGAAGGTACGTAATGAAGTACTTGATATCTTCGGGCTGCCGAGAGTGCTTGACGTGAGACAAAATGGTGAGAGTGAGGAAGTGAAATATCTGGACGACGTTGAGGGTGCACGTATCCTGGGGAAGTGGAAGAAATATCGCTTCCGTTAAACAAAGGATTGATTGCTCAAGGCCATCCTCTCGTCTTGACAATGTGTAGCACGTAAATCTCTCCCCCGCCATGCCTACAACATAGACAGCGCGCTCAGGGTAGGATCTAGGTAATGACAACAAGGCATGGTGAAAAAGAGAAATGGCGTCGTCTAATGTGTGGGGTATGACTAAAGAGATAAAAGATAAATCAGATAACCTCCGGTAAGTAAGTCACTCAAGCAGGTAGGAATTGGGTCCAGAACTTACTTGGTCGGTCATCCATAACTCCACAATGTCCACACTGCCACTGGTATATGATCACAAGAAGGTCGACTGCAGGTTCTCAGATGAGGACCGTCGTGGAAGAAGAAAACAGGAATTATTTAAAAGCACGTACGGTGACAGGCTGACAGTCCGTGCCTTCAACAAGTCATCAGCGCTTCGGCGTTCAAAACAGGTACAGTATCCATGGACAAAACCGTAGGGATGCCCATCATCGAGGGTCCTCCAAATCCTCCTCTCCGAGTCAGGTTTCTTGATATGGGTATTGCAATGCGAGAGAGTGACCCAGGGAAAATAATATAGCTACTAAGAGATCAAATCAAGGTCGCGCAATAAACACAAGACTCATCGACGATAAAATAATACTCTGAGACTTCCCGAACAACTGGGTAGTAGGCGGGTCCCTAAGCCACGTGCCTTGGGCCCACCTCCGGACCCACGGTCCGGCCTCAGCGCTCTTTTCGTCTCCCGCCATGTGGCATTTCCGTTACTGCTGTAGCTATTGAGAAATACAACGCTTTCCAAAAGAAAAAAATTCAGATGCACAGCCTCCAAGCACAGACTCACTCACGTGAACAGTACGCACCCGGTGAACTTAAGAGTTTGTAAATACTACAGTAGTAAGACAACCTGCCACCACTCCCCAAAGTGAAACGCCACGGTACGGGGTGAAAACTGGGAGGCCTCGCGGGCCTCGCGGAAAATAGCGCTACACGGGCAGTAGGGAGTGGCGTACTGGGCAGAGTGGGGAACGACTTGGACTCTGCCAGTGTTTTAGGATGGAAGTCGGAACATCCACGAATGTGAAGGATGATGGTTGATTTATTTCCAGTGCCGTATGATACGACTGAACGCATGACTTACATCACCATATGGTGCGCGCCGGCGCGGATCGTCTCAGCCCTCCGTGGAGATGGCAGCACACGTTCCGCGATCAATAATTCGTATCTCCGATGAGTCAATAGCCTGAGTATGTGGCAAGCATGATCCTCGGAGCCTTTTCGTATTGAATCAGTCATCGATCGCGCGAAGACATCAGCACAGGGATATTACCCTGAAGTTGAGAACAAGAACTCATCGCATATCCATATCTCACAGCCAGGTGCCGTGACTCGTGAGAGCGCGTCCATGTGTACGAGTACGACTTGGAGTACGGTATCAGCACTTGGTAGTGGATTAGCCAGACATTTTTATTTTACCCGAAAAATATATATGTTTGTCTACTAGTAAATTAAACATACATATTTTAGTAGCTACAAGGGGCCATCGCGACTCAATGGTCGCCCGAAAACTAAAGTAGGTGTGGAGATCCCGAGACGACGTAACGATTGAGTTGGAGAATGGGTTGCCAACTTCCCTGGGAGACATGTATCAAACCTATCAGGACGATATCATTGCTCGTGATTCCCCCGCGGCCACCGACACGCCAGTCCGGATACTGGCAGTGCCGCCCTGCGGCATCCTGCTTCTGATATCAGCCTGGAGTTACGTCACATGCAGATTCTGACGGACTCACTTCCACGAACTTGCAAACCGCACGCGCGACGCGTTTTGCCAATCTTTCGAGCGTGATTGTGCTGGTGGCAGCGGTCTGGTCCCTTGTCATGATCTGAGTAGTCCATGCGTCGTAGCCAGGCCACTAGAAGCGGACAATATTTGCTGAGTATCCGTTGCGGTGTTCATCTTTAGAACACTTACCTTGACACGTATGGATGTTGTATGACCGCTGCCCACAGGAGCTGCACCTCCCGCATTCAATAGCCCCATGAAATCACCCGCTGCAGCGTGGACCAGTTGTAGTCCTAGGGCCCCCAGATCATGCTGAACGAAAAAAATGGGCATGTTCAACGGCACGTTGTTGTATCGTTGGGCATCTGAGGGAGTGCCGGGAGACCAGATGCTCTGCGGAACGACCGTGCCATAGTTTCGCAATACGTAATCGAGGAGCCATGCAGGTCTATCGGCAATGTATACGTGGGGGTGGGCATTCGGGATGACAGGGTTAGTGATAAAGAAGGCGCCAGGCCACTCATGTGAGGGAATGGGTTTGTGAAAGCGTTCATCTACCCGCAATAAACGAGTCAAGTACTGTGCCGTATCGCGTGCTCCGAGGGTCCGAGCCACGTAGCCGTGAGTGTACAATAAATCTCTCTGCAAGTATTTCGCGTCAATACGCGCTAGCTGAGTGAGAGAGCGATAGCTCATACCATGGGTATCTTTTGAGGGGGAGTCATTTGTTCAATCGAAGGATATGAGGATCTCCATTCTATCCCTTTCCTTTTATGAGGGGGACGAACCGACCAGTGTAGGTTCCTCACATCACTTGGCGTTAGTTTCACTACAACCGGAGATGTGAACCGGATGTGGGCACTGTGTAGTCCAGCAACAATACGGGTTAGTGGTCGATGGTAGTAACCATAGGATATAATTTTTTTCGCGCCATAACCCGGTTAACTGGCACGAATATCCGTAAGCCAAATGGACGGAAAGCAGCGAATCCGGGACTGAAACTTACGTTTTCACAAGAAAGGGAGCAGATAGCCGATGGGTATAGATCAAGGAAAGTACTTGATCGTGAGGTCCAGGAGGTCACAGTATACGAGTACGCAAGGCCTCATGAATGGGCCGTAGGTCATCAACACTGCCACAGTTCACATATCCAGATGGGCTTAAGAATTCCAATCTTCGCGAGGAGAGGGGCTGATTGATGTGAGAGCCTAAGTGCTGGGATTGGCTGTAAGCGTTTTACCCACATCTTTGAACAAGCAATTGTGCGTAGTGGCTTTGGGCCTATTTTCTCTCTTGTCTGACTGAGCTCTGAGGGCCCGGGTTCATGGATTGTTGTTTTCTTGTTTCTAAGCATACCTGAGTGTATCTGTGGCATTACCCGGATCCCAATTAAAACATGATACTGACCATTTTGAAGGGGGCTGGCCCGTGTACGCGCAGGTTGATACATCTGTTGATACTTGACCCAGTAGCATCTGAACAGTGTGGAATCTGTTGTTCCCCACCGAATACCTATCTGATGTCCCTTATAATCCTGATTGGCAAAAGGACGAACTCCCGTTCCCTTGTTCGAAATCGGGCACTGGCCTCTACCCCGGGGCCAATGATGGAGGTAAGTACCACATGCCTGCAGGTTATATTTTGAACCTCACCGTTCGACTTGGCTCCGGGAGTAGTGTGCCCTTGCGGGCATCAAATGCGAGGGTTGAACAAAATGTGACGAAAAGAACAAGAACAACTGAAGAACGAGGTAGCCACAGCGAGTCAGGTGACGCCCTTCCCCACATTAAATAAGTGGCGCACTATTAGCGCACTTAAGCGTACAGTATCCCCGATCACCAAAAGATTCATTTCACGAAAGTTACCACCAATTGGGCGGCAGATAATGAAAAATTGGTCCACAAAACGTAAAGCTTAGTACACTGAACGACCGGGCGGAAGGCTATTCAGGGGATGAAACACTGGCGCCAAAGCCCGTTTACCTGGTCTCGCCACCGACCTGACTGATTCCGTCTGATTCCGTCATGAAAAATGTAGCAGGAATAGTACAATACACGAATTATAGGTGGTTTTGATTCGCGAATGAAGGGAACAGTACGGCATGTCACACCTGAGCATAGAGGATCACTTGCCTGGTCACATATCAGTGATCAACCCCGACAACTCACAGATCCGATTCCAGCTGCATCATGGCATCTTTCCCTCGGTGATACTCTTCACCGCATTGCAGCAACTATACAAGGCATCGCATTGAACGAACTCCGTGGGTTGATGTAGGACCCGGAAAAGGGTTCAATTGTCAAGAGTATGCCTACCGTAAAAGGACTGAGTAATATTATTAATGCAGAAGCTAAAAATGGCCGAGTACCCGTTTCGCGGAGTAGGACTAAATCCGACTTGTGTTTCGGGTCGCGACAATGACAACAACAACCGATGGCGCGCCTCCTCTTGCACCTAGTCGGCCTCTAGATATGCCTAGTATGCTTCCGCCCCGGTGGCAGGCTCTCCCTGTCAATTCAGCGCATCGGGGGCGGCGGCACGCAGGAATAAGCGCTGTTCGGACGGTCATGCGCTCCAAGTTGGTCCCGATCGTGCCGCGTTTCACGTTCAGGTCAGAAGGACAGTGCAGGGGGAAGTGCCGGTGTAGTGAAGGCATCGACGGCACTGAGATGCATCCTCGGCTTGTTTCATCATGGACCAACAGATGAGAGGCACGAACGAAAACGAACAGACGGGATGACATACTACGGCAAGGGCTTTGTACGATCAGAGTTTATTCACAAAAACGTCTTGGATGAGACCTGTGGCAAGAGCCATCCGAAGTGAATGGAAAACGGAGAGTCAGAGATGAGTCTACCTCTGCGAACGGTCGACGTAGTCCGTCTCGCATATGCCTGAGCACGCAGAGAGACAGGTCTTCAAAATCAAGCAAAAAATAGCATGGCCTTGAGCCACACACAAGTAGACGATAAGAATGGCAGCTTTAAGGATGTCGATATCATGATGGATGATGGTAGTTGAAGTGCTTGGAGCACAAGGTCACCTATTAATAGTCCTTGGGTCGGCCCGCCAATTGCAAGATCCGATTCGGCGGTTGCCCGACACATCCCGTGACTCAGGTTCCATAGAGGCCACGAGGTCGACTCTGCACGCAAGGCACCGTCACAAGGTTTTCCGAGGCCCACAAGCTTTCAGGGTCATTTCTTCTACGTTAACTTCTCAGGGTCGGCCCTATGCCCTCACACGTGCTAGCACGCCTCCCCGTTGCTTCATCCCACTCTTTTCCTAGCCAATGTGCACCCCCTTACTGCATGTTACCGTACCCTATGTTACCTGAGGAGTAGTGTAGTCATCCGGATGTAGTAGGGACCTCTTTGCGTCGTACGCGGGAGTATAAACTAATTTTAATAATAATAATAATAATAATAAAAAAAGGTTTTCCGAGGCTGTCTGTTGAGAACAAAGGAAGAGTTTGGGAAAATGGTGCTATTGATATATGGCATTCATTACATCTACAGTACTTTCCAAGCGCGCAATGAGAATCACAAGTGATTCGAAGGCGTGGCGAAATCAGAGTCACCTCCGTCGCCAGCCCGGCCATGTCACTGCATGCAAATCAGGGTTTTCAGTTGAAGAAAACCCGTAGAAAACCCTGATAAAGAGTTAAACATTTTATAAGATTTTTTTGTGTGGCAAACTTTGAAAAAAGAGTTTGAGTAAATTTTC
>Ga0137397_10001000_pt1 | contig 19699 bp, 21 predicted proteins | sample czorhiz116metaG_FD_106658 | JGI IMG/M metagenome (GOLD analysis project Ga0137397, IMG submission 106658) | Vadose zone soil microbial communities from Angelo Coast Range Reserve, California, USA - czorhiz1.16 metaG | ecosystem: Environmental > Terrestrial > Soil > Vadose zone | place: USA... | reverse complement strand
TGCCGAAAAGCGACGATGAACTTTCTAAAGTGGGTGAACAGGAGCAACGATGGAGGCCTACCCTCAACACGCCAAATCCTGCACTCCTGTTCTCCACAGCCACCGCCTGAGACATGGAGGCCCTCCGCCACAACAAAGTGGCGATGAAAACTGTCGGCTTGGCCATAGATATGCACCACCTTCCTCGTACCAGCACCGCCGGGCGCGATGTCTGATACCTCTTCTTGCAATCGCCCGGCCTGACCGACTGAACCGAATAAGGGAGATCACGAACATGACGTTGTGGATCAGATAAGAAGTAATCCATTTGGAAAGGGAGATGCACAACAGGGCTGAGCCGAAATGAGGTCATGTTCCGGGTCAAATACAGCGCCGTGCCCAAAAGTCAAACGTACATACAGTGCCAGTTCGTCTAGGCTCTCGCACTTTCTCGCTCTCGCTCCATCCGCCGGCGTTTCCGTTCTTGATCTTCTAAGATGAGCTTCTCCGCGGCAGAGAGAGGCGTCTCTTTGCGCTTCCCAGCGGTGTTTTCTGCTGTACTTGTATTAGAAGACGCTTGTTTCAACGGATTTGGTCGCTTGAGCGGGTTTGCCTTGAGCGGGTTGACGGTTGGCTTGATCGCATTGAATTTGAGGCCCTCAGACGGTGTCGATGAAGAAGAGGCGACAGTAGGCTTCGCAGACAGTGAAAGCACAAGCTTCTTCTCGCCCTCCTCGCGTTGTAGTCCCTCCTCCTGCTTCATTTCTTTATCCTCCATCGCACCCGTGGCAGACGTGCCTTCACCCTTTTCAACGGCCTCCCGTTCTGCCCGCTCGATCTGCTCCGCAATGAGCAGCCGCTCGCGCTGCTCGTCATTCATCGTGGCACGCTCCTTCTTGAGCGAGGCTTCCTGCTTCTCCAGAGCCTTCGGGCTACGGTCGATCCATGCGATGAACCACCCCTTATCCGTCTCATCGACGTGCGCGACACCAGTCCGCCCGAGGTGTTTGATGAACTCTGTGAGAGTCACCCAACGCGTGGCGTTCATGTGTAAATGACTCTTATCCTGAATATATTCCTGGTAGACATTGTTGGCCTTGACGCGCTTTGTGCCAAATCTGTTTTGAAGCAGCAGCCATTAAAACACACAAAGTGAGGACGCAGGTAGCAGCAGACGCACCGACGAGAGAGAAGCCTAACAAATTCACTTTGGAACTGCGCCGAAAAGTCAGCGATGTGCCGCCCTGCATTCTCCCCGACAACGATCATCTGTCGCAAATGGGACTCGGAGGAGACGTGCATCTTGAAGCCGTTCTCGTCACGGCATTGCTTTTCGCAGACCTGGCAGTACCACCGTAGGCGCTGCAGGCCCTTTGATTTCATTTTGTTTGCGACCCATTTTGGTGTTCCGACTATAATTTTATCAGCATAAACTAATAGTCATGAAGGAAAGGGCGAACCTTCAGCACGCGGCATGGTGGTCGAGTCTGCGAGTCAATCAAGTCTGAAGTCTGCTACTAAGCACTGAGCACGGTTGCACTCGAAGTCACGGTAACGACCGGATAGATTCACACTCCGCCTCTTGGAATTGCACGTGACCCAAGTGTCTTATTTCACAAAAACGACGTGGGCATCGACACAAGGACAGATTTTTCATATCGATTCCTCTTCGAGTGCGAAGTTCTTAACCTCAATCGACTTACAAGTCTACGTACGTGCGAGGCGCAAAGGCTTGGATTTCAGGCTTGTTTTGTGGTGAAGTGTATGAGGCCATCCTCGGGTCCGGGTTTATACACCTCAAAAATTTAGTCAGTACCCCAACTGGGAGGTAGAGGCCGATAGTTTTTTAGCAACTCCTTTTATGGACGCTCAGTCTACATTGCGCTGCAACCTCTTGTCATAGCGGGTCCTTCAGTCGTCTCGTTCTCCACACCCCAACTTCTACACTCCTTTCTTTTGAGACATGTCTTCAGCTCTCTGCCCTCAGACGCAGACAACTCCAATGAGTCAGGCTCGATCGTCGCGACGTGAGTCGTTCGACAGGGTGGGCGGGGGAGATAACGAGTACTAATATAGAGAGTTATAGCAAGAAGAATCAATGAAGGAGGATATGGGAACAGCTGAAGCAGGCGAGTAAAGAACGACGATGTTGAAGCGGGTGTCAAGATACGACGGAGGTGAACGATGAGATTGTGCGGGCAGCGTATGATGAAAAAGATTATTATGATGGTTCGAAGAGGGGATGGATGGGGGCAGACAGGACAGTGTCGGAGGGAAAATGGCTGCACTCAGAGATAGGTGTTGGCCACTGAGCTCAGTTTCGAGGCCACAATGCTGGCCATCCTTACACTCCATAAGGCCAGGAGATGGAATTCCTCCTTTTGACATTGGGGTCTGCAATGTTGCAGCCTAAATATGGCCAGAGTTCGACCTCTTTCTGGAGTTGGAGGCTTGGAGCTGCCCCATCGATTCGAAAATGTAGCCACTGGGGGTTGAACGTTGAACCCAGGCTCTCGCTCTCTGAATATATACCAGGTGTTCTACCACTGAGCTACCTAGCCTTGAAGGAATCAACTCAGATTGCCTCTCTTGTCATCACATTGGTCCCTCTTTTAGGCTGCAGATTGCCAGTACACATCCAACACACCCCCCCACAATCTGGCACATCTACAACTGGCATGCATCACAGGGCCCATAACATGTTGCATCTGATTTGCATGTGACACAAGTGTCTTCCTTTGGTATGTGATGCCATTCAGTTTGAACCTATTGCAACAGTACCGTACGACAAAAATGATGGTGGACGTTGACACAAGGATAGATTTTTCGTATTTACGGGTACTAGATGCAATTATTGTCCGTGCGCATATGGAATCCTTTTATGAGAGCCTCGATTCCTCTTCGACCGTAGAGTTCTTAACCTCAATCGACTTACAAGTCTACATGTCAACGTGACGATCAATGAACACTTGTCACTTGAGAGAAAGTTCGGGGTGCCTTACCAATCACGAGGCGCAAAGGCTTATCCTCGCAGACACCTTCGCCCCAGGACAGCACGTCTTCGACCTGCGTACTTTCCTCGACGTGCTTTCCGCAAGTGGCCTTCCAGGATACGAGGGAGCGCGCCTTGCAGGGGAGATATCCCTTGGCAAAGATATGGTTGGTGAGGTGGGCCAGGCGCTCGCACTTGAAGTGCGGCATATCGAGGCGAATGCGCTGGGTCGCAGTGTGGGGGTGCCCACCGTGCACGTATTCGTAGTGCACCCAGATGGCTACGGGAACATCCACTGCATTTTATAATTGCGTCAATTCACGGTTGCACATAGGAAAGGAAAAAGAATAAACCACACACCGATGATGAGGCGAAGCGCGGTTTCCGGGCCGCTGCCGGCACCACGGGCAAGCAGGTCCTGGACGGTGGTGCTGGCCTTGAGACGCAAGGAGGTGAGGTCCTCCCACCAGACGACAGAGCGCCACTTGGGATCCACGAAACATTGCTCAAAAACGTGGTCGAGGACGTCCTCAAGGTCGAAGAGATGCGCGGCATCGCTGACGTCGAGAAGCTGTGCGGTAACTTGCTTGTGAGCGCGGGACGCCTGGTGGTAGGTGATCCAGAGCTCAGTAGTCTGAATCTGAGGGCAGAGAGCTGAGGAAGCCATGTCTGTATCAAAAGAAAGGAGTGTAGAAGTTGGGGTGTTAGGAAGCGAAGAGAGTGTGGAGAACGAGACGACTGAAGGAGCTATGGCGAGAGGTCGCAATGCGATGTAGACCCAACTAGCAAGTAACGTCTCTTATATAGTGCCCGTGAGGCGATTTCTCGCGCACACTGGGCAGTAAGCTAGGAAGTCCCCCTGAGTCCGAGTCGATCTACCGAAACGGTGGTAGACCAGAATAGGCTGAGCGCATTGTTTCACCAACTTGAATCACTCTGCAGCCCACACTTCGGGTCGTTTCCGGACAGGGCGGGCGGAATTTAGGCGGAACAGTATACTATGACACTACTATAACCCAACTTGAACGGATGACGGCAGTATATGATGGATGAAACAGAGTTTCAAACACCTTCGAGAAGGATAGGACATATTATTGCCCAAGCAGTTTCTATCTTTACGGACAAGGAACCGCCCTGATCGCGTGCGGAGGAAATCCCGCAATCGCCGCGCGCCGGTGCCAGATCGCCACGAGAGTGTAGCGCGTTGCATGTCAACGCCTCGAGATGACCAACTTGGTTCCTTTATGACTCTGGAGGAGATGAGAGTGCTTGTCGCAGCTCACCGCCATCTAGGGCTGGTGATTGGCACAACTGCGATCGCCAGTGGAAATAGGAAGGTCAATTTGGAAGACAAGATGGTCATCACCCTTCCCCATAGACCAGGTAGCCCTGCCATAACCGACCGAGGTCTGTGAATTTGGGGATAAGGAGTGACAGCAGTCGCCGCAACACTTTCTCCACTGCAATATTGCAAAGATGGCAACTTTGGCGCGTGTCTGACAGCGGAACATGAACGGAAGAGCCTGAGAGCATTAATTAGACGTATCAGGAGGTATACCGCGCGATGCAGTACTTATCTTTACAAAACTTGAAGTGACCCACACTTTGCCAGCGGGGCACATCTCCTTGTCAAAGAAAATGACATCGAACAATGTCGCCCGATGCATGTTCCCAAGGTGCATTACGAAACTTTGTGAATCAAGTAAGCCGGTTTGTTGGCGAGAGTCAATCTGCTCTTCTTTGATTGGGGAAGATTTAGGCCTGTTCCAAGTCCGGGAGCCTCATGGCCTGGGCAGTGGCAGTCTTGGCCGTTCGCGGTCACGTGTAGGCTTATGCGTTCCTGCCACGTACTTCGCGCGAGATCAGTACGATCAGTACTAGTGCTGCCGTCTATCTCATTTCATTCGCGACGAATTGATTTTCAATGTTCCGACTACAAACGTTACCAGCGTGAGCGCATAGTTATGGTGAGGTCGAGTTTGTCAAGTCTGCGACGAAGCACCGGTTGCCGCTCAAGCTGGTCTGGTCGGTAACGACGCGCTTCGCCTCGCAAACGTCCATCAGTGCATCGGTTCTTGCGCGCGACACGTATGTCCTAAGTTCAGTACTACGCGATGCCAGACATCGGTACAAAGAAACCCATTCTCATCTTTACATGACTGTAGCACTGTACTCTACGCATTCATCGTTAGCGATCTACGAAATCGTCCTTTAAAGCTAGCTTCGATTCCTCTTCGACTGCAAGGGCCCTTAACCTGAACTGACTCACAAGTCTATATGTCAACATTAAGATCCATAAGCACTTGTGTCGCTCGAGATGAAGCTCGAAGATACTCACCGATCACGAGGCGCAAGGGCTTGTCCTCACAGACACCTTCACCCCAGGACAGAACGTCTTCGACCTTCGTACTTTCCTCGACGTGCTTTCCACAAGCGGCCTTCCAGGACACAAGGGAGCGCGCCTTACAGGGGAGATACCCCTTGGTAAAGATATAATTCGTGAGGTGTGCCAGGCGCTCGCATTTGAACTCCGGCAAATCGAGGTGGATGCGCTGGGTCGTGGTATGGGGGTGCCCGCAGTGTACGTATTCGTAATGCACCCAGATGGCCACGGGGGCATCCACTACAACCCATAATTGCATCAGTTTACTGCTCCACATTTGGAACAAATACATACCGACGATGAGGCGCAGTGCGGTTTCGGGGGTGCTTCCTGCACCGCGGGTGAGCAGGTCCTGAATGGTCGTGCTGGCCTTCAAACGCACAGAAGTGCGGTCTTCCCACCAGACAACAGAGCGCCACTTAGCGTCCACAAATCCTTTCTCGAAAACGTAGTCGAGGACATCCTCGAGATCGAACAGATGCGCGGCATCGCTGACATCAACAAGCTGGGCGGTGACCTGCTTATGCGCACGGGACGCCTGATGGTAGGTGATCCAGAGCTCAGTCGTCTGGGTCTGAGGGCAGAGAGCTGAAAAAGCCATGTCTGTATCAAAAGACAAGAGAGTAGAAGTCGAGGTGTTAGGAAGCGAAGAGAGCGAAGAAACCGAGATAACTGAAGAAGCTATGGTGAGAGGTCGCAGTGCGATGTGAAATATATTGGCAGGTGAAGTCCCTTAAATGGCATCCGTGGGGCGACTTCTCGCGCACTCTGGTAAGTCGGCTAGAAAGTCCCCATGAATCCGACTCGAGCTGTCGGCTATCGAAACAGCGGTAGGGCCAAATAGGCCGTTGGACATCATTGCTCATGAGTGACAATGCTGTTCGCAGGGCAAGTACTCGCCGCATAAGGCGCGCGGGATTCAGGCGGAAGAGCCTGAGTGTAATATAACCCAAGTTGAGTGGCTGACGGCTGCATATTGCGGGAGAAACCGGGTTTGAAGCACCTTCGAGTCGATAGTACAATTGCTATCTCTATAGAGAAATGGATCACTTTGAAAGTATACTAGTATGGAGGAGATTCTGGAATTACTGCATGCCGGTGCCAGACTATTGCCGGAGTGTGCCGTGACTGACGCGTCGCATGTCCTTCCAAGATGAAGATATTTCGTCCATTTGTAGTCCTAGAGTGTAGAGCCAGTCACCGTTCACATCATTATGGATTGGTCATTTGCACAGCTGCAACCACCAGTACGGCAGGAATAGAGAGTGACACCAATCGCCGCAACACTTTCTCCGAGTCCACCGTGACGACGTCGAAGTTGGTAGCGTTCAATATGCGCATGACTGACGGCGGAATAGAAGCGGCAGGGGTAGGGAACAGATCAGAAAAGACACCGCGCCATTCAGTAGTACCGCACTATGCACAATTGACTCGCATTTTGCCCGCGGGGAGACATCTCCTTGAATCGACCCAATGTCAACTTGAAAGAGGATAACATCGAAGAACCCACGTATCGGAACATGTCACTTGATGCATTTTCCCGCAAGCTACGAGATCTCGTGTTGGAATCAAATATCAACTGAAGTGAAACAAGTTGCTGGCGAGAGTCGATTCCGAGTCGCTGATTCGACGTCGGGATGGTAGGTCCGTCGCGGTCACGTGCAGACCTTCGGTCCTAGCGATGCGCGTCTCCAACCGCGAGCTGATGGCGAGAATTGGTCGTCCTTACAAACCCCAACATGCAACAGCGAGGAGCAGCTTACCTGCAATTTGTCTCTGCCTTGTCCCTTGTCTTGTCTTGCAGAATTGTGCACTGCACATAATGAGCCCTTTGGACGCCATTGCCATGCAGAGGCCGCCGAGACTAGGCGCTTCTCAGGCTGTGGTTCCCGGCATCGGACCATACTACTCGAGAGATGACAGTGCGCAGTTCCGTCCAATTTCCGACGTCTTGTTTCCTTCCTGAGCTAAATTAAGCCACTGAAAGCATAACCCCATCTACAGGCGACGGTTTTCAATAATCTATTGTATGTGCCTTGACCCAGTTCCTCTCAGGGCTCTCAAAGCCGCTAAGAGGCTCTGGGGCTCCTTTGCGGACTTCAACAGTTTGTCCAAGGTCCGCCAGTGGACTGGTATAAAAGATAGCCAACTTGCCAGCTGCTTTCACATCGCATTGTTATCGCGACCTCTCACCATAGCTTCTCCAGACCTCTCCGACTCTATTTTCTCTACGCCCACCTCGTCCCTTATTTCTCTCGACACAGACATGTCAGCGCACTGCCCTCAAGTCCATTTCCCACAAGTCCAGACCCCCGAGCTCTGGATCACCTACCACCAGGCGTCCCGCACACACAAGCAGGTCACTGCACAGCTCCTCAACGTGGGCGACGTCACGCTCATGTTCGACCTCGAAGATGTCCTCGACTACGTCTTTCAGCAGGGCTTCGTAGATGCCAAGTGGCGCTCCGTCACCTGGTGGGAGGATTCTACCTCCGTACGTCTGAAGGCCTGCACCACCGTCCAGGACCTGCTCGCCCGGAGTGCAGGAAGCACTCCCGAGACCGCGCTGCACCTCATCATCGGTAAGCTTGACGTTTCCTTCTACTCAAGAGTTGCGGTAGCCTGATGATCTTGATGATTATGTGACGCAGCGGACGTTCCACTCGCCATTTGGGTTCACTACGAATACATGGACAACGGACACCCGCACACCGCGACCCAACGTGTCCGTCTCGACTTGTTGCACTTCAAGTGCGAGCGTCTGGCGCACCTCACGAACCATATCTTCGCCAAGGGCTATCTTCCCAACAAGGCGCGTTCGCTCGTGTCTTGGAAGGGCGCTTGCGGGAAGCACATCGAAGAAAACGTCAAGGTCGAGGATGTGCTCTCTCAGGGAGAAGGTGTTTGCGAGTCCAAGCCCCTGCGCCTCGTAATCGGTGAGTTGGTCCGATAAGGTGTTTGTTAGATACTAACATGGATGTATAGACTTGTAAGGGTCACTAGGGGATGTGCGTAGGAATTGAGTTGCTGGTGTGAAGAGAGTTCAAGGGATAAACGGGTTCTTTGATTTCGGAACATTCCTATAAAAACAAGTGACCAGGAAACTAGGAATGTATTATTTCTTGCTGCTTTGCGTCCGAAGTCCACGTGTGATCTTCTCATAACTCTGCGGTATATCGAACACGGCCAGTGGAGAACCACTCGCGGGGGCTCACCAAAGGGATCCCCCAGGTGCAAAATGTCCCTGTACTGCGGGATGCGACGATTTGTTGTGATGGCCGTGTTAAATGCGTTCACTGATTTTTCCTCCGGTGTCCGGTACCGACAAGAAGTCAAATTTCTCGTCCCTGGCTACGTCTGAGACGCTGAACCAACTTGGGGAAACCAAAGATCTTCAATATATTTCTCCGGTATCAGTGCTGTACATCAATATGCATCAATACCAGTATACGATATCCTCAAGTAGGAAATCACGGATAGAACATCCCGGTATCTTCACCATTGAAAATCCTAGAGGCAAAATGCAGTTCCGCGGAGACAACCAACAATTTCATTCTCATCACTATCGCGGGAGAGTACTGTGCTATAAAGAGTCGGGGAGGTGCGCGGTAGATGTCATAGATTTCCGCTGAGACTACCAGAAACTGATAAACTTGGATCGAGGGTCTCGAAGCAGGCATATCCAGCAAGTCTGATGGGAGCGGTCAACTTGAACACCCAGTTCCAGCTGAGTCCACTACAGAATGACTCCTTCGCACGGAGCGACTCGGACGGACGTCAGGGTAATTTCCGAAATATTGTTCTTCTACAGTAGCCCAGATGGCACTAGGCGAGCCTACTGTGTACTGCCAGGAAAGGGACGGGTAGCATTCGGGGCCGCAGCGTATAGGTCCGCGAACGGCCGCAGGTGGTCGCCACGGACTCGGACTATCTCTCATGTCATTAGCGATGGACGGTTGCGTTTGGTGGAGTAGGCAATGGAATAGTGTACCCAGGATCAAAACAATGCCTCGGAGGCCGGGACGCCATGGGCTGCTTGTTTCCGGCTTGGCTCAGGTTGACATATGGGTTGGCATCGATGACAGCCTGAGGCTGCACACTTTTTCGGGTACAGTAGTGGTCCAGCAAAGGACCACAAGTCAGCCGTGTGATAAACCAGAGAAATGAGGAACACTGGAGAACGCACGGGGAAAAGCTATCATATTGCCAGTCATTGACCACCCACTCGTTCAAGTTTTCCTCACGCGAGGCCCAGCCGCTGACGAGAATTGTCGGTCCAGAGGTCGACTGTTTTTATTGAAGACGTGCGAATAGCAGGAGAAATTGCGCAAGCACTGAGTGAAGATGGATCAAGGAGTGATAGTTGTGAGTCACCTCCGAGGTACCAGTGACTCGATGGGAACAAACAATATTAATATGGGAATGTGGCAGAACTTGTGCGCCTATGGACCAAGCCAGTCGCTTCGCGCCCCAACACTCGACGTACTCAACGCTCACCAATGAGTTCGCGCAGGTACGTACAGGGACATACTCTGGCCTCATCGCTAACCTGGTTCCATGCAGCCATGCCCGAAGGCCCTTTCGTCGTTTAACCTCTTTCCTGGCCACGGTTATAGCTCCATGTCTAATTTATAGCACCTCCGGGTCGTCAGTTTTTGATCATGGCACTTCTGGGGGCTTGATGACAGGGGAGAACTCCGTTTCTCACGAAGAACGACCTCAACGTAGGTTCCCTTTTCGCGGTGTCCCCGCAACAAACCCGCTGACTGAGCCACATAGCTCGAGTGCCGATCGACGTGCTCCCGGACGATATCCTCCTGGAAATATTCGATTCGTACAGAGAGGAAACCAGTCGCGCATGGCCTGTGGAGTCCGCGTGGGGCTGGCAAACGCTGGCGCACGTGTGTCAAAGGTGGCGGGCTATCGTCATCGCATCGCCTCAGCGTCTGCACCTGCGCGTTGTCTGCGATCCCAGAACACCTGTGAGGGCATCCCTGGATATCTGGCCACCATTTCCCATCGCCGTGATCTGCTTCCCGTTCCACACGGTGGACGAGGAAGGTAAAGCAAACATGATTGCAGCGCTCAAACACCGTAATCGAATATCCGATGTTCACATTTTCGACGAAACAGGGTTTGCAGTGCAGAGTCTGGCGGTTGAGATGCAAGAGCCATTTCCGGCTCTGACGGATATTTATCTCGGGTCCTTCTTTTACTTGCCTCCGGTCCTTCCCGATGCATTCTTGGGTGGATGCGCGCCCCGTTTACGATCGTTCACCTTACAGCACGTTGAATTTCCGGCATTCTCCAAATTCGTGGTGAACGCCACTCACATCGTCACCCTCCGCCTTTCCGATATCCCGAATTACGGGTACTTTTCTCTTTCTCCCGACGCAATGGCCACTTGTCTGGCCGCGTTGCCCGAGCTTGAATTGCTCTCAATCGTATTCCGATCCCCTCCATCTGGCCCTCTTCAAACGACTATGGCCCCACCGATGCGCGTAGTCTTGCCCTCTCTCACGCAATTTCGATTCAGAGGTGTCAGCGAGTACATGGAAGACCTCATCTCCCGGATAGATACCCCCCAACTCAACCAGCTCAGCATAGGGCTCTTTATGGACCTCATCTTCGACATCCCTCAACTCCACATGTTCATCGGTCGCGCAGGGAAGCTCATGCCACTTGATGAAGCTCAGTTTCTGTTTGACGATGTTAGGATCAAGCTTATCCTTGGATCGCCTACGCGTTTTGAGTTGGAAATTAGATGCGAAGAGCCAAGTTGGCAGCTTTCGTCTATGGCAGAGATTTGCAACAAGCACTTGCCCTTCCTTTCCAAGGTGGACCAGCTCAACATCTGCGGGACTTCTCGGATACAACCGGAGGGGAAAAACGAGGTCGGCTCCTCCCGATGGCTGGAACTCTTCCGGCCGTTCAGCACCGTGCGGGTTCTGTATGTATTCAAGAGACTGGAGCCCGTTGTTGCGGCCGCTCTACTAGAGCTTAAAGGGGAAAGGACCATGGAAGTCTTACCAGAGCTACAGAGTCTTTCCTTGGATGAACTTGAACCGTCCGGATCTGCGCAGGACGTCATGGAGCCATTCGTCGCTGCCCGCCAGCTTTCTGATCGCCCCATAGTTGTCCAACGCCGGGAGAGACAGTTTCAGCAAGAAATCTATCCACGTTTCCCATTTGAATGAATGATGCCAAAAAATACCTCTCCACCATGTCCCGTATCATACCCCATCCCGGTATTCCTGCTTCGCCCGTTGTTTGATGCTGGTACTTTCCTTAGCTCGTCGTCATCTCATCGTGTTAGATGATACATTGGATTCAGTGCGTTTCGTGGCCCGCTGTCGCGGCCCGGGTGGGGGCGGAGTGGAGTGTTCCTCTTGTCCACCATCGTCCATTTCCACTCTCATTTACAGACCTCCGGTACCAGTTCTACTGTCCCCAACTATGGATGAAGTCCATCGGATGCAACGAGTTAAGTATCTCAGAAGCATGTCTGATGCCTCCGCTAGTCGTCACGCTATCAAGCTGCGTTTAAATCGATTCAGAACCATTCACAGGAACCCGAGTCGCGGTGTGATAGAAGATCCGCGAGCCAGGGACGTTCCTGCCAAGGTCCTAATCTGCATTCGTGGAAGCCACGTGCCTGGACCCCAGTTATGTCGGCACTTATCGCTTTGCAACTATCATAGTAGGGATCTACTTATTATTCTTGCAAGACTTGGGAGCAGTCCTGAACGCAAGGAGGGCACATGTGAGCTTTGGATGTGACAGTTTGAGAGTGGCCTGACTGGGAGGTTATATGTTCGACGGGAAAGTCTCTAGGTTACCCACAAGTGTGATTAAATTAGCCGGCGAAAACAGAAGCGTATTTAAGTCACAGTTTAAACCGCCACTCGCGCTGTGATATTCTTGCGCGAAAACCCCCCTCAACATGCCCCGTTCAACTACTGTAATTAGGGTATGTCACACCCCCTCGCAAGAGAGGAAAATTCGCCGTGGAAACACATACCAGTAAATCACTAGCGACCAACTGAAACCTCTAGATTTGCTTGCTTGCGACATAGATACATCGTCTGGGTTTAGCACCGCGCACAAGGCAAACATCTAAAGGTACTGGTGACTCAGCCATGGGAAATCGTCCCGATCCCCAACGGGCGACATTATTGGCCCGAATAACGCGGGTGAAACCTTTCGACGCGCTGCCTGGAGACGGCAGTCTGAGGCACGGACTCAGGCAGCGGCGCCAGTTGGCTCGAAGAGTTCGACTAGTGGGCGTTCGTGGTCGCGCAGAAGTCTACGATTGGCATAGGCTGATACCACGGACAGAGAGTCGTCCACGTGTGGCCACGAAGAAGAGAGGTACGTTTCGGGAAAGCAGCACGGCGATTGGCAGCGCTCCAGGGACGTCGCACGGGAGAGGTGACCTCTTTCGTGAGAATGAGCACTACACATGTATGAGAAAAGAATGAGGGGCTCACCAGGTCAATACCCCTCCTTTAAGAGTTGGTGAAAAACATGAATAGGTCGTGGAGTGTTGGCCCGCACATTCTTCCGATACCTCATGATACTCGTCTGAGTCGATTGGTAGCAGGCTGTTACCACGCACGGAGTCGCCGATGTGGACCGTGCCGTGGCCACGGAGAGGGAAGAAAGGTCATTTCCGCCAGCCTCTTTCAGAGAGCCAAAGTTAGCCAACAGGTAGCAAAATGTGATTTATTTGACTCACTGATGTGCATCCTGTTATCACCTTAAGCAAAAGAACGAGGATGTATCGTAGCCGTGCAGCAATCCACCAAAGTGTCGATGTACTAAACTCATTCGTCATTGGTAGTAGTGAGATCGCAATGTCGATTTTCAGACGTTGGAGGAAGAAGCGAATATGCTCGAAAACACTGGCGAGCATGTCAAGGCTTGGAAGGCTTGCGACAACATCCTCGAGGCATGTGGGTGAAACTATTCAAATGTGCAACAAGGTAGTCGGGAAAGGCTTGCCCCAAGAAGAACGCCGACTATCGGTGTTCTTCTTGGGGCAAGTCTCTAGTATGACACTACCATACAGTATATTGCTTTTCGCATGTAAAAAGACTACAGTAGTCAAATACCAAAGTCGGAGAACAGTCACATGGAAAGAATGAGAGACTCACCAGCATACTTCCCTCCAATCGTGGCATTATAAATGAGATGGGTCATTAATTGTTGATTCGAATCGTACCGTCAACTCCTCCGAGTCATCTCCATTATCTATCGAAAGCATGGGCTTCAAGTTGGGCTCGAAGGCACAAGGACGAGGTTGTGCTGTAGCGGCCCGGCGTATCCGATCCAATAAGGCAGTGGCGGCCCTCAAATTTCAACCAAGGACACGGACCTCTCATAAGTACGTCTGGGAACTACACTGCCCCCGTTTCTGAAATAACCAACTACAGTATATTTTCTAGCATGACTGGGACTTCGACTCTGGGTGATAAAACCTCGCAAGGCTCAGTGGCGAAACAGCAATCCGTACACCCCAGGGAAGATGGCCCTTGTGAAGCGCGACCTCAAACTGTGTTTTTTGCAGTATCCCCAACAACTACTGATCGATCCAGCGTAGGCCAGGTGGCGGTCGACATGCTAACCGATGAGGTCCTCCTAGAAATATTTGATTTCTGCAAGGCTGATCCCATGGACCTAAGGGACCTTTCCACCTTCAACTCGACTTGGATGATGTTGATACAAGTATGTCGAAGATGGCGACATATTGTGTTTGGATCACCTCGGCGTCTGGACCTGCGACTTGTCCTCACCGACATCACACCCACAAGGAGGAGGTCACTGGATATCTGGCCACCCATCCCTATCACTATCTTGAGCATTCCCCCCGATCCGATGTATGGCGTCGACAACATCATCGCGGCACTCGAACACCGTGATCGCACGTCTCACATCTACATCTCCCACATGAACGGCTCCGCAATTGAAAAATTGATCGCCGCGATGCAAGAACCGTTCCCGATGCTGGAATCTTGCGTTCTTGACTCAATTGATGAGCCGGTGCCGGTGCTTCCGGAGACCTTCTTAGGTGGTTCTGCCCCTCTCTTACAATCCTTCACCTTATTGGGAATTCCATTTCCGACATTCCCCAAGTTTATTTTGTCTACTACTCACATCGTCCGTCTTGAACTCTTCAATATCCCCACTTCCGGGTACATTTCACCAGACGTGATGGCCACCTGCCTCTCTGCGTTACCCCTTCTCAAATCTCTTTCCATTGGATTTCGATTCCTACCATCTCCCCCTCTCCATGTCAGTCTTCCCCCTCTCACTTGCGCCGTGCTGCCTGCTCTCACTCGTCTTACCTTCGGTGGCAAAATCGAATACTTTGAAGACTTCGTCGCTCGAATAGATACGCCCCAGCTCGAACAGCTCACGATGACGTTCTTCATGGACCCCACCATTGACATTCCACGACTGCGCGATTTCATTGGTCTTATAGAAAGGCTCAAGCCATTCAATCATGCGAGACTGGAGGTTTCCCGTTGGGCAATCAAGATTAAGTTTGGATCACCGGGTCGAGTCAAGTTGAAGATTCAATGTGAAACGTTAGATCGACCATCATCGATGACACAATCATTCAGCCGGCCACCGCCTCTCCTTCCTCACGTCGAACAACTCGAGATTTGCGAGTCTCCTTGGCATCCGAGAGAGTGGATAGACGATCCAGTCATGGGCTCCTCGCTGTGGCTGGAATTATTACATTTCTTTGTCGCTGTACAGGACCTCTATGTATCCGAGAAATTGCTGCCTCCTGTCTCAGCCACTCTGCAAGAGCTCACGGGCGAAAGGACCATGGAGGTATTACCTGCGCTGCGTAATCTTTCCTTGGAAGGACTTCAGCCATTTGGACCCGTAGAAGAAGCCATAAAGTCATTCGTTGCTTCCCGAGAGCTATCTGATCATCCCGTAGTTGTCCAAGCCTGGGAGCGGCGATCATCGCCCGTATCAGTATGACGGATATCACTCTCTACTGTCGATGCCATATTCTCCACTCACTTTCCCTCCATCACCTGCTAGTACTGCCCCTTCTATCCTGCTTCTTACGGATAGACTCTATCGTAAGAAATGCACCTATCCTTTTCAAGAGCTCGCCCTATCTTTGTTATTGTTGACGTAGTCGATCGTATTTCATGAAATTTGTTCTTTTGTTCTGCTTCTCAAGATCGTGTTGCCTGCGGTCTCAAGCTAATTGTTTTCCTCTCACACTCTGGTAGTCAATACAACAGTCTGACGGGAAGAACGCCAGGTCATGGATGAAGATGGGACATCGGAAGAGAAATACCGTGTCGAGGTAAAACACGGGCAATCGCTTATATTTCAATAACTCGATGTGGAGACCTGACTCGTACTCGGACTCGAAGGCGCACCGCGCCTACGGGTCAAGGCAAGCGATTTCACCATCTGACACTGAATCCTCATCAATGGTCCTTCTGAAGGCTCAGCGGTGGCATTGATGGTGTAGTTTTCTTTGTTACGTCTTCAGGAAGAACAGCGCAAAAGTTTGTATCTTGTGCGGTACCGATGGCTGCAACAAGTGCTCGCCCCTGCAGTGACTCTTTATGAATCAGAATTCCTATTTGCACCCAATACTTTTTCTTGGTTTATTGTCACCTTATTTCGCAGGAGCACATCTGGCGGAGTAAGCTCCTGTATCCGGCCTGACCGAAGACATAATAAGGCTTTCGAGAAGAAGCCCAGTAAGCGATTACACTCGTGTTACGGCGCGCTCTCGCGAAACTGCTTCAGCAATGCACACTCTTCACCGTTACAGAAGTCGCCAGACATGTAATCCGAAGCCAAACCAACGAATCTCCTCGGTATTTGTGACATAATGTACATATATCGTCTGGACCGATGTTGGTGCCCCGCACACCGTAAGCAGCTAATAAAGAAAGCTGCTGTAAATTCTAGTCTTGGGAACCATCAGTATCCCAAGAGCTCGCCTTCTCCCCTTCGTTCACCCATCCAAGCCTATCCAACGTAAGCCCGGCGACGCGCACAAACAGTGTCCCGTCGAGCTTCTCAATTCCCTCCGGCGACAGCGGTGGCTGGCCCGCGTCACTTTCACTCTGTTTGGAAGAAAAATACCCTGGCGGGCGGGTGCCCCAACGCACGGCAAAGTCGACCAGCGCGCGGGCAATCTTTGGCGTGTGTTCATCTGGTCCCTGGATCGCGCTCGGGATGATGCGCGTCCACGCGTTGCCGGGCGACCGCAGGGCTCCGACTCCGACTCCGGTTCTCGTTGGCGCGAACTGCTGAGCGTTCGTACCTGAGTAAAAGTCGGCGATGGGCAGCGGATGGTTGCCGCGGGAGATTTTCCATGCCGTGGATACCGCAAGATACGTTTGGAGCAGCAGCAGGCGATTGGCAAATGGAAGTATGCCGGGTTTGAATGGAGACGACGGCGATGAAGCTTCGTCCTTGAGAATGAATCCTGGCATGAAGAGTGATGATGTGACGAGATGTGCACTTTATGGGCAGCCATTCCAAAGAAGCAAACAAGTTGGTGAGTGTGCGATAATTACAAGGGAGGAGAACACACAGGAAAAAGTCCGCGTTCATCGCCCGCCCGCTGTCGCCCCGCGAGGCCCAACCGCCAACACCGTACCAGACGACGTTTCCCCATATGACCTCTTCGAGCATGCCCTTGAGCCGAACTTCCGCTTCTGCATCGCCGCGCGTTCCTGCGAGCCACTCTCTCGTCCACTCCTGAACGAGATTGTGGATGGCACTGCCTGCTGCTTTCACCACAGCTCGATACCACTGGCTTGGGTCGCTTGGGAGTTCGACGACGAATGCCGGATCCTCGCAGACACGGCGGTGAAACGCGAACGTAGGACGCTTCTCAGGCAGAAGCACATGGTTGTCATCAGACGCCGCGAGCGAGAGGGCAGACGAGAAATTAGACAGAGGCCCGCTGGCTGCCGATGTGGCAAAGTAAGAAGGTGGGACGAGTTTTGGCTGGCCGACATGATGAACTGCGGTTTGCGCTAGCCCTAAAATCGGAAAAAGTGGGTAGGATGAGAAGAAATACACTCTGAGGGAGGAGGGGGGTTATGCTACTAGCATATACCTTCCGCGACCTGTCCGAGGATACCAAATTCAAACCCGTAACCGAGGTGGATGAGAGGATGGATCAATCCTGCGAGTAGACGATTCAACATCTGGGGATGTTTTGTCGAACCGTGTTCGGTGACTTCGGGATCTGAAATAAAGTTGTAAGCAGGAGAGAATATGAAACGTTCGAGTGCCTCCGTCGGTGTGTTGTGCTGTAGGTAATCTACAAAGAAGGCAAGGTAGGCGTCATAGTACCTAGGAGCAGTGAATATGATTGCAAGCAGAAAGTAGAGGTAAGACACATTTACTTCTCATCACCCAGATGCTCGGTAAAATTCTTCTCAGTGATACGGTTGAGGCTCACTGGCACGGGCAACAGCTTCGGAAGGTGCGCTTCGTTGTAAGCGTCCTTGATGAGCTCCGGCGAGGCACCGAGAGCATATACCGCCAATACATGATGAGCAGAGTGACTGGGGGTAAATGTCCGTTAGTTGCATGGAGTCAAACCTATGGCGGCTGCCTGGAGATGAGATGGCCACTTGCTTATGGAAACCCAAATTATTCACGAAGGTATGGTGCCTCCTAAAATCATCGCGCAACACCTTGAGGACGGCTAACGTGCTCTCGTGAGTTGGTCCGGGAAGGCCATGTCCACCAGTTGAAGCGGGAATTGAGTAGAGCCTGTCAAGTACGTCGTCGGAAACGTTGCTGGCGAAAGCTCTGGCAGATGACATTCGTCTAAGATGGCACAAGAGATTTGGGCTACCACAGCGTGTATTTATAATGGCCATCCGTTGAACAAAACTCAGTCTGAGTGGCCTGGGCATAAGCACGATGAGCGTTTTCCCTTGCCCTTGAGGAGTGCGTGCACTGCCGGTGCTGCCGCATTACCAATCAGACATGCGGCGAAAGTACGTCATAATCTCGGCACCGACCACGAATGTCGCCCGTTGAGGAAGCTTGAAGCGCCAACATACACCAGAGAAAAAAAAATTGCGTGGGATTTCGGAAACATATCTAGAAATTGTCTACCGTAGTACGGCACGTCTATCGCTGCTCGGTATTCGATGTCAAAGTGTCCGGTCTCACTGAACAGCGGAGCCTTACATCGTGAGGCCAGGCTCATGCCAGTGCATCGGTGACGAGCAGTCGCAGCAGTCCCACAAGTCCCGCACGAACGCGATACGTCCTTGAACGATCGAATGCAGCTGGTCAGTCATCAAGCACCGATCCAGTGCGTTGCTCAAGTCCCACACGCGCACGGCGATACTGCGGACCTCTGCGGTGATTCACGCGACGTGTCCCGCGATACCGCGATTGTGCATCGAAAGATGGGAAAAGGTTCTGGGTTCTGCAAAAGGAGGGAGAGGAGGTGAAATCCAAGATTTTTTAAAAAAGTCCAGGCTAAAAAGCGGCAGATCGTCGACACTGTCGGTACATGTGACGGGAAATTGAAGGAGGACCGGGGGAGCATCAAAATAATTGCGCATACGTGGGCGAGTGTCTCGTGATAGACGTCCGCGAGGTGCATAACAAAAAGCGCGCACCGTTTGGACGAAGACGGAAGGCTCTACACAAATAACTCTTTGGTTCGTCTCTATATGTGGCAATTTAACACGTTATGGATACGGCGGCGCTGAGATATGAGGCGTCTTGGGGCAGCCCACCTAGTACGATGGTGATTCCGTTGGTGACGACTCAGCCCGAATGCTTCGAACTGACCATGGATGATCTTCTTGGAGGAGCGGAGGAGCCACTGGAGTGCCACGCGACCCATATGTAATGTCAGTCATAAAGAGACTCGGCGCCCACTGGCACGGCTTACGAGGAGCCGGAAACAAGCTTGAACTTCAACGGAAGCGAATACGGTATAAACACTTAGCAGAGATTCAGAAACACATGTGTCTGTGGTTTACGTCTGCTTGCTGCACGGTTTTCAAAATCACAGTGCCCAGTCATCTTACTAAATGGTATGCGCTAGCAAGGATCGGCTGTAGGAGTCCCGCAAGTGCCTGCCCGAGCGCAACATGTCCCTGCACTGTCGGATGCAGCCGGTCAATCGTCAAGCTCCGGCTCAGCGCGTCGCCCAAGTCCCACACGTGCACGCCCATACCAGGGTGGTCCGCGGCGACTTGCTCCGCGATCTGGGAAAATGCGTTTACGAAAGCGGACTGCGGTCGCGAGTCGAAGGACGGGAAAGGGTGCTGCAAGGAGGGACGAAGAGGAGGTAAAAGTTCAGAATA
>Ga0137397_10000998_pt1 | contig 19728 bp, 25 predicted proteins | sample czorhiz116metaG_FD_106658 | JGI IMG/M metagenome (GOLD analysis project Ga0137397, IMG submission 106658) | Vadose zone soil microbial communities from Angelo Coast Range Reserve, California, USA - czorhiz1.16 metaG | ecosystem: Environmental > Terrestrial > Soil > Vadose zone | place: USA... | reverse complement strand
GTCTGGACAAGGAGTAGACTAGGCTAATACAGAGTAGGATAGATTGTTTTTAGTTTAGTTATAAGCCGCGCCGTCGTAAGGTCGAAAGACCAGGCAAGTGAGGCGGTTCGTGGGACCTTCCCCCCCTCTATCCTTCACATCCCCTGGTCGTTCGCCCGCTCATCGGCCCTTAGTCTAAGCCACGCATCTTCTTCTGCCCGCCGTCTTGTGCTCATCCGAGCCATCGAGAGCCATACATGCCTGCTGGTTTCGGGGCACCTTACATTTTCGTCTTGTTCCCGTCTGCACTCAGTCTTGTTCAAGCCGACATCGTCATCGCATTGTATTCACATCATATCGCATCGTATCGTATCGTTCCCATGTCCCCTTGTCTCTGCACTACCTGTTTCCGTTCCCGCCCTCTCTCATCGCAGTGCCGCGTGCATGCAGCACACCCTCCCCCTTCTCTCTCTCTCTCTCTCATTCTCTCTTCTCCCCCACCTCTTTTGTGCCCTCGCTTTCCCTTTTGGGATCATGACCCGCCTTGGATCACCCAGCCCAAACTCACCTTACAGAATCAATTCTTGCACCCCTGAGAATTGATTCTTCCATGAATCAAAATTTTCTGCTTCTCATTCCCAAACGCACTCTAATACACAATTTTACAAACTGGTTTGCATTCTCCTGCTGTTGACTAAGCTATCCCATGCTTGTGGCTGACATCTTTTGCCAGCCATCTGAGCTGGTTGAGTGCAAATTAAGTTCATGGTTGACATAATCACATTTGGCACAATCCGAGACATTCTCTGATTGGCTAATCCCTCCTACCACTTGTCCAGCTATTAGGATAAGGCAAAACCAGCCAGATGGTTGGTTAGGAGCCTGGGTTGACCTTGATTTTCTTGTTGGCTGGGGATTCTTTAAAAAAACCATTTGATTCATTTGCTCAATTCTTTACCAAACAGCACAAAAAAATTTCAATTAATTTAAAAATCAATTCTTTCTATTTGGCTGGATTCTTGCATTGGATCATGTTTCCCAAACACACTCTAAACTTTTCTACAACTATTTTTCATGTGAAAACTCTGATTTGCATGCAGTGCCATGACTGGATTCACTCATATCACCCACTCCACCCCTCACAGACGAAGAGCGAGTACAAGAGTTCAAGGACACCATCTGGACATTGCACAACTCACAGGACTTGACGGAGCAACACCCCGCTTACGCACGCATCGCCTACCTTTTCCCCGACTTTTCTGAACTTTTCCTCGACCAGAACCATGCAAGACGTATCTCTGCCACCATTCAAGTTCTTCCATGCATCCGCGCCGCCCCCATCGTCTGTCTCCCTCGCGCCGTACGTCTCGTCTCCACCGTCTATTCCACCATCGCCTCCCGTCCAGCAGTCTCGCCCGCGTCCAGCAAAACCCGTTTCTCCATCGCCTCGCCTTCCGTCCACAAGTCGTCGCCAACTTTCGCGTCCGCTGTACTCGACCACACCTTCACGCTCACGCTCACCGCCTGCCCCACCGGCATCCATTTACTCTATCGCGCATCGCACTTGTCCACCACGCTCACCACCGACATCGTCCTCGCACGTCCGTGTCGCATCGCGTCGTGGCCCTCGTCCTCTTTCGCCACTTCCCCGCGCCGATTTCGCATCCGCATCGCTCTCGCTTCCCAGTCCCACCATCCAAGCAATCTGTTTCCCCGACATCACGTCGACCATTCCACCTCCCTTTTCGCTCGAATCTTCGCCGCCGCCGTCTCCCCCGTCCACAACATTCAGTTTCTCGCCGACACCACTTCCGTCTCCAGCTTTCAACTCGCCACCCGTTCCAGCATCGTCCCCGAACTCTCCGCTACTGCTCTCGCCTCTGCCCACTCTAGACACATCGCTCGCTCGCTTCTTTCTCGCCAGTTTCTACGCCGCCGGTAACTCCTCCACATCCCCCTTCGCCGCTTCCGACCCCAGCACAGATGCAAGTCAAAAACACAATCAAAGTCGCTTACCCCTCGTCCCCTGACTCATCACCCGTTTCGTCTCAGTTCCTCGCCTCTACCACGCACGCCCCTTCCGTCGCCGCTAACTCACCTCCTCCGGCGTCCTTTTCGTCTTCCCGGTTCATATGCCACATGCCGCCCGCATCAAGTCTCTCGCGTTCAGTCTCGTCGCCATCGTCCAAGTCTCCACTTTACGAACTCACACCGCCCCAGCCCTCGTCACTAGCCCCACACAGCCGAAGCCACTAACAAGACCCACAGTATAGAAGAACAAGAGTATTTTTCAAAGATGAATCAGTACGATACAACCCCAATAACGAAGCCGCAGCAAGCGCAAGAACCCCGCGACACTAGTGACAACAGCTACAACAGCCTTCTTTCTCTCGACCCTCAGACTTCTGACAACAGCGACTCCGAGGGTTCCAACGACTCCGACTACAACGACCTCATCGTGTATGACCCAGGCAACGAGAGCGACCTCAGCAACCACGACCGCGTATCCAACCAAGGCGGAGAAGACTGCAAGGTCGACATCGAAGACACCTCTACGCGCGACAACGCCGACAGCAGCGTCGACGACGAATACATCGTGTACGACTTCGGCGGCATCAGCACCAGCAACGCCTTCAGCGGTGCAACCCAGGCCAGCACCACCAACAACGACACGACCGATAACAGCAACCCCTCTTCGACACCCACGCCGTTCCCTTTCGACCACGACGCCGCCGACCGCATCGACACCCGCAGCGACACCAACGGCCTAGGCGACGCCGCCAATCTCGACATCAGTACCAGCAGCCCCTGGGACCGCACTCCAACGCGTGACGACGACGACAGCACAGACAGCAGCTGCAACAGCACATCTTCTCGTCAGCTCAGCTAACCTCGCCCACAATAGCCACAGCGACGACCACAAGTTCGTGTACGGATCCCGGCGGCCACCCCTTCATCTACGACAGGCGCGAACACAGCACGACCGACACCCTCGCTCACTCGGGACGGCACGTCCATCGCTACGAACTCGCGCAAACCGTGCGCCTCGTCTTCAACGCCGCGCCACCGCCTTTAACCAACGACCATCCACTCCTTCCTCACACCAACTCGCGACACGCCGATCCAACGCCGCAGCAAGTCTTTCAAGACGTCTCAACCGCCGCACCGACCTCAAATTCACCGAAACCACGATTGACCTGGGAGGGTCAAATTTTTAACCCCCCCGGAGTTCTTTAGGCTTAGCCCTTTCAGTGCACTCCTTACAGTACCATTACATTTCATAATCACACTCTAAAGATATACTAAAATTCTGCAACACTCATTATGTGATTCATATCTAACAATACCTAACCCTTTTTGAATGCATGACTTTTCACTTAAAAAGTCCTCAACAAAGGATACAGTGACAACTCGGTGTGAGGCAATCGAAATGGCAATGATGCATGATGATGAGAGTCAGACAAGTACCTGGATCTCCAGGGAGAATAAAAGCAATAGTGGAAATTCATCATGAGAGTATCATTCGCATGGCCATTGCGACGCACGCTAACGCCACATAAGGCGATAACCGTTCTCCTACAGCGCAAAACCCGTTCGCTTAGCCAGGTACAGATGGCAGAGGGAAACGGGATTCACCAATTCGTGCAGACATGAAAAACACGCCGAGAAAACTACAGAGCAGACCATTAGCACCGGAGAACAGAGGTACGGCAGTAGGGCGGGATGGGTGGACATGAATGAGGGAGCCCAAGTGCACACTGTGGATCACGAAAAGCAAAAGCGGAGGCACGCACCCTTGTTTGTTACCATCGATCAGCCGCGGCGAAACCGCGCGGATGTACGTGCAGGTGCAGATAAGTAGGAGTATGACGAGGAGGAGTGACTGGAAGTTGAAGAGTGCCGACTGTGGGTAGTTGTGCGCATAGGTATGGACCCACTCTCAGTGGGGCAAAAAGATGCTTGACAGAGGAGAAGACAGACCATGGCGTCGCTGGATCTTGCACTCTGCTTTCTGCTAATCGCGAGTATGTGGACAGAATTATGAACGGCGTGTGGATGGCTTGGCTTGTAGGCTGCGGAAGGAAAAACTTTGTCGTGTGAAGGGCCTTCGGCCAATCCCTCACGTGACAGTGCGGTTGGAATCGCGAATCGAATTTACGGTAACACGGCCACCACGACGCGTCTCCTCATAAATGGCTCGCGGGGTGGCATCCCCTGCTCCTGCATCTCTTCCGAGGGTCTCTTTTATCAAAATTGTTGGCGAGAACTTAGCGACCCGTGCTGGTGTACATGACAATCAACAACGTTCTTATGGATGTGCGTGAATTCACTTTTCTCTGATTCACGTGCTTACCAGAGGGGTAGACAACGACTTTTCCTTATTCGAGAGACCACAACACTACATGCGATACATCGGTATGCCCTCTTTCTGTGCGACATATCCTTCGCTGAGCACAACTGGTTAGAGCCACTCGAGAGTGAGCTTGCTGTCCAGGTCGAATATGACATGGATGAACAAGGTGTGCATGCTCGAGTTGGTGTCGTCTACGTACCGATAAGTCAGATAGACCAGGAATGGCTTGACGCTCTCAACTCTGAGCGCAAGAAGGAACAGCTTGACAGGATATCTTACGAGGCATTCGAGATCGTGATGGATAGGTTGGAGAAAGAGTGGTTTGATTTGGTGTGCGATGATGTCTCTTCCATCTCTGCCCTAACCCATGTTGGCTACAGACGAAGAACATACCGAAACCCGACCTGGCACTGCCATCTGAAGACTCAACTTGTGCAATTTGTGATGATTCAGAAGGAGAGAATACCAACGCCATCGTTTTCTGCGATGGGTGTAATCTAGCCGTCCATCAAGGTTTGTGCGCGTCCGCGCTAAGACAACCCGTTCGAGTTGAACATTGGTTCTTTCAGACTGTTACGGCGTTCCATATATCCCAGAAGGACAGTGGTTATGTCGAAAGTGTACGGTGTCCCCGGAGAATCCTGTGGTACGTTTCAACCTGGTAGTCATGAAAATTTTCCGACATTGGCATAGTCTTGTTTTCTCTGTCCGAATGAGGGTGGCGCATTCAAACAGACAGTCCATGGTGAATGGGTCCACTTGCTCTGTGCAATCTGGATTCCCGAGACGCGTGTTGCGAATGAGGTCTTCATGGAACCTATTACTGGAGTTGAGCGCATTTCGAAGCAACGTTGGAAACTGGTCCGTCTGGAGTTGCATTTTTTGCATCTCTCTTCTCATTCATGAGTTCCCAGAAATGCTCGGTTTGTGACATTCGAGAAGGCGCTTGCATTCAGTGCAGCAAGAACTCCTGTTTCCTGGCCTATCATGTCACGTGTGCTCGTAAGGAAAAGTTGCTGATGCCGATGAAGGCTTCATCGGGCTTGGAACCCCCACCTCTCCAGTGTTTCTGCGAAAGGCACATGCCTGTTAGTCTCAAACCTTTTCTTCTCGCAACGTTTGCTGAACAGTCCACAAGCGCGAACGACTTGAAGCACGCGCCGAGGTCTTGGAAGCTGAGGCCGCGTCGGAACATTCCGAAGCAAAGTCAAGCAAGTCAGCTCGCGCGTACGCCAAGACATACAAGCCTGGCCCCCCTGTCATTCCTTCCCTCATCCTGTCGCGCATCCTCCAGTACATCAACAAGATCGTTATCCGGAAGCGTAGCGAGTTTGTCGAACTCGTTTGTCGGTACTGGAGCCTGAAGCGAGAGGTACGTAGAGGTGCGCCCCTCTTGAAAAGGCTGCATTTGGAGCCTTGGACTGCTTCGGCGAGTAGTCGTATTCAAACGGACGAGGAAAAAGTAGCGAAGCTAGAGGTGCGCGGTGCGCCCTCGATTCCGAACTTTGCAGTTTCATGAATGCTTCGCAGCTTACGAAACGCTTGCGCAAGGACCTCGTCGATATGCGAACTCTTGCTGAGTTCAGCCGTAAACGTGAGAGCCGGAAACTGGGGCAAACGCAGATTGTCCAGGAGGTACTCAACCAAATAGTCTTCGTGCATGAGGCGCGGCTCCGCATGGCGTTCGAGAACATTGTCACGTCTGTATAATTCTCTGCTAGCTTAATGCAACTCACTGGAAATCTGCCTCAGGTTTGACCGCCAGGGTTTTTTTAAGAACCCGATCTCAAAGTCGCAGATTCCTGACTACTTCGACATTATCCAGAAGCCTATGTGGTGGGCCGCCATTGATGAGAAGCTTGATCGACATGAGTATTGGGATATCGAGGCGTTCAAGGTGCGTCGCGCGTTATAAGCTTGTATCTCCACGTTTACGGGTCTAGCTAGGCCGATGTCACCCTTGTTATTGAAAACGCGATGCGATACAACAAGCCCGGGACCCCATATTACAAGGCGGCCCAGCGCATCAAGTTAAATTTAGCGACAGTGCTAGCGGAACTTGACAACTTGCGGACGTCAGCTCCTTCAGAGCTTGTTTCAGATAACGGAATGCCGGACAGTGGTCACCTACAATGTAACACTTCGACGATTGGCGACCTTGAACCTCCTCTGGCCTTGCTTGATCTTCTTGTTTCCCTAGACATCGCAGACGAACTCAGTATCGTTTTACATTATAACCCACTTCAATTTCTGCTGGCATACGAACTGCCAGAAGCTAAGCCCCTGCCCGTGGCCCCCATACAGCCTGGCCTCCGCCATCGCAAGAAGAAACGCGAGCGCAAAGCAGAGTTTGGAAAAAGGCGTACAGAGCAGCGCGCCGCCTTGGCAGCCCAAGCAGCAGTTGCCGCCGAAGCCGACTCCGAAATGGGTGATGCCTCGTTCGGCTCCCATACGCTTCCCCCTGCCAGACACCCAACGAAGTTGGCAGCGAGTGTAGACATGGACCCAATGTCGATGACCATAGCAGCTATGGCCGTTGCGAGCTCTGAATTGGATTACGGATTTGAAGCGGAGCAGATTCTCGGCAAGCGCAAGCGTGCCAAGCGCGCCCGCTCGCACCCTGGAACGGATGCGGAAGTTTTGACAGATATCAACCCAAAGGCCTCGTTCGCACTATTTGACAAAGGATGGATATTAGATCCGGGCGTGCGACGTGGTGGGCGTACACGGAACGAGCGACTACCGCCACCTCCAACGAAGAAGCGGTCCAAGGGTGCGGACATTTTTCGCAACCTCGCTCACGAACTAACGTGGCGCATTCGAACTAATTTTAGTCGTCAAGGCAGGTATACCGGCAATTGAAATGACGGAGCCTGGCCAACTCGGGACAGACCTGTTGCACCAGGCCTCTCCCGATGCTGCCCTCCCGAGTACAGTTTCAGGTAGATCAGGAGACTTCCAGACCATTGTGGTCCCGCAAAACACAGACAGCCATCGCATTCTTAATGACACAAATGCTTGGCCGCCTGAGACAGACAGATTAACGACCCTTGCTACAGAACGTGGTACCTTTCTCGTGGGGCCTGGAGTTATCCCTGTCCAGGTCGCGATGTCTGCGCCACAAGTTGTTGACCAGGAACAGGATAAGGAAACCCCACAGCTTGACCAGGTAGCATTATTTGAAGACAAGCAATCTGTGGCGATGGACCAACTACCTCCAGAGTCAGGTGATTATCGGTCTCAAACAAACGCTAACTACAATGACTGACACAGGCCGGCAGAACGTCAAGATGTAACACATGTGGAACTCACTCATGAAGAGCCCCTTGACTCGGTACAACACCCAGAACTCTCAGTATCAATTCCAGTCTCGCGAAGTGATGAACCAAGCACCTCGCTGACGCTGGAAGATGCGAGACTGCGGTTCAAACTGGAGCCCAACATGACTCTTTCGCAGGACCCCGACGGAAAGCTCGTCATTCAAGAACTGGACTCACCGGTCACTCGCCGTGAGAAGGCTATGCGGAGAAAGCGAGCCCGATCCCAACTTGCTGCGCCCGTTGTCAGCGCATCTTCTGCATTGGATGGCTCGGATCTTAGCTCACTTAGCGAGCTCAGCGGGGAGGAGGAGGAGGAGGAGGAGGAGGAGGAGGGGTATGTGCGCGTGAATAAGCGGATCGACAACACCAAGTCAGAATCGGTTCAGCCTGGTCAGGTAATGCTGGATGATGACAAAATGCTGGAAGGAGGGACCCTGGGTGCGAGCATCATTCTTTCGACTTCAATGCCAGCCGCTGAGCTTTAAATATAGTCTGGGCGAAAGCTAGTGTGTTCGGGTCCCGACTGCTTGTAGGGTTCAGCTAACCATTCTCTCAATCCCTAGAGAACTTCCCATGGTGGGCCGCAGTTATCTTTGAGCCAGACGACCCCACGGTACCGCAAAGGGTATTGAAATCGCGTCCTACGAAGTCTAGGTCACCAGTGGGCCATCACCTTGTACGCTTCTATGATTCCTCTAAGTCATGGTGCGTATGCTTCGCATTCGGTATTTGCATTGGTTCATCTGGCCTCTTCAGGCAATGGGTTGAGCCCGACCAACTTTTATTGCTTGGCGAGAATGATGGTAAGTCTGTGTCAGACGATAATGTGTTGATGAGCCCCAACAACCCTTTTCCGTAGGACTAGATCAGTCACTTCTAACTGCATCTAAGAGACAGAAATTCAGCTCTGCGAAAATGCGTCAGGGATGCAGGGAATCATATAGGTATTGTGCTTATTTGGAACGTTACAATGTATGTGCTGATGCACCAACACAGGCAGGCTAAGATGGAAATGGAGACGGAAGATGATGTGGCTTTGGGGGGAAGTGTAGGTCCGCCATCCCCCGCCATGCCTTCAGTCATGACTCAAGAATGTCAAGCGGAGACAGCTGAAAAGGTCCTTGGCAGGGACGAGTCAGTAGCCTTGTCATAACAATATGGTTCTAATTCGCCATCAGTCGGATATGCGGATGGCGTATTGTATTGTATTACAGTTGTTGTATCTGTACTCCTCATTGCGTTAAGGTTAGAGCACTATTGAGGTGGTCCGCAGGTACTGTGTTCCATACTTTCGGCCCATTTTTACATCACTGGCAATCACCTCTGGTCGCCCTCGCCTCGTCAGACTCCAGAGCTCATTGAGACGCGCTTGTGGCGCATTATAAGGGGGTTTTGCCGATCACTGGCGCCGCGTGTTTCAGTCGTGCTCGACGAATGTATATGTGACCAGCCCTGCTTTATCCCCCGCTCGGTTCACTGATTAAGTCCCTCTCCGTTCCTTGTCTAGCAAGTACCAACCCTGCCTTTTCTATGCACTTTCCCAAGAGCAGTGTGGGTTCTACCGCTGATATTATCCCCGTCACAGGAGGAGAGGACGAGGAAGAGCATAATTTGCACCCAAATGCTTTCACGAAGTTTATGATGACAACGGGAATGCGGCGGAAGAGATTTGCTGAGAGCGACGGCGGCGATCTGTCAGTGTCTAGTACACCTGCTACAAAGAGGCGCGCAGTCATGGATGCAGTATATGTTGATATTCCAGTTTGGTCTGCAGACGTGAGTGTGGATATTGCCTGAACTCTCGTGGGCTTCTATTTATCCTATTGTTTATTTCGAGGTCTCAAAGGACAAAGGCAAGGGCAGAGCACGTTCCAATTCAGTTGTCGGGCTTGAGGATGGCTTCGTCCCGAACTCCGAAGCTGGCAGTAAGTACGACCGACTTGTAACCCTTCAAGGCGAATCAGATAACGGTGATCCGGAATTCGAAGCAAGCGACGAAGACGAAGACGACAGTGACAGAGACGTAACTCCCCGCAACGGCCGCAGGTTTCCCTACTGGGCGTCTTGCGCTGGCGTCGGTCATTTTAATGATCTTGAAGAGGAAGAAGCGATCGTGTTTGACGCTGCCCTCAGAGCTTCCATTCGCAACCCTGTGAATGGAGATGCATCGACAAGCGCGGGCTCTGCTGGCCGTATCCGCACTGCATTTGCTCCCGGGACCACCGTCCATCGCTTTGTTATGGAGGGATTCACGGTTGATTCGGACATAGTTCCTGATAATCATTTCGAGGGCGAGGTCCTGGTGCTCACCGATTCCAAAAACGAACTCGTCATGCAGAGAGCGGATCGAGGCAAAGATAGATGCAGAGATGAGTTACAAGCGACCGTGACAATGGAGTACGACGTAGACGGTATTCATTGCGGATACGCCTCGGAGGGAAGAGAGGGTCGCGGGCCCCGCCTCGTGGATGAACAGGAGAGAAGGACATTCAAGTATCAGCTCGGTCGACATTTGACTCACATCGGCCTAGCTTCCGGTTTCCATCATGTTCCCAGGTTCGTGTCGTCAATGGCCTGTTCGCGTATCACCGTGATGTGACTCTGCAGTCATCATGATAGCCCCGCACCGGCAATCGGGCTCGGTCAGGCTTTGACCCGCATCCTGCAGTTCAGCGGCACTCTCGCAGCCGAAGACCAGAAAGTGTGCACCCCTATATGCGGCATGAACCAATTCATACCGACGCATTTAAATTGTAGACACAAAAATTACAACTTCCATACTGGACGGATGTGGTGGAGGAGTTCTTCACGTCATCAGCACTTCTCAAACTTACACTCTGGAAGGACAACCAAAGAGAGGAAGGAAAAGTACTCGGTCCGTTTCTAATATGATCTAAACTACTGGAAGTTGTGTTGACTGGTATAGCAGAGGTTGGCACACTACGCCTTCCGACTTTCTTTCTTGTCACGAGTCAGGCTGGTGTCAAATCCATGACGCTGTCTCTCGACGGTGCGCGGGAGCGCGTAGTTGGACCTGATCGCGCGATCGTACAATGCGCCCTCGCCATGTGGACATTTCGATACCTTAACGGGTACACGGTAGTACTCCGCGGACCATTCACAGCACATGTCGCCGTGACCCGGAACACAACTTTGGACGTCAGCTCAGCCCAGCCTGCACCCCCTTCTACATTTACGCTCAAAATTGATCACATCCAATTCGACTCTGATGTCTGCGAGAAGTACGTCGCAGTTGACGTGATAGGCGGCAATCGCCTCAACGCCAATCAAACTCTACAAATCCACCATGCCTCGACTCCGATTCGAACGTTCACTAGATATGGTGCTGTTGCGCCGCCCCCACTCCAACAGCCGCAGCCCTTACAGGTTGGCCAGAGAGATGAGGAAAGATGTGAAGAACCCCGAATAACCTATGAGCGTGCGTTCATTCCTGCAGACCCGGTGAACGCCTTCGGTATCCCACAGGCCACTATGGGGTGTCTTGAGGTAGGGTTGCCGATTTCCATGAATATTTATCTCTACTCTGATCCACGATCTCTCGATACTGACCCTATTTTGACATAGGGAGATACATCCACCATTCAGCTTCACGGCCGTCACCCAGAACAGCCCCACGATATCCGGGGAGACCTCGAAGAAACCGTCGGGGTTGTGGAGCCACCCGGACCGGAGCAGCTTCAAGCTTTGGGGTTCAGAGTACCCTTCTTACCTTCACAGCGAGTATCACTCTACTCTAAGTCCGATTGGTATTTAACTCACTAGTACGTCTCTCAGGCAACTACACGCGCATCACCCTGAGCTTCGCGATGCCTGGGGTGACCTCGAAGCGGCTGTCAGAATAGTGAATCCCCAAAAGGCGGAACAGCCTTCGGGGCTCAGAGTAACCCTCCTACCTTTCCAGCAAGAATCACTCTACTGGATGCGTATGCAAGAATCCGGAAAGTATGCTGGTGGTCTTCTGGCGGTCCGTCCTGCGCACCTTCTCGAATGACCCTTATACTTACCGAAATCTTGGTAGGACGAGATGGGGTAGGTTGACGCAATAGGGCGCCCACGGTTGTGACCTGACGGTGTTGCAGGATGGGTAAGACAATCCAAATGATCGCTCTCATGGTATCCAGCACCGTAAAGCCAAATCTGGTTGTGGCGTTCGTCCCTCCCTTCCTCCCCCTTTTTATGCGGGCTAAATACCTAGCTATCTTACAGCCCGACAGTTGCTATCATGCAGTGGCGCAATGAGATAGAAACGCGCACAGTCGGGATGGATGTACTCGTCTGGCATGGTGCGTCGCGCGTGACTGACCCGAAGGAATTGAAGAAATATGATGTCGTCCTCACCACGTACGCCGTGCTCGAGAGCTGCTTCCGTAAGCAACTGTCGGGCTTCAAACGCAAGGGTACAATCGTCAAAGAAAAGTCACCCCTTCATGCCGTCGAGTGGGACCGTGTTGTCGTGCGTGGATGCGCAGGCTTGTCCCAATGCTTCTCAGGTCTCACGTATTTGCCCCGCGCCAGCTTGATGAAGCTCATAATATAAAAGAGCGAGCGACGAGTACAGCAAAGGCTGCCTTTGAGCTTAGGGCGACGTATCGCTGGTGCCTCTCAGGGACGCCACTCCAGAATCGAGTCGGCGAATTATACAGTTTGATCAGATTCTTGAGTTGTGACCCCTTCTCACATTATTATTGTGCGTTACGCCAGTTCCTTCCCCAATCATATTGATCACCATTCGAAATGGATTATTCTCAGGTAAGACATGTGATTGCAAGTCTCTTCATTGGAGATTCAGCGATAAGCGAACATGTGACGGTGCATCTGCTATTAGTTTTGCTATCACGATACCTTCATTCACTGACTGAAATCCAGATTGCGGACACAGCCCTATGAATCACATATGTTTCTGGAACAACGAAATCCTCACACCGATTCAGAAGCGTGGAATGCAAGGTTCAGGCGCCCTCGCATTCAAAAAGTTGCGCCTCTTGCTGGACCGGATCATGCTTCGGCGAACAAAGATCCAGCGCTCGGACGACTTGGACCTGCCGCCGCGTACGGTCATTATACGGCGCTGTTACTTCAACCCGGAGGAGAAGGAACTGTACCTAAGCCTTTTCTCAGATGCAAAGCGGCAGTTCAGTACATATGTCGACACTGGGACGTTACTCAACAGTGAGTTGTGTTCCCCAAATAGCCTGAGAGTAGCGCCTGATTACACGTGACGACCACAGACTACTCCAACATCTTCACTTTGATTACGCGCATGCGCCAACTGGCCTGTCATCCCGATCTCGTAATCCGCAGCCGGAGCAATGCTGGAATATTCAACGAAGACGAGGAGGAGGAGATCACTGTATGCCGATTGTGTAATGATGTCGCGGAGGATGCTATCCAGGCAAAATGCCGCCACATTTTTGACCGCGAGTGCATCAAACAGTACTTTGACGCATCTACCGAAGCGCATGTAAGATTCTACGTTCTTTATTGTTCTGTCGTAGGGCACTAAAAGCTACGCGACATAGCTGGCTTGCCCCGTTTGTCATCTCGCCCTCGCAATCGATCTCGAGGCACCAGCCTTGGAGCTTAAAATGCCAGCCATTGCGCGCCAGGGCATCCTTGGCCGTCTGAACATCGACGCGTGGCAATCGAGTTCGAAGATAGAGGCGCTAGTAGAAGAGCTGAGCAATCTGCGTAGTCAGGACACGACCACGAAGAGCATTGTATTCAGCCAGTTTGTCAACTTTTTGGACCTGATCGCGTTTCGCCTACAGCGTGCTGGATTCTCGGTAATTTTTTCCTTCATTGGCTCAAACCTCGTTGATGAAAGCCTTCAGATTTGCCGGCTTGAGGGTACGATGAGTCCTGAAGCGCGTGATGCCACTATTCAACATTTTAGTCAGTCCTGGGCTATACCTGTGATAGCGCTTGGGTTGATTTTATTGTTAGTGAATAACGTACACGTCACCATATTCCTCGTCAGTCTGAAGGCTGGTGGTGTGGCACTCAACCTGACGGAGGCATCTCGCGTGTATTTGATGGATAGCTGGTGGAATCCTGCCGTTAGTCCCCTCCTCTCTGCGTCCCGACTAAACTTGCCTCTTGACCACGTCTGATGTCGTCCCTGGCACAGGTCGAATTTCGTGAGTGATGTGTATCGTTGCATCTGATTTTCAAACTCGCATCACGTTTCAGAGGCCATGGATCGGATTCATCGACTTGGCCAGCGTAGACCAGTGCAGGCCATCAAACTTATAATCGAGGATAGCATCGAAAGTCGCATCGTCGAGCTACAGGAGAAGAAGTCGGCGATGGTGGACGCCACGCTCTCCACAGACGACTCGGTGCGCGTTCTTTAGCAACTTGGGGTAATATCTCGTAACCGTGACATCACTGCAGGTCATGGGTCGACTCACACCTGAAGATGTACGTCCTGTTCTCCCTGACCTTGTGCCATCATTTCTGAGCTACGGCACTTTCAGCTGTCCTTCTTATTCAGGGTAATCTTATCCCTGTCGTTCTGCAACTGTATTAACTCACGCACGTCCTTACAGCTGTAACGATTATAACGGACCCCCATGGCTAGCCCAGGTCTTAGGCCCTGATGCCCAACGCTGTTCAACTTTTCGGGAGTGGGAGGTAATTGTTAATGTATGTACGAGATACGAAACTGCATAATCAGGCCAACAGGGCGATGAGAGAGATCCACTGGATGACATTGTTGGAACTTGGCACCACCCAGCTCTCCTCCGTTATGTATAAACCCCTGCATCGTGTCCGCTATCTAGCTCCTCCAATATTGGGCGATGTCGTGGAAGCGGTCAACCACTTTCGTGAAATAGGATGTCTCGTTCAAGAGTGTCTCGAAGTGCTTCATCGCGTCTTCCTCAGTGAGATCCTGTAAAAATTTCTCCTGCAATAGTTCGTGCACATTACGGCCCTTTATGTCAGGGATGTTCGCATCAACCATGAGGGTGACGAGGTTGAGAATGAGATTGGCACTCTTCCGAAGGATGCTGAACGCGGTAAAGCAAAAATTCGTGAAGCGTGCATAGTGCTGCGAGTGCACACCGCCCATGCCGTCAACCATCTCTTTGCAAACCTTGACGGCGGGCGGATACAGCTTCGGATCATGCCCAAGTATGTAGCCAAAGTCGACGTGGAAGAAATGGCCTGGTGGGGACTTCATTCCACCAACGCGAATTAACGAGAGTTCAATTGGTACGTACCATCTGGTGCAACGAGTAGATTATCCAGATGACGGTCCCCAACGCCGAGTAGATAGGTCACGACGCAATACCCCGCTGCGATGGAGGAAAATGAGAAATATCACCCACTCACAAGGTGAAAGACATACCGCAGCTGCGAACGAATGCGTCGATGACGGCTGGATCGACCCCATATGTTCCAACGCTGCCCTCGTCGGGATAATGCGCCCGCATATAATTTAATAACGTCCCGTGCTCACTCACAATGTTAGCGATGGTTTTGCTTGGGATGAATTGCATCATGCCCTGCTGCGACCCCGTGGCGAGTACAGGATAAGGCGTCAACTTGACGTCGAGATTCTCCTGCCTGAGCAGCCGATCCATCAGAGTGAAAAGCTGAATGACAAGCTGGTCTTGACGCAAGTCGTCCCCGTCTTTGAAAATGATGGGGTACTCTGATCCGTCGGAACAAATGAAATACAACAAGAGTGGAGACAGGTTCGACTTGAAGATTGACGCTTTCTCTGGGATAATGCCCACTACTTCAATATTTCCATTGAGAGGGAGAGGGAGAGGCGCCATTGAAAGAAGGCCATTCCTCGGATCGGCGAGGAAGGAACGCAGCTTCTCTATTCTCTTTGGCCGCGGCTCCTTTTGGTTACTAAATTCTTTGGCACGCTTCGCGAGAGAGGTGACGAGCTGCGCCTGGCTTTTTAAAAGTTTTTTACGTTTTTCACCATCCTCAGACTGTAAGATGAGCTTTAGGCACAATTTAGCTGAACTGAAAGTAGATGTCGTACCTCTTCTACCTGCTTCAAGAATTCGAAGATGACCTTGCCGTACATCCTACGCATCTGGCGATCCTCCAAGGCAACCTCCACGGTCAAGTACCAATACAACCTGTACCCAAGAATGTGATTCTTTACGGCCCGGGTGACCAAGAAGTCCGCGAGGCCGCTATCATCATACGATATAGCGCTGGTTATCGAACGCGACGATCTTGCGTCGCTAGCAGAGCTCTCGAACTTAAGTGCTTGAACCAGTTGCAAGAGATATAACATCAGCTCCTATACAGAGTAAGCCGGGATGCACGCCGCTGCACAGATGCCGCGCTCACATCATCGTCCGCTCTGGCCAATTGCCTGACCGCAAAAGCCCGAACTCGCGAGTCAACAATACCAGGGCCGAGAAGCTCCAACGCATCATCGGTGTCGATCTCTGTCCACATAGGCAGCAGCTCTTCCACGGCTTGTTTCACCTCCATAGGATCTCGCCATGTTACCGATTTCACAAACTTGGTAAGACCACGTTTATCCCGTGTGAGGTAAAAGCGATATTTCCAAACCAAATCTTTCTCTTCTGATGTTAAGACCTGACTTGGCGGATAGTTCAAGATGACCTGGAAGGCCAACCGTCAATTAAGGTGATGTCAATCCAAAGCGAAGACAAAACACACCCCGAGTTCATCTCGTAATTTCGTATTTGGCTTTAGCTCACGGTCGTAGGGACTGCTACGGTGACTGCGCACGAGGCGACGGTGCTTATCTTCGACGGGATTCTCACGGGGTATGTCAGGATCTACAACAGCCCACATTGCCGGGTCGGTGTGGAACGATGCCGGAAGGAGAAGAGGTCCTGGGGAATATGTGGTAGGTAGTGACGATGATGGTTGAGGGGCCAATTCCACAGCTTCCTGTAGGCAAAAGAGTCAAGTGATGGCAGTTACATGAATATAACGAAGGGACCCCACCAGCTCGCTGAAAATAACAGGGAAATCGAAGCGAGGCAGATCGATATAAAGATAGAGATTGTTCGATTTCTCGGTCTCTTCCTTCAACCACGTTCAGCCATGTACACAACATGAACAGCATACGGGCACGTACTGCGTGAATCTCCGTCATCCTCCGGAAAACCAATTTATCGAGCCACTCTGACTTGGGCATATCACCCCTCTCGTGCTTCTTCACAAGCTGAAATATCCACCGAACCTCAGCCTACTACCGCTCGACGGACAGCAGGTATCTCACCTTTTCCAACCTTCCCATCTCGTCTCTGACATCTGATTTGCTTGGCGTCGTGGTTTCCACACTCCCATCAGCTTCCTTGCCCTGCCACAATAACAGTCGATGCTTCCCCCTTCGCAGCGTCCTACAAATCCCAAGTACTAGCCGTCAATGCTGTGTCTACAATACGAGGCCGGGACACAACGCACCATTTCTTGCTGAATAGCCGGAAAGTCGTACCACCTACGGGCGTCGCCGCACGAGGCCCTGCTATATCCCATACAGTAAATGTGATTTGGGAGCTGAGTGGGAGGTCACAGTAGCGGATCGGCAGCGTTATCCACTCGTTCCACCTAGTAAGAAAGGTCAGCCTGGATTTCGGAAATGGAGGCTGTAGTGAGAGGCTGACGTGTAACTGCTCTTGAAAGCCTTGTAGGCTGTCCGAAATGGGATGGTGAGAGGCTTGTTGTCCGCAAGGAGCTGGCAGGTGACGAAGAGATCTGAGAGTCCGCTGTTTGGGACATTAGTAACTTCAGGTATAGCTCCAAAGATAAAAGTGTAACCAGGCGTACGGGGATTGGACTCCGTGAAAGCGCAATTCCGGTTTATCGATAAGCTCCGTGAAAGGTTGGGGGGGACGGATGCCTTCTAGCTGAGATCTGCCTTGCGTTAATGAAGAGGAGAAACTTAAGGCTAACTCGGCACCACATTCGAAATGTGACGGGAACTTTGAGATCACAAGAGCGTCCGAAACTAAAATCCTCCTTGTTTTCCTTGTCCATCCAAAAGCTGGTTGTTGCAGAATCGACCGAGGATGAAGAGGTTCGGCGGGTGAGACGGGTGAGGCCACAGCAGAGCCACCCGGATTGAGGTGCAGTCACGTGTCAAGTTATCAATTCAACCAATCACTGGCATTGCCATCTCATATCGGTACACAAACGCACTTTCTTCTATCTCTGACTTGATATATGGGGTGTTCAGATACGACTACCATATACATCCTTCGGCTCGACGCCACTCTGTCCTCTGCGTATGTTCGCCTGCGCCCATCTATCGCGAACAAAGCATCAACATCAATTCGTGTCACGACAAAGCTGCCTTGACTTACTTCTTAATACGAATGGACTCGATCTTGATGAACCCAGTGGTGTCAGTCGGTTCGAAGCCTCCCAACTCGTCCATGGACGATTCCTTTTCGTCGTATAGACCCTGGACAAATACGTCAGTAACACAAGAAATAGACAGCAATCACCAGCAGCCCACTTCATCAGAAGAACGGCCTTCGACGACCACGTTACCCTTGTATAGTTTCAGCCGAACCACGCCATTCACCGTGCGTTGACTTGCGGGAATGGCGCTCGTGACGAATTCGCGTTCCGGGGTGAAAAAGTGACCGTTGTACAAGATGCGACTCAACTCAATCGTGACAAACTGGTCACGAAGTGCACGGACTTTTCTATCGAGCGTCAATCCCTCCAGATCGATATGAGCCGCGCGTAGGATTGTGGCGCCGGGTGACTCATAACATCCCCGCGACTTGACACCAATGAAACGGTTCTCGACAATGTCGATGCGCCCAATCCCGTGCTTACGACCTAAAGCATTTAACACCAGGAAGATTTCGACCGGGTCTTCGTAGGTTGCCGAACCCACTACCACTTTCACTGGTAGGCCGGTCTTGAATTCGATCGAAAGAGACTCCGCTGTGCCCGGAGCATCTTCGAGAGAAGAGGTGAGCTTCCACATATCAGCGGGCGGGGTAGTGTTCGGATCCTCCAGGATTCCGGCCTCATATGATATGTGAAAGAGGTTCTCATCTGTTGACCATGGCTTAGCGGCGGTCTGCTGAACGGGGATCTGCTTCTCCGCCGCGAAAGCGAGTAATGCCTGGCGGCCGGCGAATTGATGGTAGAACTCTGCGTTACGATTCAAAAGAAGTTTAATAGGAGTCCTAATATTACAACAGAAAAAACGACAGGCCCACCAGGGATTCGCCATGGTGCGATCACCTTGATATCGGGCTTAAGGCCGTAGAAGGCGAGCTCGAAGCGGACCTGGTCGTTTCCTTTCCCCGTACAGCCATGAGACACGAAGCTGAAGGCGTAGAGGTCGAACTCGGGATGGCCGAGGAGGGATACACAGTACAACTTACTCGCAGCCCTCCCTCTCTGCGACGCCAATCATCCCGCGAGCGATGACAGGTCGCGCCAATGAAGTCCCGAGAAGGTACACGTTCTGGCCAAGAATCATTGATCAGATAACTTGATCGACATTTTTTGGAAGGGGAAAAGCTAACTTCGTAGATGGCATTGGCTTGAATGGCCGGATAAATGAGTTCGGTAATAAACTCGCGCTTGAGGTCCTGCCCAGTAGTTCGATTAGCGTCTGTACTGCATCACAGGGGATGGTCGGCCAACCTCGAGGAAGAACTTTTTCGCTCCGACATTCAGGGCTTTCTTGCGGGCAGCCTCGAAATCCTTCGTAAGATATGATTAGTAGTCCTTGTGTGTTTTTGGCCATTTCTTACCTCCTCCTGACCGACATCTGCGAGGAAGGCATAGACTTCGTATCCCTGTTCGATGAGCCAGGCAAGGATGCATGAAGTGTCTAAAATCGTCTCAATCTCAGCGGCCACACGATATCGGCGGGTGCTGACCAAGGCCACCAGAGTAGGCGAGGAGAACGCGACCTTTTGCAGCAGACATCGCTCTCGATCTTACTGGGGTCAGTTGTCGAGTGTCGAGTGTGAACAAGAAAAGTTTTGCGTCTAAATCTCGCTTCTTATAGTTTAAATAAGTTTGAGGTAATACTGTAATGAAAATTGCTTGGCCAGATCAGCCAGCACTCTC
>Ga0137397_10000997_pt1 | contig 19732 bp, 18 predicted proteins | sample czorhiz116metaG_FD_106658 | JGI IMG/M metagenome (GOLD analysis project Ga0137397, IMG submission 106658) | Vadose zone soil microbial communities from Angelo Coast Range Reserve, California, USA - czorhiz1.16 metaG | ecosystem: Environmental > Terrestrial > Soil > Vadose zone | place: USA... | reverse complement strand
TCAGGTCTTGCATTCCGACATCGAGTAGCTGAAGTCCCGGAAACAGGTGTCGGAATGCAAGACCAGACCCCGAAACACGTGGTGGTGTGCGGCGCCGGTGTCATGGGCGCCGCCGTCTCGTATTTCCTGGCCAGTCGCGGCGTGGCCGTCACCGTGGTCGAGCGATGCGGCGTGGCGTGCGCCGCCTCGGGCAAGTCCGGCGGATTCCTCGCTCTCGACTGGTGCGACGGCTCGGAGCTCGGCCCGCTGGCTCGCGCCAGCTTCGCGCTCCACGCCGAGCTGGCCCGCCAGCTCGGGGCCGATTACGGCTATCGCCGCATGGACACCTTCATGCTGGCCGCGCGGGAGCGCGACGCCATCACGGGCGGTCATCGCGTGGCGGCCCCGCGCTGGCTCGACGGCGCCGGAGTCGTCACCGCCGCCCTCGGCTCCCCCGAGACCACCGCCCAGGTCCATCCCGCGCGCTTCACCGCGGCTCTGCTCGACGCGGCGAAGGCTCGTGGCAGCTCGCTGCGCATCGGCATCGTCGAAGAGGTGGTGCAGCGCGACAGCGCCGTTCGAGGCGTCAGGGTCGACGGCGAGATCATCGAGGCCGACGCCGTCGTCCTGGCCATGGGCCCGTGGACGAGTCGCGTCGCCCGGACGCTCCCGCTCCCGACGGTCCGCGGACTCAAGGGCTACAGCGTGACGCTCGCCGCGCCGGATCTGCCCGCTCACGCGCTCTTCGTCGACTACCGCTCGGCCGACGGTCGCGCGCTCGAGCCTGAGATCTTTCCCCGGCCCGACGGAGAGGTCTACATCTGCGGGATGGCCGATCCGGCGCCGCTGCCCGACTCCCCGGAGGCCGTCGAGGTCAACGACGCGTCGTGCGCGATCCTCGCGCGCGCGGCCGGACGCGTCTCGACGGCGCTCGCGAAGGCGCACGTCCTGAAGCGGCAGGCCTGCTACCGTCCCGTCACCGACGACGGCCTGCCGCTGATCGGGCGCGTTCCCGGCGTGGGGAGCGCCTACGTGGCGACCGGCCACGGCCCCTGGGGCATGCTCAACGCGCCCGCCACGGGCCTCGCCCTCGCCGAGCTGATGACCCAGGGCGTCGCCTCCACGGTGGACCTCCGCCCCTTCGACCCGGCGCGCCGGCGCGTCAGGTCTTGAGACGGAGCGTGTGCCCCGTCTCCGCGGCGAAGCGCTCGAGCGCCGGCGCGTCCATGTCCGGGCGCGGCCTCAGAATCAGCCGATCCACTCCGACGGCGGCATAGGCGTCCAGCGCCGCCCGATCGGGAACATCGTAGCCGGGCGGCGTCACGCTGATCTCCAGCGTGCCCAGCTCGGCCGGGCGCGGAGACTTCTTGCCCGCCTCGCGCAGCGCGCCGACGCTCTTGCGCGTCTCCTCCACGTCGAGGCCGAATCCGTACCAGCCGTGCCCCTGCGTCACCGCGCGACGATAGGCGGGTGGAGTCCGTCCGCCCACCACGATCGGGATCGGCGACTGCACCGGCCGCGGCATGGCCTGGACCCCCTCGAACGAGACGTAGGGACCCTGGTGCGACGGGTTCGGCTTGCTCCACAGCGCCCGCATGGCCGCGAGGTAATCGTCGGCGATGCGCCCGCGCTCGGGAAACGACGCTCCGACCGAGCGCATCTCCGGCTCGCACCAGCCGACGCCCAGGCCGAAGATGAGCCGGCCATTCGAGAGCACGTCGAGCGACGCGAGCTGCTTGGCGAGCACGACGGCCTGGCGCTGGGGCAGGATGATGACGCCCGTGGCGAGCAGGATGCGCGAGGTGTGGGCGGCGAGGAACGTCAGGGCCACGATGGGCTCGAGCAGCCGCATGTCGGGGGCCATGGGGCGTCCGGGCACGGGCGGATCGGGAAGCACCACGTGGTCGGCGACCCAGAGCGACTCGAAGCCGGCGGCCTCGGCGGCCCGGCCGAACCGCGCGGCGGCGTCGGGGTACCCGCAGCTATGCAGGTTGACGGAATGGAGTCCGAATTTCATCGCATGTTCTCCTTGATGCCAGGTATCGGCGTGGGGGACTATATCGCATCCATGGCATCCTCGAGGACTCGAACATGGCCACGCTCACTCGCTCCGTGCTGCTCGCATCCGCCGTGTCGGCCGCGCTATCCGTCGCGGTCGAGGATCCGGCGCTCGCCCAGGAGCCCACGCCCATGTACGTCGTGACCTACTTCGAGGTCGCTCCCTCGATGTCCACGGAAGCCCGCGCGCTTCTCAAGGCCTTCCGTGACGCGAGCCGGAAAGAGGAAGGCACCGTGCGCGTGGATGCGCTCCACCGGAGTGAGCGGCCGAATCACTTCGCGATCGTGGAGACATGGAAGAGCCCGGCCGCCCAGGAGGCGCATGCGCGGTCGCCACACGCGAAGGAATTCCGCGAGAAGCTGCAGCGCCTCCTCAGCGCCGCCTACGACGAGCGCCTGCACGTCGCTCTGTCCGTTGGCGCCGACAAAGCATCGGGCACCGACAAGACCGCCATCTACGTCCTGACTCACGTCGACGTCATTCCGACCTTCAAGGAGCACGGCACCACCGTCGTGAAGGAGCTGGCCGAAGCCAGCCGCAGGGATGCGGGCAACCTTCGCTTCGACGCGCTCACGCAGGCCAATCGGGCCAATCACATGACTCTGCTCGAAGTGTGGGCGGACCGGAAGGGCTTCGATGACCACACCGTGGCCGGTCACGTGAAGAAATTCCGCGAAGCTCTGGGCCCGATGAGCGGCAGCCTCTACGACGAGCGCCTCTACGCACTGATCGACTAGGCAGACCCTTCAGGGGCCTTCAGGGGCCTTCCTTGCTCGCCGGAGTGCCGACGTCCGCCGGGCGTTGGTCGCGATGCTCGATCTCGCGGGCCGGGACGGCCTGTTCGCCCTTTGGCCGCTTCGGCTCCTCATATCCCGGCAGGATGGCCTTGATGAAGGCATTCTGCAGCAGGCGTCCAACGACCGGCCACAGGCTGAACTCTGGCTGATCGACTCGACCGCCCAGCGTGACCACTGTGGCAACCTCTCCTCGCGCGCGGTTTTTCAGAATTTTCCCGGCGATGCCCACGAGGCCTTCATAGAGCTGGTGCCGGAGCGACGTCTCCTGGGTGCCTTCCGCGTCGCCACCCACCTTGATTCCGCGAAAGAGCGGCTTGACATAGCCCGAGAGGGCGCCGTCCTTCGTCCGCACCTCCGAATACACCGAGAGCTCACCGGCGGCGACATCGAATCCGCCATACGCACGCACGAGATCCTTCATGCCCGCCATGTCCACGCGCTCGATCTGCGCCGTGAGATCCATGTCCGCGCTGCCCGTCTGGGGCTGCACGGTGGCCGTGATGCGAGTCTCGCCGCTGCCCATGAGGCGGCCTCTGATGCGGGCGACGGCCGGCCCTTGGCTCCGCTGGTTGCCCAGATGCTCGAGCGAGAGGTCGGTGTTCGTGAGCACGACCCGGTAAGGGGGGCTGGCCGCCTGGTTCACGAAGCCAAAGGAGCTCTTGACGACGTCGAGCCGCTCGATGCGGAGCTCGACGCTCGGCTTGTTTGCGACTTGCTTCGCCGCCTGGGCGGTCTGCTGCGCACGTGCCTTTTCCACTTCTGCCGTGCGCGCGGAGTGAATGTAGTCAATCTCCACCTCCTGGACGAGGACGCGATCGAGCATCAGACGCGTGATCTTCGGCGCGTACTCGACGCTGCCCGCGAGCGATAGACGGCCGTTCCGGACCCCCACGTTGTATCGATTGGTGATCGGCTTGAAGTAGTCGAGCTGGATCTGCTCCAGGGTGACCGCGGCCTCGACCCCCAGGTGCGGCTCGGCGAGAAAGTCTGCGTGCCCGTCGACCCACAGTCGCCCCGCGTCGAACACCCTGGCCTCCAGATGGAGGTCGGACGGATAGGCGCGTTCCCGCGAGCGGATATTGCGGATGTTCTCGGCGCGGAGCTGAACCCCGCTGAAGCGCAGCGGCTTGAAGGGCCCCCGATCCACGTAGGTGACGTCGCCATTGCGGACGCGCAGGCGGTTGATCTTGAGGTCGAAGGCCAGCGCCTCCAGCGCCTCCTGCCATCCCTTCTCCTGCAAAGGCACGTCGCTTTTCGCCTCGGCGCGAACCTGACTGAGATCCACGTAGACTGTCGGCCGATCGAAGGTGATGTCCGCCACGATCCGTCGATGAACGAGGGCTCGCCAGTCGAGGCTCACGGTCAGCCGGGCGATGTCCGCCACCGGCGGGTCGGGGTTGGCGTCCTGGACGATCATCGCGTTCTTCATGTCGAACGAGACGGTCCACGGATGCACGTGAAGGGCCTGGATCTGGACGGTATAGCCGGTCAACCGCTGATTGACCTTGTGCTGCATGTAACGACGCAGCGGCTCGTCGCTGAACCGAGCGACCCCGTAGGTCAGGACGATCAGGAAGGCGAGAAATCCAGCCGACCAGAACCAGCGGCGGCGAGCACCCTGCGTCACGATGGCGACTCCTCACGTTGTCAACCGTTCAACATCTGTCCCTCGCTCCTCTCTTCTCAGGGTAGTAAGTATTTCGAGCCATGATAGCCAGGGGCGTGCGGCGCGTCATGCGTCGTCGTACGGGCCAACGAAGACGTCCGGCAGGAAACCTCTTGACTGCGGTTGCTCGCAATCAGTTCGCCACGAGGGTCCTGGGCGCATGGGTCACCGGCTCGGCGCCGCGCCGGGTGACGATCGAGGTCTCGCCCAGGCACATGCTGAGGCCGGTCGTGCTGTTCAGCAGGATCATGTGGATGAAGAAGACCATGCCGGGCGCGAGCACCTGGGAGTTGTCCGCGTAGATCATCGGCTCGTCCATCCACGTCGGTGGATAGGTCGCGCCCATCGTGTAGCCGCAGGCGTTCAGGAAATGTCCCCGGTAGCCGGCCCGGGTGAGGACGCGGGCGTGCGCGTCGTAGATATCGCCGACCGTCCTTCCCGGCCGCAGCACTGCCTCGCATTCCTTCAGCGCATCGCGACACGCCCTGAACATCGCCTCGTGGCGCCGGTCCACCCGGCCCGTGAGCACCACGTGCATGAGGGCCGCGTGGTAGTGGCGGTAGGACGCCGCGAACTCGAAGGTGACCTGATCTCGCGGCCTGACCTTCCCGTGCCCTGTGTGATACCGGACGAGGAGAGCTTCCTTGCCGCTGCCCATCGGCCATCGGCTGGCCGACGGATCGCCGTCGCCGGCCACGATCGAGCCCAGCATCCCGGCATAGATCCCGCCCACCGGCGCGCCGGGGACGGTCATGCGATTCGCCACCGCCAGGGCCTCGTCGGCGAGCTTCCCCGCCCGTCGCACGTAGCGCAGCTCGGCCGGGCTCTTGACCAGGCGGAGCAGACGCACGAGGTCGCTCGCGTCTTCCGTGCGACAGAAGCCGTGAAGGGCGGCGTCGACCATCCGCCCGCGCTGGGCCGTCAGCCCGTAGGCGTGGTACTCGATCCCGAGTCGCTTCCCACGGCAGCGATAGCTCGCCAGCATGTCGCGCAGATCCTCGGCCGGATTGGCCCCCTGACGATCGCGCCAGATGCGGATATCCCGGATCATCGAGGTGATTCGCGCCTGGCGAAGGTCGGCGGAGCGCGTGCAGAGCGCGAGCGCTCCGTCGGCGCCCAGGTACAAGCCCTGGAACATGCTGTAGCCGCTCGTGTCGTAGCCCGTCAGGTAGTACATGCTCTCCTGCCGGAAGATGAGCAGGCCGTCGAGACCCCGCTCGGCCATGGCCCGGCAGGCGCGCCGCCGCCGGGCGGCCAGCTCTTGCTTCGAGAAGTGCAAGGCCATGGACGCTCCGATCAGCCGCAGATATCGGCGATGGTGGCGCCGAACACGCGCGCGCAGGTGACGATCTGCCCGACGTTAGGCATGGGCCGGCCTCCTGATTCCCTCACGCACGGGCGGCCTCGCGGCGGCCGCGAAGCAGCGCGCTGACGCCGAGGACCGCGGTGGTCACACCGATGAGAAACGAGCTGACGGCCGCGATGGTCGGATCGACCTCGAGCACCAGACTGTTCCACACGCGTACCGTGAGGGTCTGGACCTCCACGCCGGACAGGAAGAGCGGGATGAGCAGCTCGTCGAACGAGGTCAGGAACGCGAAGAGCGCCGCCGACAGCAGCCCGGGGAAGATCAGGGGAAGGGTGATCCGCCGGAGCGCGGTCAGGCGGCTCGCCCCCAGGCTGAGGGCCGCCTGCTCGAAGCGGATGTCGAAGCCCTGGAGGGTGGCGGCCATGATGATCACGACCACGGGCAAGGCCAGCACGGTGTGGCCGAGGGCCATGGCCACGATGCTGCCCGTGGCCTTGATCCGCACGAAGAAGAAGTAGAGCCCGATGGCCGTGATGATGGTCGGCACGATCATGGGGGACAGGAGAAGCGCGTAGATCGCGCCCTTCCCGCGAAACCGGCCGCGCACGAGCGCGAGCGAGGCCAGGAGCCCGAGGGCGGTGGCGAGAACCATGGTCAGGCCAGCGACCTGGGTGCTGACGATGATGGACTGCCGCCAGCTCGGCACGCCGAAGAAGCGCTCGTACCAGCGCAGGGACAGATAGGGCGGAGGGAACTTGAGATAGTCGGCGCCGCTGAACGAGACGATGATGATGATCGCCACCGGCGCGATGAGGAAGAACAGCACCGCGCCGGCGAGGGCCATGACCGCCGTGCTCCCCGGTCCGCGCCGCTGCCCCTCGTCGGATATCACGGCCGCCCTTCGAAGATCCGCTCGAGCCGGACGATGCGGTTGTAGCCGAGGAAGCCCACGAGCGTCAGCGCGAGGAGGACGACGGCCAGCGCGGAGGCGAACGACCAGTTGAGCGTGATCTCCACCTCGCGCTCGATCAGCATGGCGATCATCACGTCGCTCGGGCCGCCCATCAGGGCCGGCGTGATGAAGAAACCGAGGCTCAGGATGAACACGAGGAGCGTGCCGCCCGCGATGCCGGGGAGCGAGAGGGGCAGGAACACGCGCCGGAAGGCCTGGAGGCGGCTCGCCCCCAGGCTGTGCGCGGCCCGGATCAGACCGGGATCGATCCCGAGCATCACGCTGTACACCGTCAGCACCATGTACGGGAGCAGCACGTAGGTCATGCCGATCAGCACCCCGCCCTGGTTGTAGAGGAGGGCCAGGGGCTTGTCGGTCAGGCCGAGCGCCGTCAGGTACTGGTTCACGATGCCGTTCCGCCCCAGGAGGACCATCCAGGCATAGGTCCGCACGATGATGCTGGTGAAGAACGGCAGCACCACGATGATCATGAGCAGCCGGGCCGTCCGCGGTCGGCACGTCGCCAGCACATAGGCGAGCGGGTAGCCGAGGGCGAGACACAGGAGGGTGACGAGCGCCGAGATCTTGAATGTCCCTCCGAGAACGTGGAGGTAGACGGGGACCCGGAAGATCTGGCGGTAGGACTCGAGCGTGTAGCCGGCCTTGTAGACGCTCCGATTGACGATGCCCAGGAGGGGGTAGACGAAGAGCGCGGCCAGGAGCAGGAGCGCGGGAAGAAGGGCCAGGAAATAACGCCACGATTCCCGCCGCTCCGCCGAAGCCAGGGAAGGGTCTGGCACCGGCGTCACGTCGGCCGAAACCGAGGCTTCCTCCGCCGTGCTCATGGCGCCGCGCGAGGAAAGAGGCGCGTCTCGTCCGGCGACCAGGCGAGGGCGACCATGGCGCCCGCCGAGAGCGGTCGGGTGGCCAGGCGGTTCGTCACCTTGATCGTGAGCGCGCCGTCTGGACCGAGGCCCACCCGGTACCGCGTGGCGTCACCCACGTAGATGGCCTCCTCGACGACGCCCTTGCACGAATTGACGCTCCTGCCCGGCGCCACCTCACCCGCCTCGTCGGCCGGCGCCACCTTCTCGGGCCGGACGGCGGCGGTGACGGATTGCCCCGCCTGAAGGGGGACGGCGGCGACGCCGAGGAACTCGAGCCCGCCGGCCGCGCGGCAGCGCCAGCGTCCGCCCCCCTCGGCAGAGAGGGCGACGCCGTCGAGAAAGTTCGACTCGCCAATGAAGTCGGCGACGAAGCTGCTCTCCGGCGCATCGTAGAGCTCGGATGGGCTTCCCACCTGTTCGATCCGACCGCCCCGCATGACGGCGACGCGGTCAGACATCGTCAAGGCCTCTTCCTGATCGTGCGTGACGTAGAGGACGGTGACGTGCAGGTGCTGCTGGATATGCTTCAGCTCGAGCTGCATGTGGGCGCGAAGCTTCTTGTCCAGCGCGCCGAGAGGCTCGTCCATCAGGAGCACACGGGGCCGGAACACGAGGGCGCGGGCCAGGGCCACCCGCTGCTGCTCCCCGCCCGAGAGCTGGCGGGGGAGCCGGCCCTCGTAGCCCTGCAGCCGGACCAGCTCGAGCGCCTCCCCCACCGCGCGGCGGATCTCCGCGCGAGGTGCCTTGCGGATCTCCAGGGGGAACGCGATGTTCTGGGCGACGGTCAGGTGCGGGAACACCGCGTAGCTCTGGAAGACCATGCCGAGATCGCGCTTCTGGGGCGGCCGCCCCGCCATGGGCACGCCGTCCACGAATATCTCGCCACGCGTGGGATAGGCGAAGCCCGCCACCATCATGAGGGTGGTGGTCTTGCCGGAGCCGCTGGGGCCGAGAAGGGTGAAGAAGGAGCCGGAGGCGACGATGACGGAAACGTCGCGCACGGCTACCACTGACCCGAAGGTCTTGGTCAGCTCGTGGAGTCGGACCTCGGCCCCGGCTCCTATCCCTTCTGGAGCAGCCACTGCGACCAGCGCTCGCTGACCACGGAACGATTGTCCGCCCACCACTTGCCGTTCTGCAGGAACGCCTTGGCCTTCTGCTCGGGGCTCGAAGGCAGCCGGGCCGCCACGTCGGCGGGAATGCTCTTGAAGGCCTGGCGGTTGGTGGGGCCGTACGGGATCAGCTTCGCGTGGCTGGCCTGGATCTCGGGCTGGCAGGCGAACTCGATGAAGCGCTGGGCGTTCTCGAGATTCTTGGCGCCCTTGAGGATGGCCCAGTACTGCGTCTGTAGCATGGCTTCGTTCCACTCGATGGCGAGGGGGGCGCCCTTGTCGGCGACGGCCTGCAGTGGGCCGTTCCAGATGCTCCCGAGCACGACCTCCTTGTCGGCGAGCATCTGAGCGGACAAGGCACCGGTGTCCCAGAACTTGCGGATGGCCGGCCGCACGCGATCGAGCGACTTGAAGGCCCGGTCCACGTTGATCGGGTAGATCTTGTCGCGCGGGACACCGTCCGCGAGAAGGGCAAACTCGAGATCGACCGCGCCCGAGGCGATGTCGGCGAGCATCCGGGGCCCGGGAAACTTCTTGTGATCCCAGAACTCGGCCCAGCTCCGCGGCTGCTTGCCGCCGGGGAAGGTCTGCGAGTTGTAGCCGAGGACCGACGAGAAGTAGATGTCGGCGATCATGTCGTCGCGTCGGATGGCAGGCTCGAAGTCATCGGGATTGGTCAGCTTCCAGCTCTTGTAGTTGATCTTGTCCAGCGCGCCTTTCTGGCTGAGCGACAGCACGCCGAGCTCGCCCGCGTCGATCACGTCCAGCTCGATGTTGCCCGACTCGAACATCGCGAGGAGCTTTCCGAGGGTGGCGGGGGCCTTGACGATCTCGATGCCTGTAGCCTTCGAGAACGGCTCGAAGATCGCCTTCACGTTGGCTTCCTCGTACGATCCACCGATGGTGCGGATGACGACCTTGCCCGCCGCGCCCGCCCGCGGGATCCAGACGAATGGGCCCGTGGCCGCGGCGGCTACACCGGCCCCGCCCGCGAGAAACGTTCTCCGGGAGATTTTGGTTCGCATGCCCGCACGCGACGCCGTGACGCCGGGGGCCTTGTCCCGATCCGTGCGCTCGATCATTGGTGTACCCTCCTGCGCTCCGGGGGGTGCCCCGGCGCGCTGAACCGTCGTGCCTCCGGTCGCGTCGTCGGGATCGTCGGTGGGACGTCCAGCTTCTCTAGCACGCGTCCCGGAAAGGTGTCAAGCCGGCCTGCGCGCGTCGACCCAGTCCTGAAAGCGCTTCCAGTGCACCACCAGCGCCATGGCCGGCAAGCGCCAGGCGTGGAACGGCACCGGCGTGATGGGCGTCACCGGCCAGCCCACGTCGGCCGGCGATGCGCCGAGGGCGCGGTCGGCGAGCAGCTTGCCCATGACCGTGGCCATGGCCACGCCGCGTCCGTTGTAGCCGAGCCCGATCAGCACGCCGGGCCGCGGCTCGTGCAGGTGCGGAAGGTGATCGGCGGTGAGCGCCACCCGTCCGCTCCATCGGTACTCCCACTCCGGCGTGCCCACCTGGGGGAAGAAGCGCATCGCCGTCGCCTCCAGCCGCGCGAAGAGGGCGGGATCGCCGCTGTCGTTCAACGGACCGCGCCCGCCCATGAGGAGACGGCCCGCTGGATCGAGACGGAAGTAGAAAAGGATGCGACGCAGATCCGAGACGACGTGGCCTCCGGGGAGCACGCGCCGCCGCACGCGCTCGGGCAGCGGCCGCGTGGCGACCTGATAGCTCTGCACAGGCAGCACGGTGCGCTTGAGCCCCGGCCACAGATCGTCCGTGTAGGCATTGGTGGCGAGGATGACCGTGCTCGCCGTCACGCTCCCCGCGCTCGTGACCACGCGCCAGGCGCCCGCGTGCCCGTCCAGCGTTCTTGCCGCGGAGCGCCCGTGGATTGCCGCGCCCGCCTGCCGGGCCGCCCCCGCGAGGCCGCGCACATAGGCCAGCGGCTGGAGCGCGCCGGCGCGCCGGTCGAGCATGCCGCCCACGTAGCAGGTGGTTCCCGTCAGCTCCGCGATCTTTTGCCTATCCAGCAGCTCGACGGGCGCGCCACGCCGCTGCCACTGCTCGGTCCGCGACCGCAGGCTCGAAAGGGCCGCTTCGTGCGGAGCGGCGCCGATCCAGCCGCAGGCCTGGGCATGGCAGGAGATCTTGTGGCGCGCGATGAGCTCGAAGACGAAGTCGGCGGCGCCCCCCGAGATCTCCCACATCCGCCGCCCCGTCTCCGGGCCGAACTTGTGCTCCAGCTCGTCAGGCTCGTGCTTGAGGCCGGGGATGACCTGGCCCCCATTCCGCCCCGAGCCGCCCCAGCCGGGCTCCGCCGCGTCGAGCACCACCACGTCCACGCCGCGCTCCGCCAGGTGGAGCGCGGCGGAGAGACCCGTATAGCCGGCGCCCACCACCGCCACATCGGCGCGACGGTCTCCCTCGAGGGGCGCCGTCTCGGGCAAGGGCTCGACAGCCGTCCACGCCGAGGGGGGCGGATGGGGGGACGCGGGCACGTGGATCATGGTCACCTTTCTCACGTCGCCAGCATGGATGCGCCCGATCGGCGATCGCGCGCCGATCGTGCCAGAGCTCGTGAGCGAGGTCAAACGGGAGGAGTCGGAGCCGCCGCCGCTACTTATCGCGCCGGGCAGACCGCGCCCGACACCGCCCACGCCTTGACGAGCGCCCCGAACGCAGCCTGCGTACCCGGCGCCGGCTCGCGGTCCGCGCCCGGGGTCCACGCCCAGCCCACGAGGGGATCACGCGTCGCGTGCTCGACGATCTCGGTCAGGCTGTGACCGCCATTGCGGGCGGGATCTTTCACCTGCGCGCAGATGTCCGCCAGAGACCGGCCCTGCCAGGCCATGGACGCCGGGGCCAGGCGCCACTTGGGATTGCCAGGGACATGGCCGGGATCAAAGTTCGCCGCCTGGTGACACGTCGCGCATCGCATGGCAGTGACCCCGAGGCCCTCGGGGCCACGCTGGACGGGCGGCTGGTGGGGATAGCCGGCGCCCTGAGACGGACGATCACCCTCGGGATGGCAGTTCAGGCAGCGCGGATGCTGGAACACCTTGCCTGCCTCGACGAAGAGGGCGGCAGAACGCGCCGCGGAATCCCGAATGCTCGCGAAGGCGCCGGGCGAGCGGAGGGTGCGGCCGGTCGGCGACGACGCCGTCTGCGCCCGCGTGGCCAGCGGCGCCAGCACCGCACCCACGATGGCGACAACGCCGAGGCCGAGCGTCCACTTCCTCATGCCGTGCGCGTGCCCGCGGGAGCAAGCCGCGCGAAGGGCAAGCGCCGCACGCGCTGGCCGGAGAGATGGAAGAACGCGTTGGCCACGGCGGGCGCGATGGGAGGGACGCCGGGCTCGCCCACCCCCGTCGGCGCGGCGCCGGAAGCTACGATGTGCACCTCCACCGCGGGCATCTCCGCAATCCGGAGCGGGCGATAGCTATCGAAGTTCCGTTCTTGCGCTCGGCCGCGCACGAGCGTGATCTCGCTCCACATGGCTCCGGCCAGACCGAAGCCGATCCCGCCCTCCATCTGGGCCCGGATCACGTCCGGGTTGATGGCGGTACCGCAATCGACGGCGCAGACGACCTTCTCGACCTTCGGCAGCCCGTCTGGACGGCGGGTGACCTCGGCCACCTGGGCGACAACGCTGTCGAACGATTCGTGCACGGCGATGCCGCGCGCGCGTCCGGCGGGGAGCGGCTGGCCCCAGCCCGCCTTCTCCGCGGCCAGGTCGAGCACGGCGAGATGACGCGGATGCTTGGCGAGAAGCGCGCGCCGCACCTCGAGAGGATCGCGGCCGGCCGCGTGGGCCAGCTCGTCCAGGAACGTCTCCGTCGAGTACGCGGTGTGCGTGCTGCCCACCGAGCGCCACCAGAGCACGGACACGCCGACGTCGGTGGTGTTGAGCTCCACCGTGATGCTCGGGACGGCGTACGGCATGTTGGCCGCGCCTTCCACCGAGCTCCCGTCGATGCCGTTCTTGACGAGGGCCGCCTCGAAGGGAGTGCCCTTGAGGATGGACTGGCCGACGATGCGGTGCTCCCAGCCGACGATGCTCCCCTGGGCGTCGAGCCCCGCGCGCAGACGGTGCACGTAGAGCGGACGGTATCGGCCACCCTGCAGATCGTCCTCGCGCGTCCACACGAGCTTCACCGGCTTGTCGCTGCCGACGGCCTTGGCGATGGAAGCGGCCTCTCCCGCCACGTCGCCGTTCGGAGTGGCGCGCCGGCCGAAGCTGCCCCCGGCCAGCATGGTGTGAATGGCGACCTTGGCGGGAGGCAGGCCCACCACGCGCGCGACCACCTGCTGGTCAATGGTGGGCACCTGCGAACCGGCCCAGACCTCGCACGCGTCGGAGCCGAGGCGCACGACCGCGTCGAGAGGCTCCATGGGCGCATGGGCGAGATAGGGAAACTCGTAGACCGCCTCGATCACTTTGGCCGCGCCGGCAAGCGCGGCCGCCGCATCGCCGTCCCGCCGCGCGGGGGTCGCGGGGCGGCTGGCGAGGGCGCGATAAGCCTTGAAAAGATCCTCGCTGCCCCGGGTCTCGGCGCGACTTTCGTCCCATGTCACCCGGAGCGCTTCCCGGCCCTTGCGAGCGGCCCAGAACTTCGTGGCCACCACCGCGACACCGGAAGGCACCTGCACGACGTGGGTCACCCCCTTGACCTGTCGGGCCGCCGTGGCGTCGAACGACTTCACGGTGGCCCCGAATCGCGGCGGCCGCGCGATGACCGCGGTCAGCATGCCGGGCAGCGCGAGGTCCATGGTGAACTTCGCGGAGCCGTCGGTCTTGGCCGCGCCATCGAGGCGGGGCACGCGCTTGCCCACGAGGGTGAATTGCGACGGGTCCTTCAATTTCACCTGGGCGGGCGGCGTCAGCTTGGCCGCCTTCGGCGCCAGCTCGCCGAAGGTCGACCGGCGGCCCGACGGCGGGTGCGACACGACCCCGCGCTCCACCGAGATCTCCGAGGCAGGCACCCCCCACTCCCGCGCGGCGGCCTCGACGAGAGTCGCGCGGGCCGTGGCGCCCGCCCGGCGATGCTGCTCCCACGAGTTGGCCATGGCCGAGCTGCCGCCCGTCCCCTGCATGGAACCCCACTTCAAGTTGTTGTAGCGCTCAGCGTCCGCGGGGGCCGCCTCGACGCGGATCTGGGACCAGTCGGCGTCGAGCTCCTCGGCGAGGATGGTAGCCAAGCCCGTGTAGCTGCCCTGTCCGAACTCGATGTGCTTGCCGATGATGGTGACGGTGTTGTCGGGCGCGATCCGGATGAAGGCATTCGGCGCGAAGACTTCGTCCGCGGCGAGCGCGGGCAGGCCGTCGAGCCTGAATCCGACCATCAGGGCCGCGCCGGCGAGCGCGGTGGACTGGACGAACCGGCGACGGGTGAGCATGCTCAGCCTCCCAGCGTACGGGACGCTTCGTGGATCGCGGCGCGGATGCGAACGTACGTTGCGCAGCGGCACACGTTGCCGGACATGGCGGCGTCGATGTCGGTGTCCGAAGGGCGCGGGATCTCCGTGAGGAGGGCGATGGCCGACATGATCTGGCCGGACTGACAGTAACCGCACTGGGCGACGTCCAGCTGACGCCAGGCGGCCTGGACGGCCTGGGCGATCCTGCCCGTGACGCCCTCGATGGTGACGACGTCGCGCCCGGGGACCGCTGCCGCCGGCGTCACGCACGAGCGGGCGGCCCGCCCGTCGATGTGGACGGTGCACGCCCCGCACTGGGCGACCCCGCACCCATACTTCGTCCCGGTCATGCCGAGCTCGTCGCGAAGCACCCACAGGAGCGGAACGTCGCTGTCGACATCGACGGTCCGGCTTGCGCCGTTGATCTGGAACGTCATCATCGCTCACCCTCCATGGCCGTGACTTGCCTGGTGGCACGAAGTGTCGGGACACACCGGTCAGGCGCCGGATCAGGGGCCAGGAAGGGCGGCGAGACGTGTGCGATCGCAAAACGTGGGGACGTCGCGACCCGCTCCCCGGAGCGTCCTGCCCGTGCGCTGGTGCGACGGCGCACGCGCAATCCGAGCGTACCACGCCTGCCAAGGCCGGCCCGGCGCCCGGGGCACCAAAGCCATGACCTCGACGAGGAGCCCTTGAAGGCCGGGCGGAGTGAAGCAGAAGCGGCAGACATCTGAGAGCCCAGCACGGTACACTGTCGCGGCATGTGTGGCCGATTCACCGAGACCGCCGCATTCGACGTATTGGCCGTGCGATTCGGCATCGAGGTTGTTGACGCCGACACCAAAGAGTTGTTCGGCCGCTACAACGTCGCTCCTTCGCAGCTCGTACCCATCGTCATCGCGCCCGACGGCCGCCGCCGTCTGCTGCAAGCCCGCTGGGGCCTGCGGCCGTTCTGGGCACGCCACGGCAAGATCGCGCCGATCAATATCCGGGCCGAGACCGTCGCCACAAGTCGAATGTTCCGGGACGTCCTCAGGTACACCCGGTGTCTCATACCCGCAGACGGGTTCTACGAGTGGCAGTCCGTTCCCGGCCTGAAGCGCAAGCGGCCTCATTACTTCCGCCTCAAGGACAGAGGACAGTTCGCCTTCGCTGGCCTCTATACACCGCCACACCCCGACCGGGACATATTGGCCACGTGTGCCATCATCACCACGATCCCCAACGAGGTGGCGGCGCCCATTCACAACCGCATGCCGGTCATCCTCGACGCGAGCCATGAGAGACGGTGGCTCAACCCATTCTTCGTTACCGCAGCCGACGTGCTCCGGTGCCTCCTTCCGCTGCCGGCCGAGCGCATGGAGGCGTTTCCCGTGTCCACGCTCGTGTCCTCTCGGCAGCAGGAGGGGCGGCAGCTCATCGAGCCGGTCTCACTCGAAGCTACATAGTCAGACTCTTGGCCTCGAATGGTCGACCTGAGCGGGCCGGGCCATCCCGGGCCGTCCGCGCGAGAGCGCTCGCAAGCCCGGGACGGGCTGCTTACAGGGCTCGGGCGGCTACAGCACGGTGCGGCGGGCCGGGTGCCTCATCGAGAGGCCGCGGGCTTGGATTTCCCGCCGTTCTTCTCGTAGACCTCGATCGACTTCTTGAGATCGCGGTACTCCGAGCACGAGAAGGTACAGAGCGAGTCGAGGAGTTTCAGGTGCTCCTTGGCCTTGGCCACATCGCCCAGCACCAGGTAGGCCTCGCCGATGTACTCGTGGGCCCCGCGATGCTTGGGATCGAGGGTCAGGGCCTTCTCGTAGATCGGGATGGCCTTGGCGGGATCGCCATTCTTGCGGGTCGCATAGGCGAGCCAGTTGTACGCATCGGCATTGGTGCTGTCGCGGGCCACCACGGCGTCCAGAAGCGTGATCGCCTCCGCGAACTTGCCCGCCTTGATCGCCTTCACTCCTTGCCCGTACTGGGGATCCTCGGGCTTGACCGGCGCGCTGCTCCGCGCCCCGTCGCCTCCCCCACCCCCACCACCTCCCGCAGCCGTCGCCAGACTCGGCACCGCGAGGGCGAACACTCCGATCAGCATGATGCTCAGGAGCTTTTTCATCGTGATTCCTCCTTTGGCCAAAGAACTCGCAGGCGGCTCAAAAAGGTCCAGATGCGAGGCGGCAGGGCGGCGGCACCCCGAGGCGTAGTTCTCACTCAGCCCTCGCCTCATGGCTCCGCCCCTCAGCTCGAAGTGCCACGTACGTTGAGCGGGTGCCGCCGCCCGCGCCAACGAAGCAGATGGGCCTTTTTCGGCCGCCTGCGCTAGAGCTTCGCCACGCCCGCGCGGGCACAATCCTCGTCCTGCTGGGCGGTTCCCCCGCCCACTCCACAGGCACCGTCCACCACGCCGTTACGGATGATGGGCACCGCTCCCTGGCTCGGGATCATGTGCCCGCCCTCGGCCGCGGCGATGCCCTGGATGATCGGGCTCCCCGCCCGCTCGGCCAGCTCACCGCTGGGCCGCGCGAAAGCCACCGAGGCGATCGCCTTGCCCTGGGAGCCATAGCCGCTGGCCCAGATGGCGCCATCCATCCGATTGAATGCCATGAGGCGCCCGCCGGCATCGCAGACCGCCACGCTGATCTTGATGTTGATCTCTCTGGCCTTGTCCATCGCCGCCTGCATGACCTGATTGGCTTCCGCGAGGGTGAGCGCCACGTGCCGTCTCCTTTGGTGGTTGTGGATCGTGCGAGTCCCGTCTATTCCGCGGTCGTGCCGCCGTCGATCACCAGCTCGCTCCCCGTCACATAGGACGATTCGTCGGAGGCGAGGTATATCACGCCGTAGGCGACGTCTTCGGGCGTTCCCACGCGCCCCATGGGAAGCCGCCGCAGGCGCTGCTCCCACATGGCCTTGTTCTCCAGCATGTCCTTGATCATGTCGGTGGCGATGGGTCCGGGGTGCACGGAGTTGCAGCGGATCTTGTCCTTGGCGTGCTGGATGGCCGTGGCCTTGGTGAAGAGCCGCACCGCGCCCTTGGTGGCGATGTAGGCGGCCGTCTCGCCGGGACTCCCCACCAGCCCGGAGGTGGAGGAGATGTTGATGATGGAGCCGCCGCCGGCTTGCCGCATGGCCGGGATCGCGCACTTCGTGCCCAGGAACACGCCCTTGGCGTTGATGGCCATGATGCGATCCCAGTCGGCCTCCGCCATCTCCTCGATCTTGGCGCGGAGGAGAATGCCGGCATTGTTGACGAGGACGTTCAGCTTGCCGTAGGTCTGCGCGGTCGTGGTCACGGCCGCGCGCCAGTCCGCTTCGCGAGTCACGTTCAGGTGCACGTAGGTCGCCTGGCCGCCAGCGCCCCTGATCTCCGCCTCCACTTTCTTGCCGTCGTCGTCCTGGATGTCCCCGAGCACGACCGCCGCTCCTTCTCGGGCGAACATCCGCCCTTCCACTGCCCCTTGCCCGCGCGCGCCGCCGCTGATCAGAGCCACCTTGCCATCCAGCCGTCCCATGGGCATCTCCTTGTGCGTACCGCGAGGTAGACGGGAGCATCATCCGCTTCCCGTCGAACCACCGCAACCGGCTCGCCCGTATGGATATCATACCGAGGGCCGGCGCGCTGCCGATCGTCCGGCGAGGCTGGGGGAATCCGGCTAAGATAGCGCCCTGAGTTGCGTCTGAGCGGCCGTCATGTTCCCCGGCGAGTCGAAGCGAGGAGAGATACGGATGGAATTCGGGCTGTTCTTCCTCATGCAGCGGGACGAGGAGTGGACCGAGCAGGCGGTCTACGACTCCGGCCTCGAGCAGATGCTGGCCGCCGAGGCGCTCGGCTACACGTCCGTGTGGATCGCCGAGCATCACTTCAACGACTACGGCCTTTGCCCGGCTCCGCCCGTCCTGGCCGCGTTCGTGGCGGCGCGCACGACCAGCTTGCGCCTCGGCATGGGTGTGAGCTTGCTGCCCCTGCACCATCCCGTAGACCTGGCGGAGGAGCTGGCCGTGCTCGACGTGGTCAGCGGCGGGCGGCTCGACGTGGGCATCGGGCGGGGCGGCACCCTGCAGGACTACCAGACCTTCCAGTCCGATCGCGGGGACAGCCGGGCCCGCGTCGAGGAGGGGATCGCGCTCATGCGGCGCTCCTGGAGCGGCGCGCCCTTCGACTTCCAGGGGCGCTTCCACTCCGCGGAGCGCCTGCACGTGCGCCCGCGTCCCGCCCAGCGGCCGCATCCACCGCTCTTCATCGCCGCCAACAGCGAGGACAGCGTGCTGTCGGCTGCCCGCCTCGGCCTGCCCACCCTCTCGTCCTTCTTCGTGCCGGTGGAGGAGCTCCAGAAGCGGCATCGTCTCTATCGTGAGACCGCGCGCGCCGCCGGGCGGCCGACGGCCGAGATCGAGGGGCTCGAGGCCAGGTCCTGGGGCATGCGCGTCGTTCACGTCGCGCCCGACCACGACGAGGCGCTGCGGACCACCGAGGCGCCCTTCATGGGATACCAGCGACGCATGTCGGTTCTGCGCTCCGAGTCCACGGGAGGCTCGGTGCCTGGCTCGTTCGACCGCTCGCTGTTGCGCTTGCGCGCCTTCCGCGACTACCTGGACGACGGCTGGGCCTTGATCGGCACGCCGGAGGAGGTGAGGGACGGCCTGCAGAAGTACTGCGAGGCCACCGGCTACGGGCGGGTCCTCCTGGTGATGGCGCTGCCGGGGCTCCGCACCGACCTCGCTCTGCGCTCGATGCGCCTCTTCGCGGACGAAGTCGCGCCCGCGCTCGTCCCCGCCTAGTCAGCGGAGGGGGGCTCCGCCCCCCTTCCGAAACCTCCCCCCGAAACAGATTGCGCCGGCAAGCCGGCGCTCGAAGCGGAACATTCCGGTCGCGAGGGCATGGGAATCTGCCGGCGCTATCTAGTTGTTGGTCCACTCCCTGGTGAAGCGGGCGTAGCACTCGCGCTCGCCCGGCATCTTCGGCCAGCCCGCGAGCAGCCGCACGGCGGCGAGGAGGAGCCGGTCGCGCAGGTGCGTCGTGTTGTGGCCGTGCTCCTCGAAGGCGGAGTGCGTGATCTTCTGGTTGTGCGGGTCGTCCTGGAACTTGCAGGCGGTGATCGCCACCGTGACCTGGAAGGCGCGGCGGTCCGCTCCGGACCGCAGATAGGCCCGGGCGAGCGCGCAGCTCCGCGCGACGTCGAAGGCCAGGATCGCCTCGTCGAGCTCCCGCAGGAGCGCCTCCGGGGTCCGCCCCGTCGTGTCGACTCCCGCGCACTCCGCCTCGATCACCGACGTGTAGAGCTTGTTGGAGCGGGCCACGTCGTTGACGAAGTTGGCCATGAGGTAGAGGATGCGCGGCTGGTAGGGGTTGTCGCTCGTGCGCATCCAGTAGTTCGCCGTGCTGCAGTAGTCGAAGGGATGCTGCCCGTCCGTGAACTGGCGCGGCACCGTCGTTCGGAGGATGAGCTCGGCCGCGCCGATCTGGATGGCATCGCCGAGGCTCCTGATCGACTTGCCGCTCCGCAGATACGCGGTGATCAAGCTCCAGACCGTCTGCCCATCGGCCTCGAGGAGAAGCCGGACCAT
>Ga0137397_10000996_pt1 | contig 19733 bp, 26 predicted proteins | sample czorhiz116metaG_FD_106658 | JGI IMG/M metagenome (GOLD analysis project Ga0137397, IMG submission 106658) | Vadose zone soil microbial communities from Angelo Coast Range Reserve, California, USA - czorhiz1.16 metaG | ecosystem: Environmental > Terrestrial > Soil > Vadose zone | place: USA... | reverse complement strand
TCGGAATCCTCGTTTGGCGTGGGACAGAAATGGAGATTCACTGAAGAGATAAAACGAGGGCATGCAGCTGATTAGCAATACATTAATCACCAGTACCCCCCTAGTCGATTTCGTATAGTTTGAGGTCCGGGCCTAATCGAGTGAACACGTTCACGATCACGTGACGTTCGGCTTACGCAATTTGGGTCGTCGTGGTTCATTTCTTGTCTCAGCGGTTAGCCCTGACGGTTGGTTTCAGTTGACCCCTTTATTCTCTCGTTCTTATTGCTTTTTGCTTGCTACTACCATCATCCCCCTTCTTATGGCAGACCATGCAGAGCTGGATTCTCGCCCTTCCCAGGTCAGGCCACCCATTAGCAAATCGCTCAAACGCAGTGCTTCTGTGGCGTCCCTGCCGACTCCCCCTCGCACTGTCAGAAAACGGTCGCGGTCCCGTGGTTCGGCGTACCACTCCTCAGATGAAGATGAAGCGGACGATGTTCTCCCCGTCGTTTCGCCAAACGCTTCGCCATCCCAGAACCACCACATGTCCGACGAGCTCGGCGTTGTCCCGCACAAGCGACGCAGGATAGATGCCGTCGTCGCTGAACTCAATGCTGAGGAGGGCCGCGAGGATGCCTTCTGGCTTGCAGGGGGATCGGTCGAGTTTCAGGCTCCCAAGCAAGCATCAAAGCCATCGCGTGTCTCGCGTTCCGTTTCCAAAGGCAAACCACCGTCATCCTCGCGTCGAGGCCCGCCTACCTCCACAAGGAGGCTGTCTCAATCGCGTGCCGTCCCCGCCTCGTCAGTCCCTACCACATGGTCACTCCTTTCTCCCCCACCGACGCGACCTCGTCGGCAGGTGACGCCGCCACGCAGGCGTCCCGCCAAGCCCATGCCTGTCCGAGACTCGCCGAACAATCCCTTCCTCGTCAACTCCTCGGACTCCCCTGGTTCCGCACCGAGTTCTCCTGTAGGCCCTCGCACCCCCATTGCCGACAAAGAGACTATCCACTATGTCTTGTACGTCCTCTCTCTCGTGTTGACGTTCTTGCACTCTGATCACTCCTTGCGTCTAGCCGCGGCAAGCGCCTGGCCTTCCAGAATCCACACTTTGGTGCTCCAAAAAACCCGCGCTCGATGCTTCAGCCTGAGCACCCAGACTTTTCCCCGTCGGAGGACTGTACCCCCCGCCGCCTCTTCGGACCTCCGCGCAAAGGCAAATCCAAATCCAAAGCACAGTTCCAGGAGCCGACCGCGCCGAGGCGTTCGCCATCGCCAGCATGGGAGGACGATGGTGACGATGAGGATACGTTTGGCGCACCACCGCGTGCAACTCTCGCACAGGAGTTTGAGAAAATCGGCAGGGCGGAGGGAAAGAAGCTACTTTCGCCTGTAAATGAAGAGAAGGCCAGTACCAAGGCGGTCCCGGCGGTTAAGGAAGGCGCGAAAGTGACAAGGTCGGGGTCTAAAGGTGACACAACGCTAACGTGAAAATCTGCTTTGGTGAACTTGCTGTCCTGTCTGCGTGATTTAAAAGGGTGATCCGGACCCCACCGCACCCAACCTCGTATCCTTTTTTACGGTCCTTGATGCTATTTGGATTTGTCACATACTTTCCCCTGGTGATACCTGTCTCACACCGTCTCCGTCACCCTTCGCGATACACCACTTAATCATGCTACCACATTACCACCTTTCCTCTTGTTGTCATATGCACGAGCCAATATGTTCACTCTCGCGATTCTACTGTTCGCAAAGCATATAAAAAATTTCGATGTAACACAATCATATTCATATGCTACAGATTTCACTACGTTTGGTTGTATCCGCGCGTAGGCACAGGCTATCGCATACAGTAGAAAAATGAACCCTTAGGTTATCTTGTCCTGTTTAAAATACGGGATTGGACGTTCGCGAGCGGACCGTTTTGGTTTGAGAATCTCAATAAATTCCTGCGAACTTATTGGGTGTTCAACGTAGCGTTCAGCAAATCCGTCCCAAGCGTGAGGCAAGGAAGCTGCAATGATGCTCTTGAAGGATTGATCCGATATCTTGACGTTGTCGTCTACCATCAAATTGATTCGCGCCCAATGTGTTGGAGCTTGTCCAGGTGGTCGCAGATGTTTTCCCCCTCTTCCCTAAGGGTACTGATAAGAGCTTGGTAGCCGGATCGCCCGTGCACGGCTTCCAACCTCTGCCATAGTTCGTGGGAGGTACCACAGCCGAGAACGTGTAGTGCCTCCGGGTCTGTGATGTTGTTCACGATGAGGCATCCAGCAAGCGCGTCATTGGTCTTCCAGTTGTCTGCGCCTTCGGGATCTTCGGCGGGATCGAGACGTTTGATTCGTCCTCTGATGTATCCCTCGAGACCCCACAGCTTCAGCACTGGTAAGGTCCTCGCGCACCAAGGAGCCCAGTTCTCGCCATTCAAGGGCTCCCTCATCGTGAATGGCCGGAACCTCGCTTGCATGGATCAGGGCGATACTCGGTTCGGCGCGGTGCGATTCCCTGTGGTTTCCTGGATCGGTATGCCAGCGCGGGGGCCCTCCCCGTCGATCATCGGTGGTCATTGTCTAGTAGGTTAGAGTGCTGCGTTGAAATCAGGACGTATGCGTGTGATCTAGATGTGTTAGGCGTCCCTCGATATGTCGTAACTTCTTGACTATGGGGTTGGACGTTCGTGATGGGTTGGTAGGTGAGGAGTGGCATGAGGGGCGGGAACAACGAGAGGATGCATTTTATAACCCCTATGCAATGACCTATGCAATGAATGAAACAGACAGAGTCGTGGAGGGACGGAGTTAACCTCGGTATGAACTGAGGGTGTTTACTCGATGGAGAGCTAAGGAAAGGGATACGACGGTGATATTGATAAACCCTCACCCTCACAAGCACCTCTTACCGACTTCTCTCCAACAAATGGAGGACGATGTCAAGCCCGTGTTTAGTCCGTGACACTCCCGCCACAGTTACCCGCATGTGAGTGCGATTGGCGTGGAGGAGTCAGTTTGTGTTCGTGTGAGCCCGCAGGAAGTGCCGTGGAACGGATTTGGCGGGCAAAGATGCAAGGTATGGCGATCGGCGATGCACAAGGGTGAGCTACGAAAAAAAAAATACAAGTTGGATAGAGAACTAGGAGAGAGCTGTGGAAAGTGAGCCATGAGTGAATGCTGTGGCGCCAGCTCGCCTTGAACTTGAACCATTTCAACTATCTCGGCTTCAGATCCTCCTCCTCACTCCACCCATTCACCGCAAGACTTGCCTTTATTATGTCAATTTTACTCTCCGAACGACAAACGGATGACCTGTACGTTCCACATAATCGCAACCTTTACCCGCTTAATGACCGATATCAATCAACCTCGCCCAGACACAAAGCGATCCTCGATTATCTCTATAACGCAGGCCTCACAAAGTCCTTCGAGCAGCTCAAGGAGGATACGAAATTGGTAAGCCTGATATCGTTTCCAACGAGCAGAAATACCGATACTTTGTAGACCGACTTCCAGCCGGATCTCGGGCAGAAGAGCAATGGCCTCCTCGTAAAGAAGTGGACGAGCGTGATCCGGATGCAAAAGAAGGTGCGTTCTTTATCTTCCGCTCGTCCTCATCTAATTCTGACTCTCTGGTCGTTGTCATTGAAGATATTGGACTTAGAAGCTCGGTTACAGGAAGCGCTGCACGACAACTCCAGCATGGCCGCTCTCCCGCCCGGTTTCAGCAGAAGAAACAATCCCGATTGGCTCCCGACAGCGGGTTCCTCGAAGCACGCCCTTACTGGGCACCGAGACGCCGTCAATGCGGTTGCTTTCCACCCCGTATATTCCGCTTTGGTGTCGGCAAGCGACGACAGCACAATGAAGGTGTGGGACTGGGAGACTGGAGAGATGGAGCGTACTCTCAAAGGTCACACGAAGCGCATTACCGATTGCGAGTATGACTCGAAAGGCAAGAACCTCGGTACGTTTGCCTTATCCTGGATTTGGGCAACGAATAAGTCTCATGATTTCCAATAGTGTCCTGCGCGTACGACCTCTTTATCAAGCTTTGGAACGTCGAAAACGATTATCAGAATTTTGCAACGTTGCGCGGACATGAACATTCAGTTTCGTCGGCCAAGTTTTTGCCAGGAGACGATAGGATCATAAGCTCGAGCCGAGATCAAACCGTCCGGATTTGGGAAATCGCCACGACGTATGTTAACCAAGAGCCGTGCTACACAAATGACTTACACAGCTCTTCGTTTAGTCACTGTATTAAGGTTATTCGCCCTCACAGTGACTGGATACGATCCGCTATTCCAAGCTCTGATGGCAAATTTTTTATCACCTGTTCTATGGATCATGTTCGTTCGTTCCGTCTGCATGTTTTTGAGGGATTCACGCTCAATCATCCAGACCGCACACCTTGTCGAACTTGATTCGGGAACTACGAAATCGGAGTTGCGTGGTCACGACAACGTTGTAGAAGCAGCTGTCTTCATTCCCGTTTCATGCCTGCCTTCTATCCGTGAACTCTTGGGCCAAAAGGTCCCTCATTTTAGTTCCCCTATCAATTATCTCTCTGACTTCCCACATAGCCAGCAGCAACTCAGGGTGGTACACCTGAAAACGCGAACATCTCGTATGCTGCGACATCCTCGCGGGATAAAACAATAAAGATCTGGGACGCACTCCGGGGCCACTGCTTACACACTCTCGTCAGTTATGTATAATTGGTCATCCAGTGAACAGCTTTTGAAAACCTAAATAGGTTGGTCATGATGACTGGGTACGAGCCCTCGTGTTCCACCCAAATGGCAAATACCTTCTTTCTGCGGCTGATGATCACACAATACGCATTTGGGAGCTCAAAACCGGACGATGTATTCGCAAGATCGAAGCTCACGAGCGATTTGTCTCATCACTCGCGTGGGGTCGACAGACAATAAGCTCAGACACGAACGGGAAAGCGAGCGGGTCTTCCGGACCCCTTTTGATGAACGTCATTGCCTCTGCGAGTTCTGACCAGGTAACGTGGAAATTTTCATGCACTTTGTACGTTGATTAGAGCTCGCATGCAGACGTTGAAGATATGGATGCCATGATGGCGAGAGCAGACGTATCACCGGAATCCACAGACCCTCCCCTAATACTCCCCTAATTAGCCCCGCTGGCCGCAGTACTTGCTTTCAATTGACGATCACTGAATATGCTATGCCCCCACCCATAATACTGCGTCAAATTTTTTTCATACAAGGTATCATCCAGTTTGCCAGCACTGGATGGATGCTGCGGTGCGCCAGATGCTAGCCATTTTTGCTAGCCTTTCGCTCTTAGTTAACATGGGATCTTGTAAGTAGGTTCGTCTAATGTCGTCCTTGTTAAACGTAGAGAATGCTGAAGTTCGTTCTGTGCTAGTGTTTTGTCCGAGTCGTCGCAGCTGTTATGTATTTCACCCGATAAAGTTATTGGGAACCTCAGTCATTCATTAATATTCATTCACTGGATTTTCGTGCTTGCTGTGGGTCTCGAATGATCTTTCTAAGCAGCGCAGCCACCGCGCAGAGGGTCCTTGATGTTTGAAGCTTCGTTGCAACTGATTGGAAACAAGACCTTATCTTGAAATCAGTATCGACATGTCATCAACGGTTTGCATTTGGAAACGTGAATGGTCATACCGGAAACTCAGTAAACAAGAATTGCTGAGTTTCCCAATTGTATATCACGGGATGAGCGCTGAGCACTGCCATAGAGTGTTCGGGTCCTACAGGCAGGACCCAAGTTAAAGTTATAGATACTTACGCCGTCCACCCAACTTCCAAGCTCTCCTCGATCAAGCACATCAAGCGGCAGAGATCTCCGTAATCACCCGCTCGCCTACATGATCAATAGATGCGAGTCTCCAGATCCTCGAAGTATAGCAGTCCCGGGCGTTCGACGAATTCAGGATTGGAAACCCGAAGGTGATCGAGTAGCTCTCCCCCGTTGTGAATGGGTTGCATGCCATCTTGACGAGCGCCGCAACTAGCAGTCCCCGTGCTTCTAAAAATACATTGTACGGAGAAGGAGTAGATGGCATGATAGGGGCAGAAGCCGAAACAAATGTCAGGACGGTGCACGGATTGTAAGAAGTGATGGAGCGAGATGAATGGAGGAAACGCAGTCGCAAGCCGGTGCGCCGCACGGTCCACTGGCACGCTGCTAGCCGCATCAGTCTCAGTCTCACAGTAACGTACAGAGGCAAAAAAACCTTCTTCCTCGACACAAGATGCTCTAAACCAAACATCTCCCATCCAGGCCACAGGCATACGGGAAAATGCTCTGTAGATAAGAGCAGAGAGTTTGTCTGCCAAGGCTTATTTACAGATTACATTAGTATTCTCAGTTCTAACTTGAAGCAGCCCTAACCCAGGCGGGTCTCCTGTGGATAAGATTTCACTCTGATATCACACGACCACGTATCGTACGTATCCTCCGATCCGACTGGGTGGGGTAATATTCATGAGTATGGTCTAGCTGAATGCCTATGTCCCTAAGATCATAACACATACTACGGAGGAAACCGTCACGGTATCGGTATCTCGGAATCCCTCACTGGAGGCGCATGTCGACCTACCCATCCCGTCTTCCGAGTGACTGAGTCCCGGCCATGTGTTGTCCCGTCTACGTAAAAATCTGGATTCTCCCTCCACAGCGGCGCAGCGTGGTTCTTCGAGGCGTGTGCATAGCACGCCATATCCTCGAGGCTTACTCGCGAGACATGCCCCGTATTATGCCCAGGGTCGAAAGAAGGGTGATGCAGAGATGGGACTTCCTTTCGGAGGGGGCGCTTTCGCGCGGTTCACTGATGGCGTGCCCGGAGCGTTGATTCCGTCACACTTACCCAATACCTGCCCCTGGGCGCCAGGTTACCTTGAGGCTTGGTTGTACTCGTATACATTTACGAGCTGGGGGTTACAGTACTTCCCAATACCAGTCGCCGGTACTATGCCCACTTGTCCCCACCCTATATGCCCTTGTGGCCACAAGAATGTGGCGCCTGAGGCGCTCATCAACCATGTCCAGTCTTCCACTTGGGCCGCCCTCTACTTTTGCGCGGCCTGTAAATGCGTCTGCAGGAGTGAGATCGCGCTCATACATGTTGGTGCCTTACGATGCGTTTCTGAGGATATTTTCCATGGCTGATGGACGGGATCTTAGCATAAGCAAAAGGTTCACAAGATAGGCTTTGCCGCGACACCGTCGCCACCACCCCGGGCGTCCTCTTCGGCCACCTCTACTTGCCGAATCTGCGAAAGGCCATACGCTACGGCAAGTGCGCTTGAGCAACACTACCGCGATACCCCCGCGCATCCAAAGTGCCCGCGTTGCAATATCGGGTTCGTCGATAATGCCGCAATACAGACTGTGAGTTTCTCCCAAATACCTTTTGATCCTTATTCGTCTACATACGCCACCATTGGCCAAAGCATATGGACCTTGTCCATCGCCCGGCGGTTTCGATGGCTACGCTTGGCTTTTCTTGCCGAAACTGCAATATAGCATATGCTAGCAAAAACGCGCTCGAGCAGCACTACTTTGACAATCCCGTTCATCCAAACTGCCCGCGTTGCGATATTGGGTTCGTGGATAACGCCGCAATACAGGCTGTGAGTCCTTTCCAAGTGCTTCTTATCCTGTTCGTTAACACCGGCCATAGCACATGGTCTCCGTCCATCGCCCTATCGCCTGCGACGCCTGTAATGGCCTGCCACTATATCAGGAGGATATAGCTTATCATTACAGAACTTCTGCCAATCACCCATCATGCCTAGTTTGTGACATCGGTTTTGAGAACAAAGAGGCGCTTGACCAGGTGCGCCAAGATCATGACCTTCGTTATTCCTCGCAGACAGAAGCTGACGTGGCGGATCGCAGCACTCCATCACAAGACACCCAGGGCTCAGTTGCCGAACCTGTAGTCTTCTGTTCGCGTCAGCAGACCTTCTGAATGTTCATTATCAAGAGTCTCCGAAACATCCCCGTTGCCCGGAGTGCCAGTTGTCCTTTGAGGACAACTTGGCATTGATAAAGGTAAATGTCTTCAGCATCGATGCATGGCCTTTTACTCAACGTTCGCAGCATGTGATTGCGATATTCAACCCTCTCATAAAAGACTCTGGAAGACTGATTCTGAAGACTTCGCAGATGTGCGTGCGCGATGCATTCTCGGATGCGGGCGCCGTTTCCCCCGCGACCAGAAGCCCTTCTGTCGCGCGCTCCGTCAGGGAGTCGTGGGTTGCTGGGATAACCCCAACCCGTTCTGTTGCGTCTCCGGTGTCTGTTATACAGCGACAGATTTCAACGTCGCCACCAGCCCAAAGCCCTGCAGTCGCTTCGGTCTCGGACGTACGCGTTCAATTATCCTACGTTATCCGCCTTCTAACTTGTAGCAGAGATTCAACCCCGGAAGAGCCTTTTCGGGGTCCCCTCATGACACCACATCAAATATCAGCTCCCCAGCCCTGGTGTCTAGAGCCCCGAGCGTCTCTGAAAAAGTCATCGTCCTCGATTCCTTCGAGGAGCGTGAGGAGTTCAAGCACAGTCCCGAATCGGCACTTCCGGCCGGCACTCCGTTTTCCCGGCACTCGACGCCTTTGTCACCTGCTGGCTCAAACGCGACGTGTTCCCTTGTCGCGGGGTGAGTCGATGTCACTTTTGTCTTGGCTCGATCTGTAGTTAGCACAGCGCCTCATTCAGATCCGAGACTGGGTCGCCTGTTTCCTCCGCACGGAGTATTTTCGGGAAGGCAGCGTCCATCACTTCTGCTATCTCACGGACACGGACTGCGGGCACTGTATCAGCTTTTGGCGCGATGTCGCACTCGGCCAGCTTTGGGAGTGTTTCCCCGACCAAGGAAAGCCTCGTCGAAACCGCCCGCGGCCGCGCTTCGTCTATTCTGTCCGGTTCCACCGATACCCGAAGGGAGGGTAGGGCCGGGGTTGGTTCGTTTTCGCCCTCATCGATCAAGACAGTATCGCCGCCCCCAAGTCACGATGTTTCCCCGTCTCCTGGACTGTCTGAGCGCTTCAGCATGTAAGCCATTACCTTTCTCTCACCCACCGTCTGAATCATGACCTCCCACTTTGCAAGAACACTTTCCGACAACCCCTCGCGTGCTGATTCGCCGCCGAAACATCGCGACTCGGAACGTTTTCCCTCGCCAGAGCCCAGTATGCACATGTATTTGCGTTCGCCTCATACCACCTTGCTAAGAAACAAAGAACCAGTACGTCAGCCCTCTCCGCCCTCGAACATAACCAAGGCAGAGCCTGGGCTAGCAGCAAACCTTCTCACACCACCGACTGCTTCTCCCACTGTCGGAGCCACCTATCCAAGCGCCCAACCTCTACCTGATCTGGCACCGGGCGAGAAGCTTGTTTCCTATATCTACTGTAGGATATGCCGGAGGGATCCTTGTCGCCAACCGGCGGCAACGATGTGCGGACACGTTTTCTGTCACCAGTGCGTTCCCGTCGCAGTATATTCCTTCCTAATATGTTCATTTACGTCGGCGGTTACTCTAGGTGCATCACGTCGGAGGTTGTGAAGACGTCACGATGCCCCGTGTGCGAGGCACCGATATTGTTGTATTCCATATTCAAACTTCATCTTGTCTAGAATGAGGGATTGGAGGATATTTTGTGTCATACCCGTAGTCCCCTCGCACGTCCAGTGCTTACCTTTATGACTCGTCCAATAAACTGTATTACATAATCTGCTTCTTCGCGACGACCATGCCTGCCGCCGCTGACCCCTCAAATCACGAGTCGGACTCTGAAGAAGATCTGGACTACGTCCCAGAGGGTGAAGAACGAGGTTTGATTCATACCCCGGCCCAGTTTTCGAGGAATTTACAAGCTCTTACATCCAGACTCTGACACCGAAGAGGAACGCGACACCAAACGCCCTCGGGTCGAAAGCTCACCACTACCTGCCTCCGAGGACCTGGCCGCAGCCAAGAGGTGTGTCCACGTCTCTGTGTGCGCACGAGGGTTACCTTGAGCTGATAGCCGCAGCGAACGACGGGTGTTATGGGCAAAATTCCAAGACTCCGTCAATGCGCTGGCGCCATCCGCGCCGCCAGTGGAGAGCGATGCTAAGCGGATGATCAAAATTGAGAAGCGACACCGGTTCGCGGGAGAGGACGTCGTGTGAGTTTTCCCATCTTTATTCCGGCCGCCTTCCCTGATTAATGTATTTGAGCGTAACGACAGCGAGGTAGAGGAAGTCCCTGAAGACTCTGCCGATGCAAAGAAGTGGCCACTTTGGAAGCCACCAGACGGCAAAGACGAAACAGCCGCACAAGCCACACCAACCAACGACGACGGCGCGTCGAAGCCATCCGCAAGCGATTCGCCTCCCGTACCACCACCGCCGCCGGCACCGTCATCTTCTTCTCTAGCAACACCCGAGTCAACAACGACCTCGCGACCATCGCCGCCGACCACTGCCACCACTAAGCAACAACAGCTCCGACCCGGCCGACGCAAACCGAAGCTGCAGCTCGCCGAGGTTCCATCCGCCGCCTCGCGCAAAGGTTTGAAAAGGCTCACGACGCTGGAAAAGTCCGCGCTCGACTGGAAAGCGCACGTGGACGCATCGGGGGAACGGGAACGGGAGCTCGCGTCCGAACTCGAGGCGAACAGACGCGGCGGCGGGTATTTGGAAAAGGTCGAGTTTCTGCAGCGCGTGGGCGATCGCAAAAATCAGGCGCTCGAGGCAAACTTGGATCACAAGCGACGTAGAGGGTGACAATTCGAATACTGTACTAATCGTTCCTGAGGTCTTCCCTGGGTACAATTGACGCGAAAGTCGGATATCGACTTGTTTTCTTTGATGAAAAAGACCCCCGCCAAAACAGCTAGGAGATTGATTAATCTACTTCTTGATGATTACCTGCCATAGGAATGTGCATCCTACGTATCATACCAGCCGGCGAAGCACCATGTTATCATGCAGGACAACCGAATTCTGACCTTCCTATCTCCAATTGAAGCTTCATGACTTGCGCTTTGGACATATCTGCGTGCTTGATGGTCATGCAATGTACATGTCTGCTTGTATGCAGTATTTCGACCTCATCCTCAAATAGACTCGTATTCGGATCACCTGACGCGCCTTCACAGTGGATCGGGTTGTCAATCAGCAGGAAAACTCTTCCTATAAATACCTTAGTAGTCTCAGAGCGAATGAATCAGCCATACATCTTGCATTGATTTCTATATACAGTAAGCAGTAAGCCGTATTCACATGATGGGGTAGTAGTTGTGGAATGTAGAGGTAGCCGCTTGAAGTTCCCCTGGTGTATCTGCCGTGAATATCCTCGCCAGCGCCGCGATTGAGAGACGTGATGGTCCATCCGATGACAACAGTGTTCAGCATTTATACATACATGATAAATAGTGCGGCGGCCAATCCGTAGAAATCAAAGTTCGTGAACGTTGCTAGCAGCCAATGCCAGACCCCAGGCTGATAGCATCGAGTAAGATATTGTTCGAGTCCCCACCAGCCTCCCACATTGCGAACCCGGCAAGATCCGCATCGTTTATGTAGTTGCCTTTCGCGCCTGTGTGATGTAGACACAAATCAGCGAACACTCACGAAAGACGTGCGTACGGCGTACCGAACGATCTCGCATCGTCATAGGATACCATCACCTGCGAAGTGGCATTGTATACGAAGGGCTAAATTGAAATAGACGTCAGAAAGGCAAGCCACTGCTTCTACGGAATGCATAGGACGCGCACCGTCTTGCTGCAGTTGTCAAACGTGTAGTCGATCCCGTTGGCGACGGTCCCGTTCGTTGTGAGGAATCCACCGTTGATCAGACCCCAGAAGTCGAAAACACCACCGACGGCGTTCGGGTTCCCACAGACATCGACGCCGCTTGCCGTCGAATCCCACTTGTCCCCTGCGGGCTGCTGGGATTTGTCGAACGACGCGTACATTTTGATATTTCCCGATGCATCGGTGGCGTTGGTCGGGCTTACGTGGAAGGAACGCCCGTAGGATGGAACGCCCAGGATCATTTTACTAGATGGAAAGCCGGCGCCAGTCCAAGCCTTCACGGCTGCCGTCGCGGAACCTTGTTGAGTTGTAGCGCATGAGGCGTCAAGAGGAGCGTTAGGTCCGACGGTGGAACTCCAAGAACCCCAAATATCGTAGTTCATGACCTCTGCGTGACATTTGTCAGACAAGAGTGAGCCACATTTATGAGTGGGAGAGGACGAACCGATATAATCGAGAACCTGCGCAAATCCGGAGACATCTGACATCGGCGCACCATCGGAACCGAGAAAGGGTGTGTCGGTGACAGCAGCGGACAAGATAAGATCGTGCGCGCCGTTCTGGCCGCGAAGATTTTGTAAAAATGAGAGGAAGTTGGCGCTGTCATTCGAGGATACGATGTTGCAACCAATTCCTTGTTTGCCCGGGTCTTCCCAGCTATGAAACGGTGGGTGAATCAAGATGCGGAAGATCGAAAAGCAACTCACTCGAACTCGACGCCATCCAGATTGTATTGAGAGACGAGAGCCATAACGGCCTGGGCAAAGGCAGTGCGGTTCGCATCGGTGGCTACGGCAGTTGAAAAGTATTGAGAGCCAGTCCACCCTCCAATAGACAGGATAGCTTGAATACGCTGATGTACCGTGAGCAAGGATAATGCGAGAAAGGGACGATGACAGACATTTTGGTGGGCAGTCTGCACGAACGCAGGAAGAAGTTGCTTGTCGGTGTCTGCCAGGCCAATTACGCTAGAATTTGGCGTGGTGGGTCTGATGAAACAGCTTGGCTGCCGTCTTATGTAATACTTGGGGCTTAACACTCACGCGAAGGCATAGATGAGTGAGGTGTACTTGGACCAGCTAACGTTTTGCAAGGTGAAATTACTACTATGCCACCCGGCATACCACGCTGTAGCTACGACCGGGCCAGGGGTTATATTCGTAGGGCAGCTCGGTGAAGCGGCCGCGCTTGCGGAGGGAAAATTAGCAGTCGATGAAGCGGAAGGGCGACGGCTGGAGGAAGCCTGTGCGGGAGGGTTACGAAGATTAGCACTTTGGGAAGCGGGGACCAACTTGCAGGTCTGGGCTGCCCAAGCCAGCTGGGCCGTCGTGACGATGTAAAAAGCGAGGAACATGAACATTGTAGCAGGTGGGATGGAACGGGGCTGGGTCATCAAGGAGCATGCGGCAAGGCTGCCAAGGCATGCTTTATGGCAGATCTCCCGTTCTTGAACCTTCACGTGGCGCCTGTTGATGAGCTGGCGGCGCCTGGCGCAAGCCGCTCGCCGAATCTAGAATAGTCATGGTCAACCATCAACAAGAGACAGAGACAGGCCTGGCACGAGATTTCCGAAGCCCGACGGCTTGTGCCTCAATCAGACAAAGATACAAAGCCATCCGGACTAACCATGCCCCTGTAATGCCTCAGTACTGTAAAGCTCTTGGGAACTTGTGGGCGCTAATGCATACAAAGGTGAGATGGGCCGGCGCCAGGCCTCGCTGCGCATACGACACGTGCCGCGGTGTCAGTTCATTAATATACCTTTCGGGCCGTGCCGCCGCCCGGCACCGCCATGTTGCTGCTTCGGCCCGGCAAGTTGACGTGCGCCTTGGAGAAATACGCACACAGCTGAGCCAGCTCCACACTCGTCCCTCTACTGCACGTCAACATCAGTGAACTAGTAAAGGAGAATGGCAAGTGGCAGACTTGTGTCGTGTGTGCTGGTATCGTTCTCTAGCCGGACAACCGTGTGACGTATGAAATTTTAGGGTTGTCGATGAATCGGGCCACTAATCGCATGATAGAGAAGTCTGAACAATTTTTTCTTGTATCACTCATCGTACTCATCCTCCAAACCTTGTGCTGTGTGTATTAGATAGCACCTTGCTGAAACACCCAACTTCAAGTTCAGTGATCACGTCCTTGGGAAAAGAAAACTTTTAGTCTCAGGGCCGGTAAAGAAAGCGAAAGCCAGATATTTCCGCCTACCAAGGCCAAGCGGGGCATGCTGTGTGTTGGTTGAGAATGCGAGGATCGCGGTATCTCGCCTGTTCTCTACCTGCGACCGACCCCTCGCGTTTTTTGGACATACGAAGTCCGGAGACGGCCTCTGGCAGTTTGCGGCTTGGCATGCACGCACGCGAGAATGTGCCAGTGGTGGCCGAACCAGACTCTGCTTCTCTGTCACAGGTTGTCGGCTCACCGGTTGGTTCTCCCGTTGCTCATGGCGCTTTTTTGCCGTTGAACGTCGAACCACTGCGCTCAGGGTAGAGGGCTGTCCTCTGGATCTGGCCGAGATATTATCTATATTTCCGGCAGCAGAATGAGCAGATGCTGCCCGCGGAATTCGAAGGCGTCTTGCTAAAGTCGTGGTTGTCTCAAGATGTGACAGGCGACTCCTCGCACAATCTGACCGGTTTTCTGTTGTAGTCTTTAACTCGTCAATTGTGGCCCCCGTGTACAATTTGTCGTATCTTTGTCATGGTGGCCTAGGGTAACCCAGTGGTAATCTTCACCACATGGTCAAACAAATTGAAGTCCGGTACGACGGTCATGGTCTAACCCTGCCTAGAGATTGTCGATATCATGGATCCGCGGTCACTCTGCGGTCCCTGTCCCTGTTACTTATCACTTAACCCAGCCGTTAGCTCCGAAAGCTCTGCAACTGGTCTCTCTTGGTATTTTAATACAGGTGGTGAAGCTCCAGGAAAGACGGATACATGACTCCTCATCCCACCCCACCTGGGGCGGATCTACACCGGGCTTTGCCCCACGGCACGCAACGGCGACGACCTTCGGCTGTGGGAGTAACATGCGGCACCGATGTTATATTTGCCACTTTCATTTTAGGTAAGAAAAAGGGGGTCCAAAGGTTTCCAACAGCCAATACCAATCCCCGAGCGAATGGCATCGAGTAAGATATCGTCCGAGTCCCCACCGGCCTCCCACATTGCGAACCCAGCAAGATACGCATCATTTATGAAGTTGCCTTTCGCAGCTGTGTAACAGAAACAAATCCGCGAATACCCAAAGAAGACGTGCGCTCGGCATACCAAACGATCTAGCATCATCGTAAGATACCATCACTTGCGAAGTGGCATTGTATACGAAGGGCTAAGCTGAAATGGACGTCAGGAAAGTAGGTCATTGCTTCTATAGTGTGTGTAGGATGCGCACCGTCTTACTGCAGCTATCGAATGTGTGGTCGATCCCGCTGGCAACGGTCCCGTTCTCTGTGAGGAATCCACCCTCGATCAGACCCCAGAAGTCGAAAACACCACCGACGGTGTTCGGATTCCCACAAACATCGACTCCGCTTGCCGTTGAATCCCACTTGTCCCCTGCGGGCTGCTGAGATTCGTCGAACGGTGCGTACGGTTCGAAATTTCCCGTTGCATCGAGGGCGTCGCCCCGGTTTACGTGGAAGGAGTGTCCGTGGGAGGCCGAGGACCATTTTATTAGCTGGAAAGCCGGCGCTAGTCCAAGCCTTCACAGCTGACATGGCGGAACCTTGTTGAGTTGTAGCGCATGAGTCGTCGAGAGGAGCGTTGGGTCCGACGGTGGAATCCCATGATCCCCAAATATCGTAGTTCATGACCTCTGCGTGGTGGGGTCAGACAGGTGAGCGCAGATATAAAGGTGGCAGAGAGCGTACCGATATAGTCGAGAACCTTCGCAAATTCGGAGACGTTTGACAGGGGCGTACCATCGGGGCCGACAAAGGGTGAATCCCCGACAGCAGCGGACACGATAAGATTCTGTGCGCCTTCCTGGGCACGAAGGGTCTGCAAAAATAAGAGGAAGTTTGCGGTGTCATTTGAGGATACGTCGTTGCAACCAATTCCTTGTTTGGCTGGGGATTCCCAGCTGTGGTGCAGTGAGTGAATGAAGATCCGAAAGGTCAAAATGAAGATCACTCGAATTCAACGCCATCGAGATTGTACTGAGAGACAACGGCCATGACTGCTTTGGCAAAGGTAGTGCAGTTTGCCTCGGTGGCTACGGCAGAAGAAAAGAATCGAGAGTCAGTCCAGCCTCCAACTGACAGCATAGCAAGGACATGCTGATATAATGTGAGTCTGGAAAGGCAAAAGAAGGACAATAACAGACATTTTGATGTGCTGTCTGCACAAACAGAGGGAGTAATTGTTTATCAGAATCTTCAAGGCCAAGCACGCTGGGATCTGGGGTCGTGGTTCTGATGAAAAGAGCTCGAATGTCGGTCTTATGAATGCTTGGGCTCACACTCACGCAAAGGCATAGATGTGTGTGGAGTACTTGTCCCAGCTAACGTCTTGCAAGGTAAAATCACTGCTATGCCACGATGCATACCACGATGCAGACACGATTGACCTAGAATAGCCGGTCTGGGTATTTAAAGGGCAGCTTGGTGCAGCGCCCGTGCTTGTAGTGGTCGGATAACCAGTTGGGGAAGCGACCTCAGAGTCGCAGGGCGGAGCTGCCCATGCCAGCTGGGCCGTTATGAAAATGTAAAGAGCGAGGAGCATTGCAGCAGGATGGAACGGGGCTGTGGTGGTTAGGAGCCTGCAGCAAGGCATGCTTTATAGCACATCTCCCGTGACATGAAGACTGGAACCATAGAGCGATTAATGAGCACTAATAGTATGGCACTGGCAGGCTTCCATCCGAGAAAGCGCAGAGACTCACACAGAGGTGGCTAGGCTGAGCGAGAACCGGACCCGCGCAAGTCCGACTCTCCCCGGCTCTCCAGGACTCTTACTTAAGACTGCCTAAATTCAAACCGCCGTCGTTTTATCCGCATCCATGACTGACGGTTCCTTTGAGCTGTCATTTGTCTTTAGCGCCGCACCTGCTTATGCTCCGCTGATGGCGCCACCGTTACCGCGGCTGTGGCCACGGCCACGGTGATGCGAAGGCCGGAGTCTGCCTCTGGCAGTTTGCGGTATAGCAGGGATGTGCAGTGGTTGCTGGACATGAAACAGTTCTCTACCTAAGTCGTCGGCGACGATCGATTCTTCCGTTTGTTGCTTACCGTGTGCCTCTTTGCTGCCGAGTTTCGCGGTGTACTGTTACCTGACTGTCGTAAAGCATTGTCCGCGGCCAAGGAGATCGACTCGTTCCGCGGAATCTAGTAGTGATCGTGTTTTTACCCATATGTTTCGGTTTGTGATTTGCTAGTCTTGGTGGCCTAGGGTAGGTGGTAGCTTTGATTATGGTTACATACCCACTATCCCAGTGTTTGGACCAGCACCCTCTTGCAGACCGTCGATATCACCAACGAGTGAGACCCGCGGTCACTCCGCGGTCTCAGTCCCTGTTGCTCTTATCATGGAACCCGGCCCTTTAGCTTCAAAGTATAAGAATATTATAACCTAACAAAGCATCACACCGCATTTTCTGACCCTTACTGTGAGTCCATGTGGCAGCCCTCCTCAACTCTGGTCTTTCGTGAAAGTTCCAGTCCCTTGACGCCACATCTCCCACCGTAAGATGCAAAGGTCCATTCAATAACAACAGAATTAAACATTTATATACTTGATACATTGGATGGACGTAAGCCCATAGAAATGAACGAAAGAAAAAGGAAAAAGGAATCTAAAGGTTTCACTCGTGGCAGACGACTCCAGCCCCCGTGCTGATGGCATCGAGTAAGATATCGTGGTAATCCCCACCGGCCTGCCACATCGCGAACCCAGCAAGTCCCGCTTCAGATATGTACTCGCCTTTTGCAGCTGCATCGCATAGACAGAATCAGCAAACACCCATAGAAACCAGGCGCGTGGTGCGTACCGAAAGAGGTGGCATCATCGTAGGATACCATCACCTGCGAAGTGGGATTGTATACGTAGGGCTAAGTTGAACGGTGGTCAGAGAGGTAAGACATCGAGCATGTAGAACGCACCGTCTGGCTGCAGTTATCAAATTTGTAGTCGATCCCGCTGGCAGCGATCCCATTCTCTGTGAGGAATCCCCCTTCGACCAGGCCCCAGAAGTTGAAGACACCACCGACGACGTTCGGATTCCCACAAACGTCGACGTCGGTTGCCGTGGAATCCCACTTGTCCCCCGCGGGCTGCTGGGCTTTGTCGAACGGCGGGTATAGATTGAGGTTTCCAGATGCATCGAGGGCGCTGGTCTGGTTTACGTGGAAGGAATGCCCGTAAGCGGCAACGCCAAGGATGATCTTATCAATTGGAAAGCCGGCGTCAGTCCAAGCTTTGACGGCTGACTTGGCGGAACCTTGTTGAGACGGAGCACATGAATCGTCTAAAGGTGCGTTAGGTCCGACGGTGGGACTCCAAGATCCCCAGATATCGTAGTTCATGATTTCTGCGTAATATCATCAGACAAAGGTGGGAAAGATAGAAAGGTGGGAGAAAGGCGAACCGATAAAGTCGAGAGCCTCTGCAAATTTGGAGACATCTGTCATTGGCGTGCCATCGGGGCCGACAAAGGGTGAATCCCCGACAGCAGCGGACACGATAAGATTCTGTGCGCCTTCTTGGGCACGAAGGGTCTGCAAAAACAAGAGGAAGTTGGCCGTGTCATTTGGGGATACGACGTTGCAACCGATTCCTTGTTTGTCAGGATATTCCCAACTATAAATCATTGGGTAAATGATAATCCGCACGAACAAAGACGAGCGCACTCGAATTCAACGCCATCGAGATCGTACTGGGAGACGGCGGCCACGACTGCCTCGGCAAAGGCAGTGCGGTTTGCCTCGGTGGCTACGGCAGAAGAAAAGTATCGAGAGCCACCCCACCCTCCTACAGACATGATGGCATAGACATTCTGATACACCATGAGTCAGGGAAGATGAGGAGAGGACAACGACGGACATTTTGATGGGCCATCTGCACGAACTCGGGAAGCAATTGCTTATCCGTATCTTCAAGGCCAAGCACGCTGGGATCTGGCGTGGTGGTTCTGATGAAAGAGCTCGAGCAGTGTCCCATATAATACTTGGGTTTACACTTACGCGAAGGCGTAGATGAGTGCGGTGTACTTGGTCCAGCTAACGTTTTGCAAGGTGAATTCACTGCTACGCCACGAGGCATACCACGATGCAGCTATTATAGACCCAGACGAGCCAGGAGGAGTATCTGAAGGGCAGCTTGGCGCAGCGCCCATGCTTGTGGTGGGTGGATAACCAGTTGGGGAGGCGACCGTCGAGTTGCAGTCCGACGCTGGGGCTGCCCATGCCAGCTGGGCTGCTATAAAAATGTAAAGAGCGATGAACAATTGTTGTAACATGTGGGAGGTAACAGTGCTGGGTCTTCAGAGCTCGCAGAAAGGGCATGCTTTATAGCAAGTCGCCCGGTCTGAAACCACATGGCCTAAGGATAAGTGGCGCAGCTCGCCGAATCAAAAATAGTAGCGGGTGGCAACAGCCCCCAAATTATCCGAAGACCGAGGTCTGCCTCTATCAGAGAAGGTGCGGCGACTCGGAGGTGTTCACGCCAGCTGTTCGAACCAACTTTCGTGCCGCATATTGATATTATTGGAAGCTCTCGGGCGTTAATGTTATTCAAAGCCACATACCTCAGAATCTATGCCATGTGGATGAAAGAACCCACTGGTGCGAAGACCGGAGGGCATGGTGTGTGATATGGCTTGGATGCCATTCGAGGGGTGGGTGAAGGATTAGACGAAGGCCTCCCTGTATACACGCGCCTATCGCACCCGAACTTGTTGGTTTGCCGGTTGGTGAGCCACTAAGAGTGGATTTCAAGTTCC
>Ga0137397_10000994_pt1 | contig 19740 bp, 17 predicted proteins | sample czorhiz116metaG_FD_106658 | JGI IMG/M metagenome (GOLD analysis project Ga0137397, IMG submission 106658) | Vadose zone soil microbial communities from Angelo Coast Range Reserve, California, USA - czorhiz1.16 metaG | ecosystem: Environmental > Terrestrial > Soil > Vadose zone | place: USA... | reverse complement strand
CGATCCGCTGCTCGAAGTCAATCACAACCAGAAGGTCTATTACCACAAGCTGGGCACTGACCAATCGGCCGACCGGCTGATCTACGAGCGGCCCGATCATCCCGACTGGGGGTTCGGCGTCGAAGTCAGCGCCGACGGGCGCTACGCGGGCTACACCGTCTGGCTCGGCACCGATCGGCGCAATCGCATCTACTACCAAAACCTGGGCGATCCCAAGCACCCGCGGCTCGACGCCGCCGTCGTCCGTCTGCTCGACGGTTTTGATGCGTCGTACGGATTCGTGGGAAATACCGGCCCGGTGTTCTACTTCCAAACCGACAACGGAGCGCCGCGAGGACGCATCATCGCCGTGGACACGCGCCGCCCCGAGCCCGCTGCATGGCGCGAGGTCGTCCCCCAGGCGCCGGACGTGATCGAAGGCTCGCAGATCGTGCACAACACGTTCGTGATACGCTATCTCCACGACGCGTACTCGCAGCTGCGTCTGTTCGCGCTGGACGGCAAGCCGGCGGGAACCGTGCCGCTCCCGACGCTAGGCTCGATCGTGCAGGTGACCGGCGAGCCGCACGACACGGAGATGTTCTACGCCTTCACGTCGTTCCTGTATCCCACGACGATCTTCCGCCATGACTTCACGACCGGCGTGTCGACGGTCTTCAAGGCGCCCGAGATCGCGTTCGATCCCTCGAAATACGAAACGGTGCAGGTGTTTTATCACAGCAAGGACGGGACGCGCGTCCCGCTGTTCCTGACCTACCAGAAGGGGCTGAAGCAGGACGGCTCGAATCCGACGTACCTGTACGGCTACGGCGGATTCAATGTCAACATGACGCCCGGCTTTTCGATCGGCGTGCTCGGCTGGCTCGAGATGGGAGGCGTGTACGCGCAGGCGGTGTTGCGCGGCGGATCGGAGTACGGCGAGGAGTGGCATCAGGCGGGGATGCTGGACCGCAAGCAAAACGTGTTCGACGACTTCATCGCCGCCGCCGAGTACCTGATCGCGGAGCGTTACACCTCACCGCCCAAGCTGGCGATCGGCGGCGGCTCGAACGGCGGGTTGTTGATCGGCACTGTCCTCAATCAACGGCCCGAGCTGTTCGGCGCCGCGCTGCCGGCCGTCGGTGTGATGGATATGTTGCGCTTCCACAAGTTCACGATCGGCTGGGCGTGGGTGACGGAGTACGGGTCGGCCGACAGTCTGGGGCAGTTCCCCTTCCTCTACCGTTACTCGCCGATTCACAACATGAAACCCGGCACACATTATCCCGCGACGCTTATTACAACGGCGGATCACGACGACCGCGTCGTGCCCGGCCATTCGTTCAAGTACGCCGCGACCTTGCAGTCGGCCCAGGGTGGACCGGAGCCGGTGCTGATTCGGATCGAGACGAAAGCCGGGCATGGCGCCGGCAAGCCTACCGCGAAAGTGATCGAGGACCAGACCGATCGCTGGGCGTTCCTCGTTCACAATCTTCATATGCAACTCCCGGCGCAGAGTCCATCAGCGCCGAGGCCTTAGGAGACGAACGGCATGTCGAGACCCAAGTTGAGCTGTTCTTTGTGCGAGTCTCCGGTGGACGGCCGGTCGCTCCGGTCGCCGCAGAAGCTGGAGAACCGGATCATCGATCTGATCAGGCAGGATCGACCAGAATGGGAGGCGAACCGCGGCATCTGCCCCAACTGCCTCGAGACGTATCGGGCCAAGAAATTCGTCGGCTACCTCGAGGCCGAATACCAGAAGCTTTCAGAGATCGAGCACGCGGTGGTCTCGAAAATCACGCGTCGCGGGCGGGTCAGCGGCGTCGTGCATCAGGAATTCGAGACGACGATGACGTTCGGCGAGCGGGTTGCGGACAAAGTGGCGCAATTCGGCGGGAGCTGGCGGTTCATCAGTCTGTTCGGCGGCATCCTCGTCGCCTGGATGATCGTGAACGCCTGGGTGTTTGCGCGGCACCCCTTCGATCCCTACCCGTTCATTCTCTTGAACCTCGTCCTGTCGACACTCGCGGCCTTACAGGCGCCGGTCATCATGATGAGTCAGAACCGGCAGGCCCACAAAGATCGCAACCAGGCCAATCAGGATTACGAAATCAACTTGATGGCGGAGATTGAAATCCGGGATTTACACGACAAGCTGGATTCGTTGCGATTCAAGCAGTGGCACGAGCTGTGGCACATTCAGAAGCGGCAGATCGAACTACTCGAGCATCTCTGTGCGAAGGGTGCGGACCCCGAACGAGCGGTGCCGGCCCCGAGTCCGTACGTGCCCCCTGAACTTTGACGGTAGGTGAAACGACGGTAGATAAAACGACGGTAGATGCTATTTGAGTTGTGGTTGATCGCCTCCCGAAATATTCACTCGTGCTCGCGCATGAGAGACTTCAAGCCTGGAAGCTGCTCGACGCTGATCGTTGGTCTCAGCTAGATCGTATTCGCCGACAAGCGGGTATGATGACGTGGAAGCTCTATGTTGCAGTCGCGAAGGCAGTCCGGAAGGCGTGATCGCCTCCTACCGTCGTCTTATCTACCGTCCTCTATCCAGCGTCCTTCCAGTCGATGGGGTAGGTTCGCCCGCATTCACTGCACTTCGCGTCCTTCTTGCCTTCCGCGATAACGGTACGGGAATGGCAGCCCGGACAGACCAGGTGCGGCTCACGCACAACGCTCCAGCCGTTGGGTCGCTCGCTGCGAATCTCGACATCCCCCTTGGGAATCCGAATCTCCACGTGGTGCACGTCGAGCACGACATAGTCCTTGGCCGGGTTCTCCACGACGCGATACCAGGCGCCGCGCCGGAGTCCCTGCCCTTCCGCGCGAGCGCCGCGACTCCGTGCCCACCCGATGTCAGCCATGCTTCCCCCGAACGAGGACCAGAATCGCGGCCTGCGGAACGACCAGGTACGTCTTGTTTTCGAATGTGATTTCGACGGCGGCCTTCCGGAAGAACAGCGCGTAGTCGCCCATCTCGGCTTGCATCGGGAGATACTTCACTTCGGCGCCGCTTCCATGGATTTTCCACGGCTCCTCATCCATGCTGGCCGGCTCGGCCATCGGCGTGCCGGGCCCGGTTGCGACGATGCGCCCGCCCTGCACCTGGCGTCCTTCGATGGCCGAGGCCGGCAAATACAGGCCGACGTTCGTGCGCTCCTCTCCCTCCTCGGGAGCGATCAGCACACGGTCACCGACGACGATCAGGCGCTTCGGGTCATCCGACACGCAAGATGATTAGCCTTTCATGGGCATTTTGCGCAAGTCGCATAGCTGCCGTGACCTCCGTCACCCTCATTTGCTTGACTTGTCCGGTCCGGTTTTATAACAATGTGCCCGCCTCGATTCGAACGCCGTCCTATCCCGTGGGAGGGCTCTTTCAATGCAAGAGATTGTCACGAACCCCGCGCAGACCCAGCAGTGGAGCTTTATTCTGCAGCAGCTCTTTGCCTGGGTGATGGCTGGGTTAGCGTGGATCGTGCCGTTCCAGGCCCGTGTGTTCGGCTTCGTCCTCCAGGGCGAGAACTTCTGGAGGCTCGCCGGCATCGCCGTTCTGTTGCTGCTGCCGGCGGCCGTGTTCGTCGCCGGCATCTGGGGCACGATGGTGTCCCTCTACACCATTCCGTTCCGCCTGGGACGATCGGTGACGCTCCTGCAATCGGTGGCGCTGGCCTGGTGGGACGCGCTCCGGATGGTGTGGTTCTACTGGGCCGGCCTCGCGCGCTTCCTGGTGGTGCTCGTCGGGTGGGTGTGGGGCCTCATCAAGCTGAGCGCGCGGCTCGTGGTGGGCACGATAAAGGGAGCGATCACGTCGCCGCTCGCCGTCCTCGACGCGACGTCGCGCCGTCCCGGCGTTCCCTGGCCTGCGTTCTTCCTCCTCATCATCTGGTCCGCGGTCGAGGCGACGATCTTCACGTTCACGCTGCGGCCCACGATGAGCGAGCTGCTCGCGGACCTCACGGGCTACGAAGTCAACGGCTTCGCGCTGATCCTCATCCTCTGGATTTTCCTCGCGATCATCATCGCCGGCAGCTTCGCGTGCATTCAGGTGCTCAATGAGGCGATCAAGGCGCGCCAGACCGGCAACATCGTCTTCATGATCCTCGTTGAAATCTCGGTCGCGATGTTCGAGGTGCTCTTCCTCTATCGCGAACTGGTGGATGCCATGACCCCGTGGCTTGCCCAACAGGGTATTCAGCTCGGCATCTTTGGCACGATCGGGCTCGCGTTCTTCGGGTGGGTCGGCGTGCGCGGCATGACATGGTTCTTGTTTGGTCGCTTTGGCGCGCCCGCGTTGATCGCGCTGCTCGGCCGGCAAGCCCTCGTGGTCGAGGGTGCCGGCAGCCATGGCCCCGCCCCGCAAATGGCGGACTACTGGAAGGGCCCGATCGCCGCGCTCAAGGCCGAGCGCGAATGGTTCCGCAAGGAAGGGCGCGAGCTGTTCGAGCTCGCCTCCCTGCCTGTCCTGCAGGTCGTCGCGGCCGGGCTGAACTTCCTCTTCGTCGTCTTCACGGGGCGCGGTCACTTCACGCTGCCGTTCAAGTCGATCGACGAAGTCATGTCGGCGACGCATTTCCCGACGCGGGCCAGCGGCGAGGTGGCCCGCGGCGAGGTGGGCCGATGAAACGCGCGGTGCTGCTGGTTCTCGCGCTGGCCGCTGCCGGTGGGTGCAAGCCGCCGGCGCACGCACAGCCACCCCGCTCGACGCTCGTCGTGGGCCTCGACATTTCCGGCTCATTCCGCAAGAGCGGTCAATTCGACGACGCGCTCCGCTACGCGGCGCTGTACATCTATGCGCACATCAACGCGCTCGGCGGCTTGAAGCAGGCCACCGATGTGTTCGTGGGTTCGCTCGGCGGCGAGCACGTCGGACAGCCGAAGAGCTTCCATCCGATCCAGGACCTCGGGGGGAAGACTCCAGCCGAAATTGAGGCGAGTCTTCGCGCCTGGTTCCCGGAGGACGATCCGGTCACCGACTTCAACTCTTTCTTCGAGCGGACCGCGGTGCACATCAAGCGCCAGAACCTGGTGCTGGCACCGCTCAACATCGTCCTCTTCTCCGACGGTGTGCCCGATTTCCCTGGCGCCGGCCGCCTGCCTGCCCCGCAGCTCTACGCCAAGATCGACGTGAGCCCGATCGAATACTTGTCGCGCAATGTCACGATCCGATTGCTGTACGCGCAACCCCAGGTGGCGCAGAACTGGGAAAAGCTCGTCCCGCGCAACCGCGTGAAAATCTGGACCCAGGACCAGAACGTGATGGTCGGATGGCACCGCCACGAGGTGGCTGGCGTCGCGATGGAGCGGCAGGACTCGCTCTGGAGCTGGACGGAGCAGATCGTCGACTTCCGCGTCCGCCGCGGCAAGATCCTCTAGCTGATTGCTCGAACCCACGCGGCCGCATCCGGGGCCGCGTGGGGCACGAGCCCCCGCCACAACTTGTAGCGCAGCTTCGTGAAGCCCTTCGGCTCGCGTCCTTCCTTGACGAAAGCAATCAGCCGCCCGACACGGCGGCGCAACGCGCGCCGCTGATCTCGCCACTTTTTGCCGTCACTCGGCCGATATTGCGCCCAGCCGACCGATCCGCACAGGCCCGCCGGCCCGAACTCGTCCGAGTCGAGCAGCGCTTCGGCGAACACGCGCACCGGTCCCTCGAACGTGTGGAGCACGTCGTGCAGCGCGACGATCGCCCCGGAAACCAGATGCGGGCGAAAGAGATCGATATCCTCCTTCGCGCCGCGATACGTGTGGTCGCCGTCGATCCAGAGAAACCGGATCGGACGGGTCCAGCCGCGCGCCAGGTCACGGGAATACGCGCGATGGGCCTCGACGGTGCGCTCGACCCCCGCGCCGCGCAGCGATGCCTGAAAGTCACCCCACGACGACTGCCCCGAGCCGTGACCGAAATCGGTGACCGCGGGCGCGGAGTGCGGATCCACGGCGACGACCGGACCCAGATCGTAGCGCTGTGCGATAGAAGCCAGACCGACGGTAGACTTCCCCTTGAAGCTGCCGATCTCGAGGATCACGCCCCGCGCCGGAGCGCAGGCGGCGACGAGCGCCAGGAAACGCGCTTCGCGCTCCGTCAGAAACCCCGGAGCCGCCCGTACTCGTGTCCAGGCCTCCTCGATGGCTTCTCCAAGATCAGACGGCTGACGGCTGGTGGCTGACGCCGTAGTCAGCAGTGCTGCTCGAAGGCCGCGGTCAGATCGGCTGCGATGTCCGTGGCATTGCGGCCCTCGATATTGCGTCGTTCCAGCATGAACACGAGTCGCCCATCCTTGAACAGGGCGATCTGCGGTGAAGACGGAGCGTAGCCCGTGAAGTAGCTCCGCGCGCGGGTCGTCGCGTCCGCGTCCTGGCCTGCGAAGACGGTGACCAGCCGCGGAGGGCGGCGCGCATTCTGGATCGCAAGCGCGGCGGCGGGCCGGGCATTTCGTGCGGCACAGCCGCACACGGAGTTCACCACGACCAGTGTGGGCGCCCGCTCCTTGGCGAGCACAGCATCCACCTCGTCGGGCGTCCGCAGCTCCTCGAACCCGAGGCGGGTCAGCTCTTCCCGCATCGGGCGAACCATTTCGGGATCGTACATCGGGACATTCAGATTACGCATGGTCTCCTCACTTCTTGAGAAACGCGCTCAATGCCGCACGAAAGTCTGGAGTACTCCTGCTCACGGCGTTGACATCGGCGCCGAGGCGCAGGCCCTCATCGAAGCTAAGCCCGTCGAGCTGATAAAACTGCTGCTTGGTGAACGCCAGTGCCGACGGGCTGGCTTCGGCCAGCACACGGAGGACCTCCGCCGCCTGCTCTTCGAAATCGGCATCCTCGTAGACGCGCGACACGAGGCCGACCGCGGCCGCCTCGATCCCGTCCAACAGTCGCCCGGTCGCCGCGAGATCGAAGGCGATCTTCTCTCCCACCGCGCGCCGCAGCATCGTCATGACGATCGCCGGCACAAAGCCGCGCTGCACCTCGGGATATCCAAACCGCGCGGATTCCGTCGCCAGAATGAGGTCGCACGCGGTCGCGAGCCCACAGCCACCCGCCAGCGCGCGGCCCTGCACCAGCGCCACAATCGGCTTGGGTAGCTTCCGCATGCGCAGGAACACCTGGGCGAAGTGCAGCGCAGCCTGGCGGTTTTGTTCGAGCGTCCGATCCGCCGAGGCGAGCAGCTCGTTCAAGTCCATCCCCGCGCAGAAGTCCGGGCCCGAACCGCGCACCGCCACCACGCGAACGTCCGCATCGAGATCGGCCCGCTCCAACGCGGCAAGCAGCGCGTCGATCATGGCCGTATCGATCGCGTTGCGCTTGTCGGCGCGGTTCAGTGTTGCGGTGAGGACGCCGCCGGCGACCTGAACGAGAACACGATCGCTCACTTCTTCACCTCGATCTCCATGCGAAGCAGCGCCGTGGAAAACACCTTTCCCTGGGCATCGGTCTTGAGGGAGATGGTGCCGCCCCCGTCGAGCGCACCATGGAGCAGGAAGTTCAGTGCGTAGAGGTTCGGCAGCTCGAAGCGCTCGACCGGTCCCTTGATCATCCCCTTAAAATGCCGCGCGACACGCGCGGCCGTTACCTGCTTCACGAGCAGGGGATAGTCCTTCGGCTTGAGGGCGATCAGTCCGATATTGGCGGTGTCGCCCTTGTCCCCCGACCGGGCGTGGGCGAGATCCACGAGACGTTTTTTCACGCTTCGATCAGCTCCACCGCCGGCTGCACCATCTGCTTGTCGACCAACGCAGGCCAGTACGCCACGATCTCCTCGGGTTTGGGCCGTCCCCCGGCGAAGCCGGTGACGCTCGGCGGCCCATTGAGAATGAGGGGCGCGATCTCCCGCGTGAAGCGGTCCACCGGCGCCTCGTCGCGCGCGCGCACGCCCACGCGCAGCTGCACTTCGGGGATCGCCGCGATGTCCACATCCTTCAGTGCCAGCGGTCCGTGCGTGGCGTCGGCGCCGACGAACTCGGTGTGAATCGCTTCGAACTTGAGGCCCAAGTCGTCGAGGCGTTGCCGCAGGATACGATCCGCGGCTTTCGCCTTCTCGAGGGCGTCGGGCCATGCGTATACCAGTGTCCCGACGGCCTTGTAGCCATAGAAGTATGCAACCGAGACTTTCAGCTTATCGGTTGCCGGTTTTCCCTTGATGCCCGACACGCGAACACGGTCCTTCCCTGCTTGCTTGAGCTGGACGGTGGTAAAGTCCGCGACGCCATCGGGCGTGATGTAAGCCCGCGGGTCACCCATTTCGTAGACGAGCTGCTCGGTGACTGACGCGATGTCGATGCGGCCGCCGGTGTGCGGGTGTTTGACGATGTCGAAGCTCCCGTCGGCGCGGGCTTCGACAATCGGATAGCCGACGTTGGCCAGGTCGGGGATCCGCTTCCAGTCGCGGAGACAGTTCCCGCCGCTGCATTGCGCTCCGCATTCGATGATATGCCCGGCGACCGTGCCGGCGGCGATTTGATCCCACGCGTCGGCTGCCCAGCCGAACGCATGCATCAACGGCCCCAGCGTCAGCCCGGTGTCGGTCACACGTCCCGTGATCACGACCTGGGCGCCGCGCTGCAGCGCTTCGACGACCGGAGCCGCGCCGAGGTAGGCGTTGGCCGAGAGGACTTTGTCGCGGACGTCACGCAGGGGACGGTGCGTGTCGAGGTTCTTGAGATCGTGCCCGCGGGCGATCAAGCCGTCGAGGCGTCCCAGCAGATCGTCTCCGGTGACGACGCCGATCGTCAGTTTGCGGTTCAGCCCGAGCTTCCGCGCGACGGCGGCTACGGCCATGGCGCAGGCCCGGGGATTCACGCCGCCCGCATTGGCAGTGACCTTGATGCCCCGCTCGACGATCGTGGGAAGGATCCGCTCCATCTGTGTGACGAAGTCGGTGGCGTAGCCGCGCGCGGGATCGCGCGATTTTTGCTTCTGCAAAATTGACATCGTGACTTCGGCGAGATAGTCCATCATCAAGTAATCCACCGGACCGCCGGTCACCTGGCGGTACGGCGCTTCGAGCCAATCTCCCCAGAATCCTTGTCCACCTGCGACACGCACCGACGCTCGACTACTCGTCACCTGATGCCGCCCCCGCCCGCTCCACGAGACTGCGGCGGGACCGGCGTACGCCGCGCCGCGAACGACCCCGTGAGCGTCGTGACGCGCGTCTCGATCAACGCGGCGAAGCCATCCGGCATGACGAGCGCCGGCGCGTTGGGCAACCGCAGCACGGTGCGGCCTCCCGCGACGACGGACAGCGCTCCGCCCTCGCCCACGGGGTCGTCGGGGCCAAGGAAGCGCGCGCGGGCGGTGGCACGCCACGCGTGACCTGGAAGGCGCGCGAAGGCGGGATAGAACTCGATGGTGAGCGGGACTCCGACGGCCGAGTCCGACAGGGCCATACTCATGCGACCGAACGCGTAATTCACGGGCTGGTTGCCACCGCGGACCTGCTGCCCGGTCGAGTCGTACACCGTGATCGACAGGTCCGTCAATTCGTCCCAAAGGTCCGGCGGCAGCTCGAGATCCACTTCCATGCGCTTGGCCCAGCGCGGCGCCCGCACCTGGAGTGATTCCGCCGGCAGCCCGCGGCCCGCGATCGCATACGAGCGCTCGGCACCAACTAGACGGTAGACGACCTGACCGCTCGCCGTCGCGCCCTCACCGCTGAGCACGCTCGACGCTTCCATGCCGCCGTGTTCCGTCACCGCGAGGGCGACGGGCCCCAATTCCGCGCGTACCGTCACCGTCGTCGCCGCGAGCGGGGGCGCGATGACGTCCAACTCGTAGACTCCGGGCACGATGTCTTCGCCGCGGACGGTGATCACCGCCGTCCCCTGCTGCTGCTCGCCGATCTCGATGTCGTCCGGAGCCGTTCGTGCCGGAGCGCCGTTGGGTTCGTACAGCCGCACTGTCGCCTGCTGGCCCAGCGAATCGGGCAGGGTCACGGTCGCCCGCAGGGTCGCGTTGTCCTGCGGTACGCGCACGAAGTAGCGCTGCACCGAGCCCGGACCCACCATCCGCCTTTCGTCGAACAGCACCTTCGCCGACAGATCTGTGGGCACGATGACCGTGTTGACGAGCGTAAACAGCGGGCCGGCGACGGGATCGCCTGGGTTTCGGGCGCTCACCGTCCCGACGTAGACGCCGGGCGACGTCAAGGCGCTGCGGTTGTACGTGACCGCGATCTCCGTGGCGCGCGGTCCTGCGTCGAGGGAGTCGTCCACGCTGAGCCACGGAACGTCCGCGCGCAAGGTGAATTCCGCAGCGCGCAATCCGGCCACGTGACGCACGGTAAACGTCTCGACGCTGTCCTGGGACCCGGCGAATCCGTTGCGGCGGAACGCGGCTGTGACGCCGGTGGACGCATGCACGCTGTAGATCGAGCCCTGATGCCCGCCTTCGAGCCACTGATACGCCGTTTCGAGGGCGGGCAGGCCCGCGCCGTCATCGATGAAGCGCGCGCCGTTGAACGGGCGCGCCGACATCCGCAGCGCCTGGGCGATGTCGCTCGCCGTGGCGCGGCGGCCTTCCTGTGCCAGCGCCGACACGAGGCAGGCGGCGAGGCCGGCAGCGTGCGGGGACGACATGCTTGTGCCACCCTTGATCTCGTTGCCGGTGTCCCAGCGCGGGACGCTGGAGAACGCGACGCCCGGCGTCACGATGTCGGGCTTGGCGAGCTCGCCGCCGCGCGAGCTGAACCACCCCAACACGTCACGTGGCGCCGGAAGGCCCGGCTGCGGCGCCGCGGCGAAGACTCCGGGATAGCTCGCGCCAACCGAGAGCGCCAAATCGGCCGAACCGGGGAAGCCCAGCGTCGAAAGGCCCGGCCCATCGTTGCCTGCACTGATCGCGAAGACCGCCTCGGGGTGTATGAGCAGGAACGCGTCGACGATCGAATCGATCACGGCGCGGCCTTCGTGTTCGTTGCCGACCCCGAAGCTCATGTTCAACACGAGCGGGAGATTGCGTTGCGTGGCGTAGCGCGCGGCGTAGTCGATGGCGCGCATCATGCTGCCGTGCACGGTGACGCCGCCCCGCGCGTTGTTCGCGATCTTGAGTCCGATAATCTGGGCGCCCGGCGCGACGCCGGTGAACCCGGCGACGTCGAACAAGTTGTAGCCGGCGGCGATGCCGGCGACGTGCGTGCCGTGGCCGGACGTGTCGAAAAAGAGATCGAGGACGGGCGCGCTGTCGGGCGATTCGCTGAAGTTCGCGACGATGCTGATGGGCTTCCGGCCGAGCGCGATCATCTCGCGTCCCTGGCGATAGTCGTGCAGCGGCATTTCGTCTTCGAACGAGCCATCGAGGTTCGTATCGAGGAAGGCGACCCAGCCGTCGGAAGCTTTCACCACGACGACGGGAAACTCGTCCGTATTGCGACCGTTGCCGTTGACGTCGCCGGCGGGCGGCCGGCCGAGCGGCAGCTCTCGGAACACGCCGCGATACCAGGTGGTGGCGGTGGTCATGCGGCCGATCCGGGCGGCGCCGCGCATCTCCTTGTCGGTCGGCGCGGGGAACGCGGTCAGAGAGACGCGGCCCTCGCCGGAAAAGTCGCGCAGCTCGATGACCTTGGGGGCGCCAGTACTCGTTGTCGTCAGCCCGGGCACACCGGGGTCGACGCCGCTGTCCAGAATCGCGATCAGCACGCCGCGCCCGTCGTACGTCGGATGGAGCGACCGAAACACGTCGACGCCGGTGCTTTTCAGAGGCATCAGCCCCAGCATGAACGCTACCGCCGGATCGACCGCCGGTTGCGGCATCGCAGCTCGGCTGCCGTCCGCTGGGACGGCGGACGTCGGCGTCGATGCCTTGGGCTTGAGCTGACCCGGTTTCGTGACGCCCTTGGCGCTGGCGCATGCGGCGATGATGGCGAGCGAGAAGAGTGCAACAGGCTTCAACATGAGGAGACACTCGGCATCGCAAAGGCCCCCAGGTGGGGGCCGGTGAATTCAGTAGAAACCTCGAGGAGGAACGCGAGTGTGTCGCGCGTCTCCTCGGGCGTCAGAATCGCGTCGACAAACCCGCGCGCCCCGGCGAACTTCGCGTCGAGCTGGTGCTCGTAATCCGCGCGCATCGCCTCGACGGCCGACGCGTTGTCCGGTTTCGTCGCCTCGCCGCCATAGACGGCCTGGACGGCCGACTCTCCCTCCATCACGCCCATACGACCGGTCGGCCAGGACACGATGAAGTCGGGATCGAATCCCTGACCTGCCATCGCATAGTAGCCGGCGCCAGACGCGTGATTGACGGTGACGACGAGCTTGGGCACGGTCGCAGTCGCCATTGCTTCGACGAACCGCGCACCGGCCCGGATGATTCCAGTATGCTCGGCCTCGGTGCCGACCATGAATCCGGACACGTCCTGAATGAAGAGGAGCGGCACGCGCTCACGGTCGGCATTCTCGATGAAGTACGCCACCTTTTCAGCGCTCTCCGTGTAGATGATGCCGCCGATCCGCGGCGCTTCATTCTTCTTCTTGCCCTTGATCACGCCACGGGAATTCGCGATAACCGCGACCTGCCGTCCCTCGATGGCGCCGTGCCCACAGATCATTTCGGGGGCGACGTCCGGCTGGAATTCGTCGAGCCGGCCGGCGTCCAGCAGACACTCCAACACCGCCCGCACGTCGTAACTCATGCGGTGATCGACCGGCAGAATATCGTATAGCCGTGCGGGGTCACGCTTCGAGTCCTGCGCGGGAGGCGCGGGATGTGGGGTGTGGGGAAGCCGGGTGATATACTCGCGGATCCGGGCCAGGCACTCCGTATCGTCTTTGGCTCGGTAGTGCGCAACGGCACTGATCGCGGTATGCGTCGTGGCGCCGCCCAGCGTCTCCGCATCCACCACCTGCCCCGTCGCTCCTTTCACCAGATTCGGTCCGCCCAGTCCCATGAATGACGTGCCGTCCACCATGAAAATCACGTCCGACAGCGCCGGCAGATACGCGCCGCCCGCGATGCACGGACCCATGACGGCGGCGATCTGGGGCACCTTGAGATAGCGCCGCATGATCGAGTTGTAGTAGAAGATCCGGGCCGCACCATACTGACCCGGGAAGACGCCGCCTTGATACGGCAGGTTCACACCCGCCGAGTCGACCAGATAGATGATCGGGATGCGTTGGCGCATCGCGATCTCCTGGGCGCGCAGGATCTTCTTGATCGTCTCGGGCCACCAGGAGCCCGCCTTCACCGTGGCGTCATTTGCGACGACGACGACGGGGCGACCACCGATGCGGCCCAGCCCGGGGACGACGCCTGCCGCCGGCGCCTGGCCGTCGTACTGGTCCCAGGCGACCAGCAGTCCGATCTCGACCCAGGGGCCGTCCTTGTCGAGCAGCGCCGTCACGCGTTCGCGCGCGGTCAGCTTCCCCTGATCGTGTTGACGCTTGATGCGCTCGGCGCCGCCGCCCTGCTCGAGGCGGGCGCGGAGCTGCTTGTACCCTTCGCTGAGTGTTTTGAGGCGACTCACGCGGCGACGTGCTCCGCCGCCCACTCCTGGATGTACTTGATGAGGTCGGACGTCGGCGTACCGGGGCCGAACAGCTTGCCGGTGCCCTGCGATTCCAGTGCGCTCATGTCTTCGGGGGGAATGATGCCACCGCCGGTCAGCAGCACATCCTGCCGTCCGGCGGCATCGAGCAGCTTGCGGACGCGCGGGAACAAGGTCATGTGCGCGCCCGACAGAATGGAGAGACCGACGACGTCCACATCTTCCTGGATCGCGGCCTGGGCGATCATCTCGGGTGTCTGGTGCAGGCCCGTGTAGATCACCTCCATCCCCGAGTCCCGCAGCGCCGCGGCGACGACTTTCGCCCCGCGATCGTGCCCGTCCAGGCCGGGCTTGGCGACCAGAATCCGGATCGGACGGCGGCGAGCGGTCATCAGCGGCGAAACCGCAGCAACGCCGCGAGGCCGTCCACCACACGGCGTGCCTTCTCGTCGTACACGACGTCCACCTGCGAACGCTGCCGCAGCGCATCCTCGACCGCCTCGTCGATTCGCGAATCGTCGTCCTGGCCGTCGGCCAACAGGGTGCGCACCTGGCCGCGCGAGAGGGCCTTGAGGGTGGAATCCACGCCGTTCACAGCCCATCCTTCGGGAACGCCCTCTTTCACAGCTTCTGCGTGGGCGCGTTCCCAGGCGCGTTCCCGCTCCTCGCGCAGCGCCAGCGCCGCGTCGCGCACTTCCGCCTTCGTCGCCGTCTTGGGATTGAGCTTGACCACGCCCATCACGAGATCGTGCAGGTAGGAGTGAAGGTGGGGGATGACGGCGCCACCGTCGGGACCAACGCCGCCGATGAGCAGCCCCGCGAGCGGCCGCACGCGATGGATATTAAAAACCCGGTCCGCGATCTGCGCGTAGAACCGCTGTTTCTCGGTGCGAATGCGCATGTGGTAGTTGTGCTCGCCCGCGCTGCCGGACCCGTGGAATTTGCTTGCGCGCGAGGCGTCGATCGCCGGGAGCGCCGTGAGCTCCACGCAGTCGTACGCTGTGACTTCGAAGAGTCGGGCCGCGGTCCGGTCATAGACGACGACCAGGATCGTACCGAACTCCTCGTCGAGGGCAACGAGCTCGCGCACCAGCGGCTCGTGCTCGACGGCCAGGCGTGAGCGATGGACGTGGGGGAGCGGCAGCGTCTCGAACAGGTCGAGCCCCTGTGACGCGAAGATCGCGATCGCGCGCGTGCTCGGCAGGTGATTCGGCTCCTCGAGGTAGTCCAGCACGCGTTGCAGGTCGGCCGCGATCACCTCGCGGTCCTCGTGCCCCAGCGACTGCTTGGAGAGTCCGTCGGCCGCTTGCTTGACCCGGTTCTTCATCTTGATGAGGTACTTCCCGCGAGTCCGGTCGCGGGGCTCGAGCTTGAGGTAGCACGTCACGACCCAGTACGGGCCTGGGGCGATCGTCGCCAGCCGCTGAACCGCGGCATGGACGTCCTGCTCGGTGACAAGCGCGGGGAGTGTGCTCATGGTCTAGAAGAACACCGGTTCGCGGTACGCTCCCCACACGCGTTCCAGCGCATGGCGAATCTCGTACAACGTGGCATAGGCACGCGCGCAATCGAGCATTGGGGGGATCACGTTCTGATCGGACTCGGCCGCCTGGCGCAGGGCCTCCAGGCGGCGCTCGACCAGCGTATTGTCCCGTTCCGCCCGCACCCGGGCGAGACGGCGGCGCTGCTGGTCCTCCGAGTCATCGGAGACCTTCAGGATCTCGACGGGGTGATCGTCGTCGGACAGAAACTCGTTGACCCCGACGATGACCTTCTCACCCATCTCGACTTGACGCTGGAAGGCCGCCGCCGACTGGGCAATCTGTCGCTGGAACCAGCCGCTCTCGATCCCTCGGACGACTCCCCCGATGGAGTTGATCTCAGCGAACAGGGCTTCGGCCTCGCGCTCGAGCTGGTCGGTGAATGCCTCGATGTAGTACGAGCCGCCCAGGGGGTCGATGACCTGCGCGATTCCCGTTTCGTGCGCCAGGATCTGCTGGGTCCTGAGGGCCACCTGCACGGATTGCTCCGTCGGTAATGCCAGGGTCTCATCCAGGGAGTTGGTGTGGAGCGACTGCGTTCCGCCGAGCACGGCGGCCAGAGCCTGGTAAGCGACGCGCACGATGTTGTTCAGCGGCTGTTGCGCCGTCAGCGTGACTCCCGCCGTCTGGCTGTGGAAGCGCATCATCCACGAACGTGCTTGGCGGGCCTTGTAGCGCTCGCGCATGTGCCGCGCCCAGATCCGCCGGGCGGCGCGCAGCTTGGCGATCTCCTCGAAGAAGTCGTTGTGGATGTCCCAGAAGAAGGAAAGGCGCGCCGCGAAGCTGTCGATATCGAGACCGCGCGCGATGCCGCGTTCGACGTAGGTGAAGCCGTTGGCGAGCGTGAACGCGAGCTCCTGAGCCGCCGTGGCGCCCGCCTCGCGGATGTGGTAGCCCGAGATCGAAATCGTGTTCCAGAGCGGCGTGTGCTTCGCGCCCCACTCGAACATGTCGACGATGACTTTGAGCGCCGGCTCGACCGGATAGACCCAGGCGTGCTGGGCCATGTACTCCTTGAGGATGTCGTTCTGCACGGTCCCGCGCAGCTTCGCGATCGGAACGCCCTGTTTCTCGGCGGCGGCGACATAGAAGCAGAACAGAATTGCCGCCGGCCCGTTGATCGTCATGGACGTCGACACCTGGTCGAGCGGGATGCCGTCGAACAGGGTTTCCATGTCCGCCAGGGACGAAATGGCGACACCGCATTTGCCGACTTCCCCCTCGGACCGGGGATGGTCGGAGTCGTAGCCCATCAATGTCGGAAAATCGAACGCGACGGAGAGGCCCGTCTGCCCATGCTCGAGCAGGAACTTGTAGCGCTGGTTGGTATCGGCCGCGCTGCCGAAGCCGGCGAACTGCCGCATCGTCCAGAGCTTGCCGCGGTACATCGTCGGATGAATCCCGCGCGTGAACGGATATTCACCGGGGCGCCCGAGCTGATGCTCGGCATCGAAGCCAGGGAGATCGGCGGCGGTGTAGACCGGCTTCTTCTGGATGGTCATTTGCCGTTCCTCACTTGCTCGAGAACCTCGGCGGCGACCTCGTAGGGGCTCCGCGTGCCTGCGGCGACGTCGTCGAGGCGGCGGGCCAGCAGATCTTCGGCCTTCGTTTCATCCCAGACCCATTGCCGGATCGCCCGGTTCAGCACAGCGCGAGTGCGGGCGGCGAGACGGTGCTTGCGACGCTCTCCGAGCTTGCCACTGGTTGTCAGATATTCATGATGCTTGTCGAGGGCAGCGACCAGGTCGCCGATTCCTTCACCTTTGGAAGCGACCGTGTTGAGCACCGGGGCGTCCCATGAGTCGGCGGTTGCCGCCGCTTCACCTCGCCGCCCCCCGCCGCCCTTCGCCGCCCTTGGGTTATGGTGCGGCGTGATATGGGCGAACGCGTTGCCCCTTCGAATCCCCAGCATCACTTCCACTTCTTGCTTCAGCTTGTCCGCCCCCGGCCGGTCGCTCTTGTTGATCACGTACAGCTCGGCGATCTCCATGACGCCCGCTTTCAGCGTCTGAATTCCGTCGCCCGATTCGGGGACGAGCACCAGCACGGTGGTTTCGGCGGTCGCAGCGACGTCGAGCTCGGTCTGTCCGACGCCAACGGTCTCGATCAGGATGCGCTCGAAGCCGAAGGCCTCCAGCACGTCCGCGACCTCTTCCGTGGTGGTGGCGAGACCGCCTTGCGCCCCTCGTGTGGCCATCGACCGGATGAACACGCCGGGGTCGAGGCTGACCGATTCCATGCGAATCCGGTCGCCGAGCAGCGCGCCGCCGGTGAAGGGGCTGGTGGGATCGACCGCGATGACCGCCACTTTGAGACCGCGCTCGCGATAGGCGCGCACCAGTTGCTCGGTGAGCGTGCTCTTGCCCGCGCCGGGCGGTCCGGTGATGCCGATGCGATGGGTGCTTCCCTTCCCGATCTTCTTGTGCAGCGCGGCCAGCACGCGCTCGAAGCCGTCGCGCTGGTTCTCGACCATGCTGATCGCACGGGCGAGCGCCGCGGTGTCGCCGCGCGTCAACCCTTCGAGCACCGCATCGAGTCGCATATGCCCTAAGGATAACGCCGGGGGGGGCGTAGCCGTCATAGGAGTGTTCCGCGCAGGATCACGCTCGCCACGCTGAAGTAAATGACCAACCCTGTGACGTCGACGAGGGTCGCGACGAACGGCGCGGACGCGCTCGCCGGGTCGAAGCCCAGCCGGCGCAGGATAAACGGAAGGAGCGAACCAGCCATCGTTCCGAATGTCACCACGCCGATGAGGCTTCCGAATACCGTGAACGCCACCAGCAGATAGTGCTCACCGTATATGCCCGTAATCGCGTGCCAGAGCGTGATTCGCAAGAATCCGATCGCGCCCAGTACCAAGCCGAGCACGAGACCGGTCGCGATCTCGCGGCGGATGACGCGCCACCAGTCGCGCAGGTTGACTTCGCCCAGTGCCATCGCGCGGATCACCAGCGTGGAGGCTTGCGAGCCCGAGTTCCCGCCGCTCGAAATGATGAGCGGCACGAACAGGGCGAGGATGACGGCCTTGGCGATCTCTTCTTCGAAAAACGCCATCGCCGTGGCGGTGAGCATTTCCCCCAAAAACAGCGCGGCCAGCCAGCCGGCACGTTTTCGGACCATGCGGCCGAAGGCGACCTTCAAATAGGGGGCGTCCAGCGCCTCCATGCCGCCGAACTTCAGGAGGTCTTCCGTGGTCTCGGCCTCGACGACGTCGACGACGTCATCGAACGTGATGCGTCCCAGCAACCGCCCGTTCGCGTCGACGACCGGCACGGCCGCGACGTTGTAGCGCGCCATGAGCCGGGCGACTTCCTCCTGGTCCTGTTCGGGCTGGACCTGGACCACGGGCTGCTCCATCACATCACGGACCAGCCGTGCCGGGGACGTCACGATCAGACGGGCGATCGGCACGATGCCGCGGAGCTGCCCCTGCAGATCCACGGCGTACACCTGGTACAGCTGGCTCTCGTCTTCGTCGCTCTGCTGGCGAATCGCCTCGATGGCCTCCGCGACGCTGGCATCCTCGCGCACCTTGACCACGTTGGTGGTCATCAACCCACCGGCTGAATCCTCCGGGTACTTGAGCAGCCCCTCGACGTCGGCGCGATCGCTGATCTCCGCAAGGACCGCCTCGCGCTGGCCGGGCGAGAGCTCCGCCACGAGGTCGGCGGCATCGTCGGTCGGCATCTCCTCCACCAGCTCCGCGGCGTACTCCGGGCCCACGGCCAGCAGCATCTTTTCCGGGTGTTCCGCCGCTTCCATCTCGGCGAGGGCACTCGAGGCGACGTCAAGCGGCAGCTCGGAGATGACGCGCACGCGGGTGGATTCTTCCAGGGCCGACAGGACGTCGGCCAGATCCGACGGATGGACGTGGCGCACGCGCTGGAGGAACGGATGAAGATCGTCTTGCTCGGCGAGCTCCTTCAGCTCGTCGAGCCTCAGGTCGGGAGCTTCGGGTATGGTCACGCCGACCCTCCCCCGCCGCCGAGCGCAATCGTGCGCACCGGACCGGCACGAACGGCGATGCGCTCGACGCGCGTCGCGCTGGCCGTCAGGATATCGAACTCCAGACCTTTGTACGTGAACCGCTCCCCGGCGCGCGGGATGCGGCCGAGCGCCTGAATCAGCAGTCCGCCGACGGTCTGCGCACCGGCCAGCGGCATCCCGAGTTTTTCGGCGAGCTCGGTGGTCGGCGTGCTGCCCTCCACTTCGACCACTCGCGTCGTATCCGGGGTGGAGGACGACGGCTCGAACAGCTCACTGACGAGATCGTTGAGGAGGTCCTCGAACGTGACGAGTCCCGCGGTCCCGCCGAATTCATCCAGCACGACGGCGAGGTGTTGGCCCCCCCGCTGCATTTCGAGCATCAAGTCGGCCGCGCGCATCGTGCCCGGCGCCGTCAGCGGCGGCCGCACCAGAATGGGATCCTCCGGCTGGCGGCCGAGCAAGTCGAGCGTGTGCGCGACGCCGACCACTTCATCCAGCGATCCCCGATGCACGGGATAGCGGCTGTAGCCCGACTGCTGCAGCACGTGCGCGGCCTCGGCCGTCAGAATCCCTTCGGGAAACGCGACGATGGCGGTCCGCGGCGTCATCAGCTCGCGCACCGGACGATCGGCGAAGGCGAGGACGCCGGAGACCACGGCCATCTCGTCCGTCGTGGCGAGGGCGTCGGTATCGGCGCCGGTGAGCAGCGCGGCGAGGGTGGTACGCGTGGAT
>Ga0137397_10000993_pt1 | contig 19745 bp, 2 predicted proteins | sample czorhiz116metaG_FD_106658 | JGI IMG/M metagenome (GOLD analysis project Ga0137397, IMG submission 106658) | Vadose zone soil microbial communities from Angelo Coast Range Reserve, California, USA - czorhiz1.16 metaG | ecosystem: Environmental > Terrestrial > Soil > Vadose zone | place: USA... | reverse complement strand
GGCGCCGGCGCGGAAGACAACGATTTTGTGTCCGGCGAGGGAGTCGGCGTCCTGGTACTGAAGCGTTTGCAGGATGCTTTGGCGGACGGGGACCATGTGCATGGAGTGATTGCGGGAAGCGGCATCAATCAGGACGGCAGCTCGAATACCCTGATAGCGGCGAAAGCGCGCGCGCAGGAACAACTGGAGCGCTCGGTCTATGAGCGATTCAGGATCGACCCCGAAACGATACAGGTCATGGAAGCCCATGGCGCCGGCAACGGTCTGGGTGATTCGATTGAATTTGGGGCCATCACCCGCGCCGTCCGCGAATATACCAACAAGAAACAGTTTTGTGCCATTGGCACCGTGAAAGAGAATATCGGTCATGCCGGCGCGGCTGCCGGTGTGGCCGGCGTTTTCAAAGTCCTGCTCTCGCTCAAGAACCGCCAGATTCCGCCTTGCCTGCACTTCCAGAAGAGCGACCCCGCCATCGACTTCGGCTCCACTCCGTTTTATGTCAACAGCCAGTTGATTGGCTGGCCGGTGGAAAGCGGTCAAAAGCGCCGGGCGGCGGTCAGCGCATTTGGGTCCAGCGGCACTAACGCGCATCTGGTGATTGAAGAAGCGCCTTCGATCGCGCGGTCGGGCGCCGATTCCCCGGGCCATGTCATTGCGCTCTCGGCCCGAACGGCGCACCAACTGGCGCAGCAGGTAAACAATCTGCTCGGGTTCTTAAAAGACACGACCGATCTGTCAATGAACGATCTGAGTTTCAGTCTGCTGGTGGGCCGTATGCACTTGCGCCATCGCCTTGCCTGTCTCGCCCGCAATCAAAAGGAACTGGTCCGGCTTCTTGAGCAGTGGAGTGAAACCGGGGCCGCAAGCCAGGTCTATGTGTCGGAAATACAGGAAGGCAGAATTCGGGAGCAGCCGGCGCTGAAGACTTTTGGCAATCACTGCATTCAGGAGTGCAGAAGCAACTCGAATGCGGCGAACTACCCGGAATACCTGGCCACCATCGCCGATCTTTATGCCCAGGGATATTCTCTGGATTTTCAAACGCTCTTTTCTCCCGCTTCGAGGCGGCTGCCCCTTCCGACCTATCCATTTGCCCGGGAGCATCACTGGATTGATACGATCGACGCCGCGAATCCGGTCCCGGCGGCTTCCGGCCGGTCGACGCGGCCATCGGATGACGCGGGGAATGTGACGGCATGGGCGGCCGGCTTTCGCGTTGAGCAGCTCTTTGCCCATGTCCTCTGGCAGGAAGCGTCGCCCGATGAAAGTTATGAAAGCCTGACATTTTGATGACGGACCCGCTCTGAAACCATCGCCGCGTCGGCGCGGGCGGCCTGTCGGATTCCATATTCAAGCCACACAACATGGATGCCTTCAATCTTCCATGCACGCAAGACAATCCGGTCCCAAACAACCTAACCTCCTGGAGATGCAGTCCCAATGCTCAAAATAATGTTCAACGGAAAATCGGCGTCCTGTAAGAAAGACCTTCTCTTTATCAGTCCGGCGATGCCGTCCCTGACCGGGTCCGGCAGCGCTATGAGGGCGGGATGCCTGCTCGAGTCGCTTGCAGACCTGTTCAATATTTTTCTTCTGGTGATTCCAATCTATGACGGGCCCATTCCGGTCCCATGTCCGATGACGGAATGCTGCGTTCAGGTAGCGACGATTCTCGACGATCCGGACGATGACAGTAAGCGCAGCAATAAAGACAGAAAGCTGCTGGAAGAGGCCCATCGATTCATCGCGGCGGTCGACGTGGATGTGGTCCATGTATTCCGCATGATTATGTCTCCGGTGATCGATGGCTGGCTGCGAAAAAGCGCCGAGCATCGGCCGCTGTGCATTCTGGACATGGATGAAATCGACTCCAGGGCCAATCTTCGAATCGCCGAGTTGTATGCCGCCGGCCAGGACCGGGCGAATGCTTCGCGCCATGAGACCAGAGCGGCACAGTTTGCGGCCCAGGAGCGCGATTATCTGCACCTGTTCGACATGGTATATATCGCCAATGGGCCGGAACACCGGGAACTCGTCAGAAGATACAGATGCTCACAGGTGGAAGTCGTGCCGAACGTCATAAGAATTCCGGCAACGGCGGGGCCAAAGGAAAAGGAGAAGGGTAAGGACGACGTGTTCAACCTGTTGTTCGTGGGCACGATGGACTATTATCCAAACCAGGACGCCGTAATGTTTTTCTGCAAAGACGTCCTTCCGATTCTTCGTGAGCGGTCCCATCTTCCCTTCCGCGTGAACATCGTCGGGGCCGCGCCGGGTCCGGAGGTGGTCGCTTTGTCCGATGACCCGGACATCTGCGTGACCGGCAGAGTCGGGGACCTGGGTCCGTATTATCGGTCCGCCGATCTTGTGATCGCCCCGATTCGGGCGGGGGGCGGCACAAGAATCAAAATTCTGGAAGCATTCAGCTATCAGCGGCCGGTTGTGTCCACTTCCATCGGCGCCGAGGGTCTGTGTGTTACGCACGATCAAGAGCTGCTCCTGGCCGATACGGCGGCTGAGTTCGCCGCCGGCTGTCTGCGGTTGATGGAGGACAGAGAGCGGTGCGCCGTTCTGGTCCGGAATGCACTTGCATGGGTCAGGGAAAATCACACGGTATCGAACGTGAAGGGCGCCCTTGATCGTGCTTTGTCGACCCTTATGGATACCCCGCAACCGGGCATGGAAATGACGGAAGACCAGCTTCTGCCGGAGAGTCAGGGTGTTCCTTATGCGGCGCCGGAACACTTCGGCGGCGGAGAGCCGGTTGCCGCGTGGTGAGTCTGTCGTGGTCTTTGTTGAAGTTTTCCATTCATCGCATGAACATCCACCAGCGGTTTGCGAGGAGGCAAAATGAGAAGCGATAAATCAGTCAGTTGGGCGGGGACAACACGAGGAAATGCCGAAATGAACAGCGGCGTGCATGAGCGTCGCTGTAAACTGTCGGTGGTCGTAGCGACACGTAACCGGGCAGAGCAGCTTGAGCGCATGCTTGCGAGCGTGGCGCAGCAGACGGCGGACCTCGAATCAGTCCAGGTAATCGTCGTTGAAAACGGAAGCACAGATCATACGCTGGAAGTGCTGGCCGGCAAAGCCGGCGTGCTGAATCTGCTCGCTTTGTCGGAAGGCGCGGCGAGCAAATCGAAGGCCCTGAACCGGGCGCTGGACCAGGTAAGCGGCGATCTTGTTGTGTTTGCGGATGACGATATAACCGCACCGCCGAACTGGTTAGAGGCGTACCAGAGCGCCGCGCTCAAATTTTCATCCGCAAGTGTGTTCTGCGGCCCGGTGATTCCCGAGTTTCCCGGCATGACCCCGCAATGGCTTCGGTGCCATCCGATCGGGGCCCCGCTGTTCTTCGCTAAATTTGACCCGCGGCTGCCGGAGGGACCAATTCCCGGGCCTCTTACCGAAAGCGATTTCCCCGTCGGCGCGAATTTTGCGGTGCGAGCGAAGGCCCTCAAAACCCTTCGGTTTATCACCGACCTGGGTCCTTCGAAAGAGAACGGCCCCCTGTACGACGAGGACACAGAGTTCCTGGCCCGCCTGCACTCTGAGTTCGGAGAGTTCATCTTTGTTCCCGGCGCCTACGTGGCCCATCACATTGACGCCCGCCGGATTGAGTGGCCGGAGCTTTTCGAGAAGGCTTTTCACTACGGGCGGACCGTGGCAATCAGAAGTGGGCTCCCGGTCCCTCCGATGCAGCTTCTGAAACCTCCTTCATCGGAACCGGACGCCGCGTCGATTGAACGATTTGAAAAAGGTTGCACTTTAAATTTCCTGTGCGGCCAGATGCATGAATTCCGGCTGCAGGGCCAAAGGCATTTTGAGGCGGAATTGAAGAGCATGCTTGTGCCTCTGGATGTCCGCGCCAATCGGTCGCTGTTGAGCAGATCGGCCCTGATTTCTTCGACCCACCCGGAGTTCGCGGTCGCGGGAAATACACCGGACGTCACTTCCGGGACCATTCAATGATGGCCTGGCCCACAAGATTTAAAAGTATTCCACTCCCCATCTTGTCGCGAACTTCCTGAAAAAACATGAATGATGCCTGTCGTTTGGCCACTAAGGCCGAAGCGCCGAGAGTGAATGTACTATGCTGGAAATACTGAATCGTTACGCTCATGGTATGGCGTCGGTCCCCTTTCTGCACGCGCTGCGAGAGTGCGGCTGTCTGGCCCGGCTGGCGGAGACAGAATCGGCCCCCGTCTCCGCGGAGCAACTGGCGCGCGATTTCCGCGCGAATCGCGGCAGTCTCGACGTGGCGCTGAGAATGCTGGTCGGTCTGGACTGGGTCCGTCCCGCCGCCGATGGGCTGTATCGGGCGACTCCCGGGCTGGCGACTGCGAATGTCATTCCCGACCGGATCATGGATCTATACCGTTTTCCCTTTGCTCTCTATGTTCAGGGAAAAGCGGAAGAGACGCTCGCGCCCTGGCTGGAAAGGCTTGAGCGGCGGTGGAACAGCGATCATTCCTGGTTCCCGGACCATCTCGATGGCCTGATCATCGCGCCGCTGCTCCTGACGCTGCGGGCAGAGGGACGGCTGGGTGTCGTCGAAGAAAAAGACAGCGGCACGGTAACGCTGAATCTCAATGTCGATTTGGCCGTTCGCCGCGAGATCGAACGCCTGTTTGTGGCGAAAGGCTGGGCGGTTTCATCCGCCGATGGGCTGCGCCTCGATCGGGCCGGACGTTTTCTTATCGACCGGATTCCCGTTACCGCGGTGATCGCGTCCTACAGGCCGATGTTCGGCCAGGCGCGGGAGTTGTTATTTGGGGACGCCACCCGGGTTTTCGGGACCGATTCGGGAGGGCCGGAGATTCACCTCGACCGCACGCTTAACGTGATTGGCAGCGGGTTCCAGCACGAGAAGTATTTTGCCGCTCTCAGCGACATGGTCGTCCGCTGCTTCGACAACGAAGCGTATTCTTCTCAGCCGAAGTACATCGCCGATATGGGCAGCGGAGACGGCGCGCTGCTCCGCCGGTTGTATGAAACGGTGCGCGATCGCACGCGCCGGGGAAAAGTGCTCGACCGCCATCCCCTGATACCGATCGCCATTGACTATAACGAAGAGGCCCTGGCCGTGGCCACCGGAAATCTTCGTGACCTCGAACACATTGCATTGAAGGGCGACATCGGCGATCCGCTGGACCTTCGGCAAAAACTGCGCGCGCACGGCGTCGAGGACCTCGACCGCGTGCTTCACGTGCGGTCGTTCCTCGATCATGACCGACCCTACAGGCGGCCCGAAGACGCCGGGGCCGCGGAGCGGAGACCGCAATTCGGCGGCCGGGGAATTTACATTGACGCCCAGGGCCGGGTGGTCTCGGCCGGCGACATGGTCCAGAGCACCGTGGAGCACCTGCAGCGCTGGTCCACGCTGGTGAACGAGCATGGCCTGATGGTGTTGGAGGTGCATTGCCTCGCTGCCCAGGTGGTCGCGCGATATCTGGACGAGAGCGAGAGTTTTCATTTCGATGCTTCGCAAAGCCTTTCCCGCCAATACCTGCTGGAAGCGGAGACATTCGCCGCCTGCGCCGCGGAGGCCGGCCTGTTCTCTCCTGAAAGACGTTGGCAGCGGTTCCCGAAGAGTCTGCCGTTCACGCGCATCAGCCTGAATCATTTCGAGAAGAGACCGTATTCTGTGAGACATGTCCGGAATGAAGACCTCTCGGCGCTTGCTGCCCTGCGAAAAGCCTGGCCGTCATCGGCAGAGCGCGATGATGACGCAGGGGCCGCGACAGGGCTGCGTGAATTTCCCGAAGGCCAGTTCATTCTCCAGGCCGATGGCCGGACACTGGCCGCTGTCCGCTGCGATCGCGAAGGCGATAACCACGTTCGTCTGGTTTCGATCTGCGTTTCATCGGCTGTGCCGGCAAATCAAATCCAGGAGTTCCTGGCGTTTGTGGCGCAATACTGGGCCCTCAAGGGCGATATCGGCCAGGTGTCGGGAATCGAAGAGTGCCGGTCGGCGCTGGCAGCCGGCGCCGGCAGCCAATCCGTCGCGCAAATTGTGGCAGGCGATGTGGCGGCCAGGGTGGCCTGCTATCGGTTCGCAGCCGCGGACGATCCTCTGCGCGGTGAGCGTGAATTGGGCGAGTTTGGGTTTCGCTGGCTGCTGGCGGTCCTGCAGCGGATGGGCGTGATGCGGGAGCCGGGTGAAAAGTACGAACTGGACCAGCTTAAGAACCTTCTGGGCATTGCGCCAAAATATGGCCGCTATTTCGAGGCGCTCATGCGCCGGCTGGAAAGCGAAAAGCTTGTGGTCCTGGACGGATGTTGCGTGGAGACGACCACGCTCGTTCGCGGTTATGCCCTCAACTCGGTTGAGGCGCAGGTCGCCGAATTCAGGGCAGGTTTTGAAAAGCGATGCCCCGGCTGCATTGGCCTGCTGAACATCGCCGCCGCCTGCCTGGGCCGGTTCGAGGAGATCATTACCGGAAAGATCGACGCCGCCGAAGTCGTCTTTCCCGGCGGAGATAAGGAACTCTTCGCGGGGTTATTCAGCGGCGACGCTGTCTCGGACTACTTCAATCGCGTGGTCGCGGAAGCGGTCAACAGCGCGATCATGCGGTTAAAAGACGCGCACGCCGACCCGACGCGTCCCGCGCCCTCGTCGAAGGTCCGCATTCTGGAGATCGGAGCGGGCACCGGAGGCACGACCGGCGCGGTGCTGGATGCCATACTCTCGCCCGCCGGAATCGAATTTTGTGTGAGTGACCTTTCGCCGGCCCTGGTGCGGTACACCCGGCGTCGCTTTGCCGCGAAATTCCCCTGGGTCGATTACCGGACCCTGGACATCGAAGACGACCTTGCGCGTCAGGGCTTTACCGTCCACAGCTACGATGTCGTCGTCGCCGCCAACATTCTGCACGACACGCGCGACATCGAATTCACTCTGGAACAGGTGCGCAGACTGTTGAAGCCGGGCGGCCTGCTCGTCCTGAACGAATACAACGCTGTCAAGGCCGGGCTGCTGTTCAGCGGCGCCCTGCTGCATGGTTACTGGCTGTTCCAGGACCCGGAGAGACGACTGAACGGCAGCTGTCTGATGGGCATATCCCACTGGACCAGAGCGCTCGAAAGCACCCGCTTCGCCGTTGTCGGAGCGCACGCGTTGCCGACGCAGCACCTTGACGCGACCTGCAGTCAAAGCGTGATGCTCTGTGAATCTTTGGAAACAGGGTGCCCGGAAAAGCCGCAAGCCGGCGCGCAGACCGCGGAACCGGCGGACCGGAATATGGGCCCGCGAAAAGCGGAAATCGTGAGGACGTTCATCGAACAACAGGTCCTCGTCCTGCTCGGAAACGAGCGAGCTTCCGCATACTCCCCTCAGCGGCCCATCATGGACATGGGGCTTGATTCCATCGAACTGGTTGAGTTGAAGTCGCTGATCAAGGAACGTTTCGGGGTAAAGCTGTCTCCCATGTTTTTGTTCGAGCACGAGACGCCTGAAAAGATGGCGGCGGCCCTGTCGGAAATAGTGTCGAGTCAGCAGATCCGGAGGCAGTTACCCCAGGAGTCGAGCGGAGAACCTGCCGTCGGTCCCGCGGTAACAGGTGAGACCGCTGAGGTGGCGAGACCGGGAGAAGGTGGCGATGCGATCGCCATCGTCGGCGTGGCCTGCCGGTTCCCGGGAGGCGCCACCTCGGCGGAGAGTTTCTGGGACCTATTGGAGAGCGGAAGACATGGCATCGTCTCGATGCCCGAAGGCCGTTGGAACTGGCCGGGCTTCATCGATCTCAAAGACGAGCATAAGGGAATCGACAAAGCCGGTTTTCTGCCGCGAATCGACGAGTTCGACGCCCCGTTCTTCCGGACTTCCCCCAGGGAAGCGAAGTTGATGGACCCGCAGCAACGCCTTCTGCTTGAACTGAGCTGGGAGGCGATGGAAGACGGAGGCCACCGGCCATCTGAACTGATGGGGCGGAAGATCGGAGTCTTCGTGGGCGTATGCCATGGCGACTATCGCGAAGTGCTGACCGGCGCCTCCGACTCGGCGGAGGCCTATGTGGGCACGGGCAGCGCATATTCCCTGCTTGCCAATCGTCTTTCCTATTTCTACGATTTCAAAGGGCCGAGTTCGACCGTCGACACGGCGTGCTCAAGCTCGCTGGTGGCACTGCACCATGCGGTGAACGCCATCCGGCACGGCGATTGTGAGCAGGCCCTGGTGGGCACGGCGAACCTGCTGTGCAGCCCGACCAACAGCATCGCCTACTATCGGGCGGGCATGCTGTCGCCCACCAGCACCTGCCGATCATTCGATGAATCGGCGGACGGCTATGTGCGCGGCGAAGGCGGAGCGATGCTGCTGCTCAAGCTTCTGGCCACGGCGCTCGCCGAAGGCGATTCAATCTATGGTCTCGTCAAAGGCACTGCCGTCAACCACGGCGGGCAGGCGGCTTCGCTCACGGCCCCCAAACCGGAGGCCCAGGCGGCGGTCATCGAAGCCGCGTGGCAGGCGGCCGATGTCGCGGTTGAATCCGCCGGCTTCATCGAGGCGCACGGCACGGGCACAAAGCTCGGCGACCCCATCGAGATCGGCGGCCTGATCGAGGCGTTCCGGCGCATGTACCAGACGCGCGGCAAAGTCCGGAATGTACAGCCTCGCTGCGGACTTGGATCGGTCAAGACCAACGTGGGGCACCTGGAGGGCGCGGCGGGACTGGCGGGAGTGATCAAGGTCCTGATGGCCATTCAACATCGCTCGCTCCCCGCGGTCCTCAATTTCAAGCGGCTCAATCCCGAGATCGATCTGACCGGCAGCCCTTTCTACATAGTTGAGAGAAATCAAGCGTGGCCGTCGCCCAGGGACGAACGGGGCCGGGACCTGCCGCGATGCGCCGGCGTGAGCTCGTTTGGCTTCGGCGGCTCCAACTCGCATGCTGTCATTGAAGAGTACGTGGTATCCAGGGACGGGGCCCGGACAGAAGACGGCGGGTTCCTGATTCCGCTGTCGGCGAGAAATCATGAACGGCTGCTGGAACAGGCGGGGAAACTGCTCCGGTTCCTTGAATCCGGAATCGCCGGCCGGAGTCTGACAGAAGTCGCCTACACGCTTCAGGTCGGCCGTGAGCCCATGGAAGAGCGTGTCGCGTTCGTCGTGGAAAGCAGGGAAGGACTCATCACTTCGCTGCGCGCCTGGATTGGCGGGGACCGGAAGGTGCCCAACTGCCGGCACGGACATGCGGAGCCACGCCGGAACCAGACCGAGACAATACGCGAAGACGGCCGCGGACATGAGGTCGATGCGGCGATCTCGGCCAGAGACCTTGAGAAGCTCGCCTCATTGTGGGTGAGCGGCCTGGAGCCGGATTGGCGCAAACTGTATGGCGAGGTGAGGCCCCGGCGTGTCAGCCTGCCGACATACGCTTTCGCGAAAGAACGCTATTGGGTCGAAACCGATGCGGAGAAAGGGTCGTCCAAAGAGCCGATCGCCGCGGTACTGCATCCCCTGCTGCACCGCAACACCTCCGATCTAAGCCATCAGAGCTACAGCTCAACCTTCAGCGGAGAGGAGTTCTTCCTGAGAGACCATCAGGTGGATGGCCGGAGAGTTCTTCCAGCAGCGGCTTACCTGGAGATGGCGCGAGTTGCGTTGGAAAAAGGCGCGCGCACTTCCGAAGAAACACTTCTGCAGTTACGCAACGTAGTCTGGAGTCAACCTGCGGTGGAGATTCGAAACCAGCAGGTCGGCATCGCGTTACTGGCGAAGGGCGAGGGCCAAATCGGCTTCGAAATTTACAGTCATGACGGGGACCTGGAGACTGTCCATTGCCAGGGAGACGCGGTCTGGACCCGCGAAGCAGCTCCCCTAAGGCTCGATCTCGATCAAATCAGAAATCACATAGGGCAGGGGCAGGCGGAACCGGGCAGCGTGTACGCGGCGTGTGCCCGCATCGGTGTTGTCTGCGGACCCGCTCTCCAGGCAATCACCAGCATTGATCGGGGCCGCAGCCAGGGATTGGCCCGGCTTCGGCTGCCGGGAGGCGTGGAGAATACGTCGGCAGATTGTGTTCTGCATCCCAGCATGATCAACGGCAGCCTGCAGGCTTGTATTGCGCTGATCGATGAATCGCCAGGTCTGCCGTTTATGCTGGATTCACTGCTTATCGTTTCGCCCTGCTCCGGGGAGATGTTTGCCTGGGTGCGGTGCTCGACCGGCAGTCAGGCCGGGGATGAAATCGTCAGGTTCGATATCGATCTGTGCGACACGCGGGGCAACATCTGCGCGCAGATGCGCGGCGTCGGCTGGCAGGCGGCATTGGATATCCGCGAACCAGTCGGCGACACAGCGGCATCCCCGGCAGAGCGCACAGAAACGGCCTCTGTCGCGGGCGTGCGTAAAGAAATTGCATTGATTCCGATGGTGCAGGCGGCCCCCGCACCGGTTGAACGGAAAAAGCGGGCGGCTATTTCCTTAGCGACGCCCAGCGAATTGGTCTCCGCTGCGGCGGCATCTTCTGTGACCGCGGCGCGGCAGCCTTCCGCAGGACGTGCAGCGATTGCGCTCTCGAATACGGCGCCGGGTGTGTCACAAGACAGGAGCGTCGCTTCCGTGGCTTCTACCGTGCGGCTGTTCGACGACGGGCGCGGCATCTTCTCGATAGACATTGAGGCGGCGGACAGCCGGACGCAAACCGGAAATGTGGCGGCCCACCTTCGGCAGGCGCTGGAACGGGTGCAACGGGAACCATCGCTTAAGGTACTGATGCTCCGAGGACTCGAGCGCGGGTTCCCTGGTGGCGGAAGAGATGAGTACAACCAGGCCGTGGAGCAGAAACTCTATCAGTCCCTGGCTTCGTTTTCGTGTCCGGTAATCGCCATCCTGGGTGGAGACATGGCGGGCGCGGGTTTCCTGGCGGCCGCACTGTGCGACTTCATGGTGTGCAGCGAAGACGCGATTTATGGATACACCAGTGCTCATGGCCATTTGTATCCAACGGCAGCCGAGGCGAAGCTTTTCGGCGAACGGTTCGGAGCGGTCCAGGCACAGGACTTTTTATATATATCAATGGCTTCGACAGGCCGCCAGTTGCGTGCGAAAGGGTGGACGTGCCCCATTGTGCACGCGACCCAGGTTGAAGATCATGCGGAACAAATGGCAACGATGCTCGCGACGAAATCGCAGGAGGCGCTGGGGCTGCTGAAACAGCATCTGACCCGCTCTCTGTCCTGTCTGATCGGTGACTTAACGCGCATCGAAGTTGCGGCGCCGGCGGGCGAAACGCCCTGGAACGCGGCGGCGAAAGATATCGCTTCACCGTCGGAACATTTCCGCGTGGAAAGTCCGGCGGAACACGTTCTTGAAATCAGGTTTGGCGCGGGCGCGGACAAGTCGGGGATGAAGGAACTGGTTGCGGACCTTGGCCCTGTGTTTGCCGGGATTCAGCGGTTGGGAACCTGCAAAGCCATCGTGCTCTCCGGAGAATCTTCTGAATTTCTTCCAGGGGCGGCGGGCGGCCTTGCCGAGGATACTCTGCTGGATTTTCAACGCCTGATCGTTGAGTCGGAGATTCCGGTGGCGGCCGCTTTGGCGGGAAGCGCGAAAGGCGACGCATGGCTCATCAGCCAGTTCTGCGATGCCTGCATATACAGCGGGACGGGCGTGTACTCCGCGGCCACCGCAGGACAAACTCCCATAGTGGGCCGGACATGCGCCGCGGTCTTCGCGCACCGGTTCGGAGCCGGGTTCGGGGGAGAAATCCTGCTGACCGGCTGTGACTATTTGGGAACTGATCTGCAGCGCCGTGCGGGCGCGTTGCTCGCAACGGACCGCGATCAGGTGCTGTCTGAGGCGTTGCGAGTGGCCGAGGGTTGGGTGAAGCTGCCGAGAGAGACGGTGTGTGCCTGGAAGAAACAGACTGCGGCCACCCTCCGGGAGAAGGTTCGCAGCCTGGAGGTTGTCGATGGCTGGGAGCAGAAAGACGAGGCATGTGATCTGCCGGTCGTTGCGCCGTTTTCCATCCCGCTGCGGTCCAAAGTGGTGACAGCCACCGCCCATCCTGACGGGGTTGTAGTGGTGAAGATGGAGGACCGGGAAGCGAAGAACATGTTTTCCGATGCTTTTGTGGAGGGAATCGGGGAAGCCTTCGCGCATATTGAGCAAACGCCCGCCTATAAGGTTGTGGTCCTCGCCGGTTACGACAGTTATTTTTCTTCGGGCGGCACCAAAGAGGGTTTGCTGGCCATTCATGCGGGGAAATTTACATTCACCGTCTTCAGGATGGTCCAGGCGGCGCTCGATTGTAAGCTGCCGGTGATCGCCGCCGTGCAGGGACACGGCATCGGCGCAGGCTGGACACTCGGAATGTTTGCGGACATCGTGCTGCTGAGCGAAGAGAGCCGGTATGTGAGTCCGTATATGAATTATGGATTTACGCCGGGGGTGGGCGCGACATACGTCTTTGGGGAAAAGATCGGGCAGGATGTGGCGCGGGAAAGCCTGCTGACCGGCCGGCAATACACGGGTACCGAGTTGAAGGACAGAGGATTGAATTTGTCGATCCTGCCTCGCGCCCAGGTGTTTGGATCGGCGCTGGCGCTGGCCAGGCAAATCGCGAAAGCTCCGCGCGGCCGCCTGATGGGTCTCAAAGGGCAGTTGAGCGAGTATCTTCGCGGGCCTCTGGAAGAGACATATCGACTCGAACTGGCCATGCATGAGAAGACCTTTGTGGGTCGCTCCGATACGCTGGCGCAAATTCACAAAAACTTTCACCTGGAGACAGAGGCTGCTCCGGAGGGGGACCGGCCCGTCGCCCATGTTGAACCGAATTCATCCATCGACAGCGACGTTTTGCCCGAGATTGCCGCGAACCTCAAGGCGCTTCTGGCGAACGAGTTGCAGATGCGCGAAAGCGATATCGACAACAACACACAGTTTGTCGATATGGGCCTCGATTCGATCAGTGCCGTGACCTGGATTCGCAAGATCAACCTGAAGTATCAGACGTCGATTGAGGCCACCAGGGTCTATAGCTGCCCGACGCTGGAACTGTTCAGCCGTTTCGTGAAAGAAGAGGCGCAAAAGCGCGGTACGCTGCCGGTCCCGGCCGCGGAGAATCCCGTGGCGCCGGCGAAGGTCCCTTCGCTGCCTGGCGGAATTGCGAAGAAGCGCGCGGAGAAAGTGCTTACTTCCTGGCGCAGCCGCACGGCCTCGCGTTTGATTCCCGCCGTCTCCGCTCCACATACCGCGCAGCCGATTGCGGTGATTGGCATGGCCGGTCAGTTCCCGCAGGCCAAAAATCCCGAAGAGTTCTGGCTGAATATTGCCCAGGGTAAGAATTGCGTCACCCCGGTCCCGCCCGACCGCTGGGATGTGAATGCGTGGTATCAGCCCGGTGAACCTGTCGAGGGCAAAACATACAGCCAGTGGATGGGCGCACTGGAAGAATACGATTTATTCGACCCGCTGTTTTTCAACATCTCGCCCACCGAAGCGGAGAACATGGACCCCCAGCAGCGCCTGTTCCTGCAGAGCTGCTGGCACAGCATCGAAAATGCCGGGTACGACGCGAGATCGTTGTCCGGAAGCCGATGCGGCGTCTTCGTCGGCTGTGCCGGCGGAGATTATCATCACTTGTCGAGGCACCATGAGTTGAGCGCCCAGGGCTTCACCGGCAGCTCAATGTCGATTCTGGCGGCGCGCATTTCCTACTTTCTGAATCTGCAGGGGGCCTGCGTCTCCATCGATACGGCCTGCTCTTCATCCCTGGTCGCCATCGCCCATGCCTGTGACAGCCTGATTTCCGGCGCCAGTGACGTGGCCCTGGCCGGCGGGGTCTATGTGATGGCGGGCCCTGAGATGCATATTAAGACGTCGCAGGCCGGCATGCTTTCCCCCGATGGCAAATGTCTGACTTTCGATCAGCGGGCCAATGGCTTTGTTCCAGGGGAAGGCGTCGGTGTGGTGTTGTTGAAGCGCCTCGCCGATGCCCAAAGAGATCAGGACATTATTCACGGCGTTATCCAGGGATGGGGCGTCAACCAGGACGGCAAGACCAACGGCATTACCGCTCCCAATCCGGAATCGCAAACCCGGCTCGAACTGGAAGTCTATGACAAATATCAGATTGATCCGGCGAGTATTCAACTGATTGAGGCCCACGGTACCGGGACCAAATTAGGCGATCCGATCGAGGTAGACGGCCTGAAACAGGCCTTCAGGAAGCACACATATAATAAAGGATACTGCGCCCTTGGCTCGGTGAAGAGCAATATCGGCCATTGCCTGTGGGCCGCGGGCATTGCCGGGGTGCTTAAGCTCATTTTGGCGCTGAAACACAGGCAACTGCCCCCCACTATCAACTTCGAGCAACTCAACGAGCATATCGACCTGAGCGACAGTCCCTTTTACGTCAACAGCAGATTGCAGGCGTGGGAACTCCGCGGAGCGCAGAGACGCCAGGCCGCGATTAGTTCATTTGGCTTCAGCGGCACCAATGCCCACCTGGTGCTCGGTGAATATCTGCCGTCATCTGAAGTCAGACCGCAGGTGACGGCTGTTACGCAAAACAAGAAAGTCATCGTTCCCCTGTCCGCCAGAACGGCGGAACAGGTAAGGCAAAGGGCCGGCGATCTCCTGGACTTCATTCGCAGAGAGCCTTCGGTCGATCTGATCGAGATGGCCTACACGCTGCAGGTGGGCCGTGAACCGATGGAAGAACGAGCGGGCTTCCTGGTCAGTTCGGTCGAGCAACTGAGCGCGAAACTTGAGGCGTGGGTCAACGGCGAGCCGGAGATCAAGGATTTCTATCAGGGCCAGTGCAGACGCGGCAAAGAGAGCATCAGCATCATCAGCCAGGATGATGAGGTCAAAGAAACCCTGGTGGAAAAATGGATCGCTGCCAGGAAGCTCTCAAAGCTGCTGGATGTCTGGGTGAGAGGCCTGGATCTGAATTGGAACAAGCTGTACGGCGAGGTTAAGCCGCATCGCATTGCTCTGCCGACCTATCCCTTCGCCAAAGAACGGTACTGGATCGATACGACTGCGGACAGTCCGGCGGGCGGCCTGCAGCTTTCAGGTTCGGCGGCCGTCCTTCATCCCTTGCTGCACAGCAACACCTCTGATCTGAGCGAACAGCGCTACAGCTCAACCTTCACGGGCGGCGAGTTTTTCCTGGTGGACCACCTGGTGCGCACCGATGCCGGCGTGATGCACAAAGTCATGCCCGGCGTGGCTTGTCTGGAAATGGCACGGGCGGCGATCGGGCAGGCGGTGCCCGCGCGGTCTGGATCCATGGTTCTGGAACTGCGGAATACCGTCTGGGTACAGCCGCTGGTCGTAACTCGGAACAAGCGGGTCAGCCTCGCGCTATTGACGAACGACGATGACCAGATCGATTATGAAATTTATGGCGGCGATGATGAGGATGTCCTCTATTGTCAGGGCACCGCAGTCTGGAGCCATGAACCGGCGCCGGCGAGGCTTGATCTTGAGCGGATCAGAAGTCAGATGGGGCAGGGCCGGCTGGAGCCGGGCAGCATCTACGCTGTGCTTTCACGGATAGGTATCGTCCATGGACCGGCTTTTCAGGGTATCGCCGCCATCGATCAGGGGACCAACCAGTTATTGGCGCACCTGCGGCTGCCAGGAACGGTCAGGTCCACATCCTCAAATTATGTTCTGCATCCGAGCCTGCTGGATAGCGCCCTTCAGGGACATATCGGATTGGTCGTGGGCTGGTCCGAAGGCCCCAGCCAGACGCGGCTGCCCATTGCGCTGGAATTGTTGCGCATCGTCGCGCCCTGTACCGAAGAGATGTTTGCCTGGGTGCGTTACGCCGCCGGCAGCCAGGCAGGCGATAACGTAGTCAAGCTGGATGTCGATCTGTGCGATGAGCGCGGGAATGTGTGCGTGCAATTCCGCGGTTTCTCGTCGCGCGTGGTAAGCAAAGATATCGGGACAGCCGCGGCACAGAGCAAAACGGCAAATCGTCTGCTGGCTACTCCGGTCTGGCAGGCAGGCGCCGTGGAAGCCCCGGACAAGGCAGGCTATTCCGCACACCATGTCATTCTGTGCGAGCTGCCGAAAATCGACGCGGGCAAGCTGGGACCTTTGCTTCCACACAGCGAATGCCTGTCGTTGCAGTCGGGGCAAACGAACATTGCGCAGCGCTACAGCGATTACGCGCTGACCTGTCTCGAAAGTCTGCAAACCATCCTTCGGGGCCAGTCCGACGGCAGGGTGCTCTTCCAGATGGTTGTTGGTGAACAGCAGAAACACTCCGTGTTCGCCGGCCTTTCAGGATTGCTGAAGACCGCCACACTTGAAAATCCGCGCATCGCCTGTCAACTGATACTCGCCACGCCGGAAATTACGACCGAAGAAATCGCCGGCCTCTTGCAGGAGGAAAAGAAGAACGGAAAGCCGCATCAGTTCATCAGGTATGAACAGGGCACGCGGCAGATCTTGTGCTGGCATCAGATACCGGAAGCGCCGGGAAAGCCGCCTATCGCGTTCAAAGACCGGGGCGTTTACCTGATTACCGGCGGGCTGGGTGGAATCGGCCTGCTCTTTGCCAAAGAAATCCTCGCGCAGACACGCGAAGCGCGAGTGGTGCTGACCGGGCGCTCGGTATTCAACGCGGAAAAACAGGCCCGCCTGGCAGGACTGCCGGCGCCCGCCGAAAGACTGGGCTACCGGCAGGTCGATCTTGCCGATTCCGACCAGGTCCATCGGCTCATCTCGTCGATCAAAGAGGAGTACGGAGAGCTCAACGGCATTCTTCACAGTGCCGGTATGATCGCGGACAACTTCATCGTGAAAAAAGTCGGCGCTGAATTCAGCGAAGTGCTGGCGCCGAAAGTCACAGGCACATACAACCTGGACCAGGCCAGCCAGGATGTGGAACTGGATTTCTTTGTGTTGTTCTCGTCTCTGGCGGGCGCGCTGGGGAATGTCGGGCAGGCCGACTACGCGGCGGCAAATGGTTTTATGGACCAGTTTGCGGCGTACCGCAACGGTCAGGTGGCCGCCGGGCTGCGGCACGGGCGCACGCGGTCGATCAACTGGGGTTTCTGGCAGGCGGGCGGAATGGCGATCGCCGCGGAGGCCGAGGAGCGGCTGCGGCAAACTATCGGCATGAAGCCGATGAGCACCTCCACTGGAATGGAGGCGTTCTATCGCAGCCTGGCGATGCCGCACCATCAGATTTTAGCCGTCGAAGGCGATGTGACGCAGATACGCCGCGCATTGTCCGGCGGACCCTCTGTCTCGTTCGAACCTCAGCCGGAACAGCCGGTGGTGGCTGCCGGCAGCGAGAGAGAAAGCCTGGAAGAAAAGACCCAGGATTACCTGCGCCGGCGGTTCTCTGAGCTGCTGAAACTGCCGATTCAAAAAATCGATCCTCACGCCGAACTGGAGAAGTACGGGATCGATTCGATTCTGGCGATGAAGCTGACCACCCAGTTCGAGCGGACTTTTGGCCCGCTCTCCAGGACATTATTCTTCGAATACCAGACCATACGCGATCTGAGTGGCTACTTTATGCGTTCTCATTCCGACCGTCTGGCGACACTATTTGCGACGGCCGGCAACGGTCAAAGCCGGACAACTCCCGTCGACCTGGCGCCCGAAGTGCAGACTCCCGCCTCCGGCGCGCCGGTCCGGAGCCGGCGTTTCAGCCATACGCGCGGCGCTGCGGCCACCTCTCCGGCAGAACCCGAAGCGATCGCCATCATCGGATTGAGCGGACGCTATCCGGACGCGCTCACGATGGAAGCCTTCTGGCACAATCTCTGCCAGGGCAGGGACTCCATCATCGAGGTTCCCAAAGAGCGGTGGGACTGGCAAACCTATTTCAGCGAAGATCGCAGCAAGGGCGGCCACCATTACTGCAAATCGGGCGGCTTTATTGACGGCGCCGATGAATTCGATGCTCTGTTCTTCAACATCTCACCTCGAGAAGCGAAAGACATCGATCCGCAGGAGCGCCTGTTCCTGCAGCACGCATGGATGGCCGTCGAAGACGCGGGGTACACGCGGGCGGGCCTGCAGGGACCGGCCGATCAGGACCTGGCGGGGCAGGTGGGCGTCTATGCCGGAGTGTGGTGCAGCGAATATCAGTTGTTTGGCGCGGAAGCCAGCCTGCAAGGCAATCGCACGGGCATCGCTGTCAGCGTGGCCGGCATCGCCAATCGCGTGTCGTATGCGCTCAACCTGCATGGTCCCAGCATGACCCTGGACACCATGTGTTCTTCTTCACTGACTGCGATCCACGTGGCCTGCCAGGACCTGAAACAGGGGCGCACCAGCCTGGCCATCGCCGGCGGCGTCAACCTCAGCATTCATCCCAATAAATACCTGATGCTGAGCGCGGCCCAGGCCATCTCCAGTGAAGGCCACTGTCGAAGCTTTGGCGACGGCGGTGACGGCTATGTCCCCGGTGAAGGAGTGGGCGTTGTTGTCCTGAAGCGACTCTCCGAGGCGAAGAGGGATGGCGACCATGTCTATGGCATCATTCGCGGCAGCGCCCTCAATCACGGGGGCAAGACCAATGGCTACACGGTCCCCAATCCTCAGGCCCAGGCCAATGCGATCAGCCGGGCGCTCGCGGAATCGCGGGTCGATGCGCGCCATATCAGCTACATAGAAGCCCATGGCACCGGCACCAAACTGGGCGACCCGATTGAGATCGCGGCCCTCGGCAGGGCCTTTCATCAATACACGCAGGACACCGAATTTTGCTTCATCGGATCGGTGAAATCGAATATCGGGCACTGCGAATCGGCGGCGGGCATCGCGGGACTGGCCAAAGTGCTGCTGCAAATGCAGCACCGCCAGATTGCTCCTTCGCTTCATTCGGGGCAGTTGAACCCCCACATCGATTTCCCCGGCAGCCCCTTCATCGTCAATCAGGAATTGAGACCCTGGGAAGCGCCGGTCATTGAAGGCCGGCAACTTCCGAGGATCGCGGGAATTTCGTCATTCGGCGCGGGCGGCTCGAATGCCCACATGATCGTTGAGGAATATCAGGCGCCGGTGTCACAGCCGATGGCCGTTACGGATGTAATCGTTCCGCTGTCGGCGAGAACGGTCGAGCAGTTGCGGCAGAAGGCGCTCGATCTGCTGGATTTTGTAAATTCGCGGCCTGCCGCGATTGACCTCGCCGCCATGGCGTACACACTGCAGACGGGCCGTGAGGCCATGGAAGAACGGCTGGGCCTGGTTGTGAGTTCGGTGGAGCAACTGGTGGAACGGCTGCGGGCCTGGCTGGCGGGTGAGCGGGAAATCGCAGACGTCTATCAGGGTCAGGTGAAACGCAACCAGGAAACGCTGTTGTTGTTCCGCGGCGATGCCGATCTGCAGCAAACGGTCGACAAGTGGATCGCGGCCGGGAAAACCTCCCGCTTCCTGGACCTGTGGGTGAAGGGCCTGGAGGTGGACTGGAACAAACTGTACGGGGCGGCAAGGCCGCATCGCATCAGCCTGCCCACGTATCCGTTTGCCAGAGAGCGTTGCTGGGTCGATAGGCCGGCGGGCAAGCCATCGTTTTCGGTCCCGGCGGAAGCGCTCCATCCCCTGCTGCACAGAAACACCTCCGATCTGAGCGAGCAGCGCTATAGCTCGACGTTCACGGGAAAGGAATTTTTCCTCGCCGATCGTCAGATGAAGGCGAACGACGGCACGGTCCAAAAGACGTTGCCGGGCGTGGTTCACCTTGAGATGGCCCGGGCGGCGATTGAGCGGGCGTGGCGGGCCCGACCCGAAGCGGCTGTGCTGGAACTGCGCAGTATCG
>Ga0137397_10000991_pt1 | contig 19760 bp, 18 predicted proteins | sample czorhiz116metaG_FD_106658 | JGI IMG/M metagenome (GOLD analysis project Ga0137397, IMG submission 106658) | Vadose zone soil microbial communities from Angelo Coast Range Reserve, California, USA - czorhiz1.16 metaG | ecosystem: Environmental > Terrestrial > Soil > Vadose zone | place: USA... | reverse complement strand
TGTCAGCACCAGTCGAGGTCGTCACCAACGTCCCACCAGCATCTTACATGAATGCAGTGTTTGAATTTGACATGCACACCTCGTGCTGCGCTTTGTAAGCTGGTGCGCGGCTACCCGAGCCCGGAGCCGGAAAACCGTCTACCTCCTTGTCCATCTCCCTCCCTCTGAACACCCTCGTCACCGCGCCCGTATCTTCGTCCGACAAGCCTGAGCCCGACCGTGCGTTAATGCGCCTCATTGTCCGAAGTCCCTTCCCCACCGTCTTTCTGATGACAGCCGACGGCGAACTTATCGCCCTCCCTTCGCAATGACCCACCCTGTTTCGACCTCGATCGCCTTCATTCCGGCCTGTGCTTTTTACTCTACCCAGGTACCCGCTCTCTCTCTCCATTTCTTGCTCCATCCGCTTTAGCCACCTCGCACCCGACCATCGTTTCTCTCTTTCCACCTGCTCACTGTCTTGTCTGTGTTGATACAATTTATTTTGACTTAACCCTCATTTTTAGCAGCTTTCATCGTCCCTCGCCCCGCGACGGGTCACGGTCTTGTTGCTGTCTCCATCGGGTGTGCCTTGCTATGAACTGTAGTTAAACTTGACTCACGCTCTCATAGATAGACCTGTCGTATGCACCGTATAAAAGCACGCCGTTTGCCTCCTCATAGGCCAGCGATTAGCGGCCGTTCCCTCCTCCCTTCTGTGCGAAAGCCTCAAGCCTCTGTCACTCTGTCACTCGACATATGCCCTCGACAACCACTCTAGCTACCGCATCGTCAATGGTCTTGGTGCCCAGTGTCGAACGCCCCCCCTGTCTCCTCTTCTCCTTGATTTCCTTGCCTCGACGCGCTTGTGTTTCCCCCCTTATGCTTGCGCTTCTGCGCTTCCTCTCTTACCCCATCAAATTCACCTCACGCGGTCTACTCTGCAAGGCTATCCCACGCCCGCTTTATGACGTGAATGGATCACATCTTCGCGTGCCCCATCTGAAATTCAGTGCTGGGCTGCGGTCACGGTTGGGGTGGCACGTGGTTTGAACACCGTAGCAGTCCCACCGTCCATGCCTATTATGTCCTGTGAATAAGCTGTGATGAATGTGTGAATCCGTAGACGACTATTGATGCAGCTGGCAGCGGAAATGGCCTAGTCAGGCTGCCTGATCTCAATCTCAAGTGACCTTGCCTAATAATTTTTGTGCACGCCAATAACTTTCCATACTAACCACTGACAACCCTTCTGTTGTAATTTTAAGGATAGTACGTGCTGTAGGCTCGGAAACGGTTCTCGCGACCGCCTCCGTACGTCATCCGAGTCCGAACTCGGTCGTCCCCGTGTCGCGTCCGTGCATGCTCGGCCGTGTACCCTCCAATCTTATCTCCGAGTCGCCTCCATGTTCTCCTCGCGCCTGGACTCTCCTCCTCCTATCGACCTAGACCTGTCCTCGTTCTTACCCCGTTTCACCACTGCCTCCATTGTCGACCGCCCAAGCCTCGCCGACCGACGCCACTAGTGCGCGCCGCCTCGAAAAGCCCGCCGACCGACGTCGCACCTATCGTGCGCGGCCCCTGGCAAGCTGTTACTGTACATAGACTCGGCTGCTCCCCTTATGTACTTCACCTTTCCGTCTTGGGCTCCTCATCTTCAGCTTCCCCTTTTACTTGCCACTTTCGATCATCGCCGCGCTCCCCTCACGTGTCGCGCGTCTACATTCGGTAAAATTTCCTATTTCCTTGTTTTCGGCCATCGTCCCTCCTCATCGTCCTCGCCGACTTGATCACCGACGCGTTCTCTCCCCTTCGTCCCCTTCCCTTGCTGCTTACATCGGTCTTAGTGTAGACCCGTGCGTATAAAAAGAGACCCCGCCTGGTCTCATGAAAACCAGGCAATCCGTGGCCCAAGTTTCTCGTCTTCTTCTCTCGCGTGCCTCTTCGCCCGTCCGTCCGACGATAATCTGAGCCCGTGCGCCGTCAAATCATCTTACCGGTCCCGCGTCTCTCTTCGTTCTCGTTCCCGCGTTCTCGTCACCGCAAGTCCGATCACCGCAAGCGTGCGATCTTTCTCGTCTCGCTCACCCTTCTCTTTACGTCTCCGTCAAGACTTTCGTCTCGCGTTCTCGATCTTACAAGGTCGCGGGCGTACCCAAGCGTTCTACTTAGGCAACAACTTCTCCACTTTCAACACTTCGTCCTCACGCGTTTCGCACTCCTCTGGGACGCGGAGGCGTCTCTCCATTACTTTCCAACTCACGGCTGAGCCCTCACATGTTTAGCCCTTTCAGTAATATTGAACGCCATCTCGTACTACTATCCAAGTACCTATCTGGTGGATGTCTTACAGGCAGCCTGTTAGTACATACCGCATATTAACCCCTTTGAAACCACACAGCCAACACAGACGGAGTCCTGCTTAAGAGGGTGCTGTCCGTCCAGATATGTTACCTCCTAGTCAAATGACATCTGATCCTCATACTGAGTCGATCTGAGACGGTGCCTCACTGTCCCTAGGACCGTCAAATGTAAGGTTCCAGAATCGTTCTTCTGAGTCATCTACCACCCCCATCCGCGTTGCCCCTGGTCGGTGATTGTGTCGAATTGTGTCGGGGGGGAAGGCTGTAGTAGTATTCAGATGAGAGATTTGTGCTTCAGGTTCGGCAGGGTTTTCGGGAGAGGCAAAGAGTAGAAGTCGAGGTCGGATAATCAGGAACAGGAGTACGTTGATGGCACCGGAGAGGTTGAGCATAGATTGACCAAAAAGCATGGCTGCAGAGGGTATTTCTTTGTGGCTATACTGCAACCAACGTGCAACAGATACAGGGAGGATGACGAGAGAATATGCAAGTGGATACCTAAAGGAAACGGTGAGTCTTTTCACAAGAGAGAATTGTCATAGCTCACAAAAGCAACCCTAGGGTAGCCCGTCTCTCTGCATATTTCACCCTCTGGTCTTTGGACAGGTTGAACTTGTACCACCTATCGCGGCCAATCGACAAGCGACCTTCCGCCCATAAATACAGGGGGATATACATCACCACTGACGCAAATAATGCTATCCATAACCAGATGTACTCCCCGGCTAGGCGTTCTCCTTTAAATCGAGAACTGATCCAGCACCAATAACATGCAGACAGTGTCCATTGTGAGGAAATATATGAAAGGATAATGGTCGAGATAGCCTAACTCACAGGTGAAGGCGTTTCGTAATTCTTGTGGATTTCATTTCCAATGCCAACCCAGAGCACAATGAATGCGCAACTGACGCCAACAAGGCCAAAAGCAACGCCACGTGCTTTAATCCCTACCCCCCACAGAGCTGCAATGAACGTATGGAGAGCAAGTATCTGACAAAGTGTGCGCCAGTATGTTTCAAACCCAATGAAGGTGACAACAGGGGAGGAGACACACAAGGGTGATCAATGCAGTGCCAAGTGCACCTATCTGCTTGATGATACCTTGTGTTGTGCAATAGGACCCCGTTCTGACTTGCCCGTCGTAAGCCCATCGGACATGGAGGATACCGCCCATAGCATGAATGATATCGAACATCAAAATGGAGAGCTGTCACGAGATCAGTATCGTATTAGGTGGAGGCGTGAGCACTGTGACCGGCCATTACAAAGACATACTATGTAAATGTCACCAGGGACCTAAAGTAACTTCAGCTCACCCATTTGCAGTGCTTTTCGATGACGTAGGATATTCCTCTGTATGTAGATCCAGTAAACTGCAGAACTGACAACCAGGTGAAAGCAAGTAGTGACATACTCCGATTAGAATAAAAATGACGAGTACGCAGATGAAACTAATGAAAGATGCCTCGGCACTTAGCTACACATATGTCGGGTTAGGAAACAACATTGAAGACCGACTGACTGCGTACCGCTAAACCAATGCTTTGGCCATGTGTTAAGCACGTGATTGATAAATCGGGACTGGTGAGAGATGACAAGCTCTGCTGATACAGTTGTGCATCACAGGTAGTCCCATTGACGCCGTTGACTGTGGCCATCTTTATCACAGTGGATGGGGATGAAAGGAGCTATTGAGTGTGTCCTCAGGGCCCAACCATGGGTTTTGAAGCAGCGAGGAAAGCTAGAAAGGCACCAGGGACCTCGGGCTGGGTGTCAGGCGTACCAAATCATGCTGTAAGTGTCAAGGGACAACGCCCCCACTGGCATAAGCCATGAAGGAGTCAGTAAGGCGGACAACGGGGACTGCTCATAGGATGCGATTATGGGAGTTGCATAGCGTTCAAGTTGATACCAGCCATCATGATGAATATGAAATTCGTTGAAAGATAGGTCTCTTTGGAAAACAAAGTCTCCGAGGCTCTGATGGGACTGCTGTGCAACGGGAATTACACGTCCTGTTCCCAGTCAAGTGAAGAGAAGTGCACGCCGCACAGGGACCAATGGCGATCTATTTTCGGCGACATGGCCATTCAAGTCGGCCACTGGAGCAAGCCGGAAGGTGATCAGCATCACGTCGTCAGCACAATGTTGGCAAGTTGCAACACATGATTGCTGTACATACTGTAACATCATACGGCACTACAGCCTCCTATAGGGTTGATTCCGTTTTCGCGCAAACCAATTTGGACCTGAGGAAAAGCCCAAGTCCCCGGTGCAACTATTAAACGTATCCCTACATCCTGTCCATTTGTTGTGCCGTTTCACCGGCTTACGCCGTATATACCTGTCCGCCTTCATGATAGAGATGGGCTATCTTATTCAATAGGGGACACCGGCAGTATTAGTACATATAGCTTTTGACCGAGGGCGTAACATGTAATTTGCTATGTTGTTTGAAATCGCATTTAACTGCTATTACAGACCTACGACAGATAAGTTCCGAAAGTCAACACAACCGTGACCACTATACGTGGACACACTTCACTGGCATGCCAGTGGGCATCCCAGCGGCACGTATATTGGCCAGGTGCGGTTCATGTACCCGGATATTGTATCATCGTATTTCCTCGGGCTTTCCATACGAGCGGACCTGTGAACATCACTGCCGGTGTTGATTAGAATCATTTGCACGGATCAATGGTTTATGCTTAACTGTGTTGCACCTAGTACTGGTGGCACACTTTCCTCACGAGCACGGTCAATGCAGATGAGCCGGTGATTCTGTGAGCAACGAAGAAGGAACCCGCGGTCTGGTGGTGTTCGAGTTACCGTGACTCATTTTGGCACTCTAACTCGGAACCTGGAGAAGAAGGATAGACTCGTTCCGTGAAATCGACACCTTTGGAGTAAGATTGGCACAATCGATCATTCTTTAGATGAATACCGCGTGTTCGGCCTGTTCATAATTATGATTGAGTCGCATCAAAGCAGATTTGAGATTCAGAGGCATGATACTGACATCGTAAATAAATCAACCATGGTCTCGTTAATTCTCTATTATTAAACAGGGTTCGATATAATTGGCGGGGAGGATGACATTGGCGGGCGCAGGGATCGACGGTGACGGGAGGTCTCCGAAAGTGGATGTTGGCGCTGTCTGCCAGTGTTCCGGGTTCGTAAGAAGTTGAACCTGGCGACGAACCTGGCTTATTGGTCATGTCAACTTGAAGGGGGATTGCGACTTCGGCGCGCTCCGAAAGTTCACAGGGAGTTCATGTGCTGGTTGCAGAAAATCACCCAGGGAATTTTACCGGGTCGACCTGGGTGGTTAGGGTAGTGAAGTGGTGGGACTGTAATCCGGGACCGTTATGTGCACACTGGCATTAATTGATTGGTCGGGTTGGCCAAAAAGGGAAAGACGATTCAAATTGTCACACGTGACCCAAAGCACGCTTTTCCCAACAAGCCTTGATCCTTTTCCTCGCCATCAAGGAGGTGACAGGCGGCATTTGTAGGGTTGCTATCAATCAAGGAATCATGATGCTCTGTCACGAGTCTCGGACCAACTTGGGCCCGCGTTGCCTAATACCCCTCGCAGCGGGGCCCATCTGGCACTGGCAATCGCTAAGGAGAAATTTACTCCGTGAGTTCTACCTCTGCGAAGCATATGGAGTCATGGTCGACGTACCTCAGGTGATCGTGGCTGCATGCTGAAGACTTCAAAGCCAATAGTGATAGGGGAAATTGAACTTTCTAGTGAGCCCGGGCGTTCCAGTAGGATGACACGTTAACCGTGTCAAGAGTTCCTCCAATGTCCTCGTGCAAGCTAGCCCTCGCAGGGTCGTAACCAGGGCAACGCAATTTGGTCAGGTACCCTACATAGTATGCTTCCCAGGGGTGCCGTAGATGGCCTGGACAGCGTGTGAGAGATCACCGAGGTGGTTTCGAGTTACGTTTCGAGTCACAAATTAAACTGTCAAGATCGCGGCGCCATTCATCGTTGGTTCTGTCACTGCTGTCCTTGGGACGTTCTTTTCGGCACATATCGTTTATAAAGGCAACCCAGTCATGCCTTGCGGCCAGCGTGCTGGTAACACCTCAAAAGCGGCGGTTCGTTACGTCGTGGTCTATTATCTACGCTAGTCGTAGAAATGGCGTCGCATCCACTAGTACTCGATGATGTCCTCCTGTACAGGATCATAAGCATCATATGTCAAACACTGTTCTATGGTAAGTCCTGCCACCTCTTCCACGTGTCCGTGCTGGCTGCTGACTCTCCCATGTGTCCCACTCCACCAAGGGATATATTTGTGTCTCGTTATCATCTCAACTCACATCATGGTGTAAGGAATCCCTCGTCCAATTTCACCTGATAGCTATTTTTACTCAAGGAACTTTCGTGATCGTGATGGGACAGCACCAACGGGCTCCGAACACGACCACGGAAATGGCTTCTTGCAATGACCACGACCATGTTCGTGTTGTCGACCATGTTTTGGATCGTGTCCGTCGTCGTCACCTTTCTCGTCATCGACGCGTACATTGGCACTCGCAATGCGCCGAATTGGCTGCCGATGTTCAACGCCATTCTTCTCGTCAACGTCAGTACAGTACTAGTACCTTACAGAGCACCGCCCTGTACTCACTCCCATCGTCGGCGAACATTCCCTGTGGGCTGACCCGTCTCCCGGAATTCTGATTTAGTATATTGTCACAGACGGCGTCGTCGTCTGGCGGGCTTGGGTCCTGTGTTCTGACCAGAGTAAGGTCGTTTTGATGGTTCCGGTAGTCATGCTTGGAATCAACGCTGGTGCGTTTTCTTCCCTCTTGACCTTGCTTCGCCTCACCATGACCTGTCCCTCCTTTGAACATTTTCCAGTCATTTACCTGATGGCGGTCGCGGTGAGAGCTGCCTTGCTCATGCCCGAAGATAATGTCCGGATGCATAATGCCCTCCTCACCCGCATGGTGGACGTTACCCAAGTGGCTCACCAGGCCTTTTCCTTGTTAACCAACATGTTGGCCACGTCCATCATTGCTCTTAAGGCCTGGTGCGTCTACCTTGAGAGTGTCCTTGCAAAACATTGACTCCAGCCTTGATTGATGACATGCCCGCTCGCACAAAGGAAATACCGCAAGTTGCTGGTGGCAAGTGGGATCGGTGTCCGAGCCCCTACCCAGGCAGTCAGAATATTGGCTCTCCTTGTTGAGTCGGGTATGCTTTACATTTTGATTGGTGTAAGTTCCGCCTTGGAGCACAAGCACGTTGTCACGAGTCCTTTTCTGTTTCCTTTTCTCTACAGATCACGTCCTTGGCCTCTTTTATCATTCACCTGCCCTTCGGAACGCTTGGTGACATATTCATGCCCGTGGCCGTACAGCTCGTAGTGCGTAACAGTTTCCGAGGAGTAACCCTTGAATTGTATTAATTCCGTGGTTTGACGACTAGGGAATGTACCCAATCGTCGTAGTCTTACTTGTGGAACAGAACCACTCGCTTAACTCCACGTATTGTTCGTTTGGTACCATCACTGGCGTCGGTGGAGGTCTATCTTCACAAACGGGACCCATGAACTTCGCGCCCGGACCAGTACTTACATCAAGCGGCCAGATAGATCTAGCGACGGAACCACAAAATACTGGCGTTCATGTTTCATTCAACTCCATCTTGGAACCAGGCGACGCGGAAATGGATGCAGGTAGCGACGAGGTTTCGAGCGAGAAGTGTGCAGATTCGTAGCACGTCGCTTGTGAGGAACTATCAGGGTTCTATTGGGGCGTGTATGTGTACGTTTCTTTCCTACACCTCGTAATACAGTATTCTGGTCGCTCGTTGATTCATTCCCGCGACACAATTCTTCATAGTTGATCTCAACTCTGATATACGCGCCGCACGCATGCTGCTCGACATGGGGCTACCGGCTTAAATGGGACGTCAAGATCAAGCAATTATTAATTATCTGTCATCTCGTCAGCCTAACGATATGTGCCCCAACGCCATTTGTTGTTACAACCTGGAACTTGAACATACTAGCTGGTTCGGCTCTGATGCCGTAGCACGACCCTACCGCATTCAGTATCTGGGCACCTCTCGCCCTATACGCAGTACCAGACTACTAACAGGACTGGTGCCTGAAGGCTATCGTGGATCGCTGACGTCGACTTCATCGAGCCTATGTAAGCTGGGTGCGCCCTGTTTCCTCAGCCGCAGCCCGCTACACCACCTCGTCGCCGCGCCCGTCTCCCGTATCGTATCTTCTCTGCTCCCTTCTTATCGATTATCTCGCTTTCGCCCGACAAGCCTGAGCCCGACGTCGATCGCGCTCTAATGCGCCTCCTCGCCCTCAATCCCTTCGCCGCACTCGTCCCTTCAGCTGACGCCCCTCTCTTCATTCTCTGACAGCCGACGGCGTACTTGTCGTCCTCCCTTTTCCATGACGCACCTCGTTTCGGCATCGGTCGCCTTCAATCCAGTCCGTACCTTTCACTCCCTCTCCATTACTTGCTTTTCCTTTTGCTTTAGCCATACCTCACGCCCGACCATCGCCTCTGCCTTTCCACCCTGCTCCCTGTCTTGTCTGTGTTGATCCAATTTATTTGGACTTCACCCTCATTTTTAGTAGCTTTCTATCGTCCCTCGGCTTGCGTATCCCTGGCCTCCCTCTGCCTTGCTACGAACGGCAGTCAGACTTGGACTCGCGCTCACAGATAGACCTGTCGTATACCGTATAAAGCACACCGACAGCCTCGTAGGCCAGCGATCTGCGGCCGTTCCCTCCTCCTTCTGTGTGAAAGGCTCAGGTCTCTCTCGCTCTCTCACTCGACGTACGCCCTCGACAACCAACCTAGCTGCTGTACCGTCAATCGTCTTGGAGCCCTGTGTCGAACGGGCCCCCCTTTGCACCTATCTTACGTCTCCTCCTCTTCTCCTTGGTTTCCTAACCTCGTCGCGCTCGTGTCTCCCCACTTCCCCTTTTGCTTACGCTTCCGTGCTTCCTGAATCACATCTTCGCGTTCCTCGTCTGAAGCCCAGTACTGCACCGCGGTCAGTGGCATGCGGTTCAAACACCATAGCAGTCCCACCCCTCATGCCTCGGGCTATTATGCCTTGTAAATAAGCTGTGATGAATGAGTTGATCCGTAGATGTCTATTGACGCCACTAGCAGTGGAAATGGCCTAAGTACGCGGTCATCGTGGATGAGTTCTGAAGAAAGAACGTTTTGTGTGTTACACATCAGTAGTGTTGTTGTAGAATTCGTTCTTGATGGGATGCTTTGAGCGCTTGGACACAGCCGCCGCGCGAGGAGTAGTACCGAAATTTGACCTGTCAAGACTCAAAGTTCCTCCGTTCATGTGCAGTGCAAGCAAACCCGCTCTGGGTTGTAACTAGGGCGATGCAAGAATTTGAAAAATCGGTCAACTAAGGTATGTGGACGGGCCAGGACGCCGTCCGTGGCGGTTCAGGTAATCAGGTTACACTGGCAACTTGAATCGTAAAGGCCAAGGATGGCTGTGTCATGCACAATCCAATTGGCTCTGTCACCATCATTGCAAGTACGGAGAGTACTGTGCCCTCGTGGACATTATTTCGGCGTGTATCATATAAAGGCAGCCCACTCATGCCTCGCAGGGCCGTGAGCAGGGTGCCAGTGGTAACCTCAAAGTGTTCGTCGCAGCAGCCTCTCACATCGTAGTCTGTGATCTACGCTGGTCGTGGGAAATGTTTGCTCTACTAGAAAGCGATTTGGACCTCAACTACAGGATCGTAGCCATAATATGCCAAACATTGTTCTATGGTCAGCCTGCCACTTCTCCCACGTTGTCCGTGCTGACCACTGACCTTCCTATGTATCCCACTCCATCCAGGGATATATTTATGTCTCACTCCCATCTCGATTCACATCATGGTGTAAGTTCTCCCTCGTTCATTTCGCCCGATGCCCTTTCTTGAGGTATTTTTTGAATGGGACAGCACCAATGGACTTCAAAGCCGAGCACGGAAATGGCTCTTCACTGTGATCATGACCATGTTCGTTTTGTCGACCGTGTATTGGATCTTGTCCGTCACCGTCACCTTTCTCGTCCTTGACTTGGTCTCGGACGCGCGGTCCACTGGCGTTCGCGGTCCGCAGATTTGGCTGCCGATGTTCAGTACCATTCTTCTTGTCAACGTCAGTACAGTACAGTTCAGAATACTACCGGCCTCGTACCCACTCACATCCGCGATCATCCCCTATCAACTAACCCGCCTCCTGGAATTTGGTTTAGTTAATTGTTGCCGACGCCGTCGTCGTTTGGCGGGCTTGGGTCTTGTGTTCTGGCCAGAGTAAAGTGGTCTTGATGATTCCGGTTGTCATGCTCGCAGTCAACGCTGGTGCGCATCGCATTCTTGACCTTGCTTTGCCCCATCGTGACCTGTCCCTCCTTTGAACTTTTGAACATTCTCCAGTCATCTACCTGTTTATGGTCGCGGTGAGGGCCGCCTTGCTCACAGCTGATGAAAGAGGCCGGGCGTCCCGTATTCCCTTCGAAGCCTTTATTTGGGTCTCCGTAGTGACTCATCTGATGCTCTCCTTGTTAACCAACACTTTTGCCACGTCCATCATGGCTCTCCAGGCCTGGTGCGTCCACATTTATTGTGGCTGAGATATTTTGTTGATTGCGTCTTGACTGCCAACACGGCTCGCACGTGTATGAAGGAAATACTACAAGTTTCTGATGAAGAGTAGGATCGGTGCCCGAACCCCTACACAGGCGGTCAGGATATTGGCTCTCCTGGTCGAGTCGGGCGTGCTTTATATTTTGATCGGTGTAAGTTCAGCCTTGGTGCCACACAGGCACGAGTCGTCACGAATTATCTGTTTTCTTTTCTCTTCAGGTCATGACCTTGGCCTCTCCTTTCATTTCGGGTCGCCTGCCATCTGGAGCGCTTGGTGACATATTTATGCCCGTGGCTGTACAGCTTGCTGTGCGTAACCGCTTCCAAGGAATCACCTGCGAATTGTATTGATTCCGTGATTTGACGACCAGGGAATGTACCCAATCCTAGTACTCCTACTCGTGGAGAAGAACCGCTCACTTAACCCCACATACTGTTCGTTTGGCACCGTTATCGATGTCCGTGGGGGTCAACCATCACAACCGGAGCCCATGAGCTTCGCGCCCGAACCAACAGTAGCATCAGGCGACCAGACAGATTCAGCGACCAAACCACCAAGTCTTGACGTTCACACACATGTTTCGACTCCACGTCGGAGCCAGGAGACGCGTGAATGGGTATAAGTTGCAAGCAGCAAGATTTCGAGCAAGGAGCACCAAGAGGAGCACAATGCTTCTTAGCACGTTGCTTTTGTAGTCGTCAATATCTGATGGCAGGGAGGCGGGGGTACAGGTTTTGCGGCGCGGGGAGTAGTGGTGGCGGGAAGTCCCAGAGAGTGATGTCAGCGCCATCAGCTTAGTTTCCTAGGAAATAGAACTCGGCACGACCCTGAGCACCGTATAGCACAGGTTATGTATTTTTATTGTACCCAACTCAATTAGATCGGATACATTTTCAAAAGACTGCAACAAATTAGCAGGGTCGGTATGATCCGTTTAGCGCCATTAGGGAAGTGAAAGGTATTTGTAGTGTTGCAGTCAGCCAATCGAGGAAGCTTGAAGCTCAATCACAACTCGGGTCCATAAAGTCTGTGGGGCCGGTGCCATTGCATCGAAGAGTGAGTGCATATTGTAATTGTTGTGGGTGACAGCAACGAACAACTCGGACTCGGATTGAACCCTATGGACTACTAGGAGAACAAAAGATCGCGGTCTGACTCGTTCTGATGTAAAGTGTCAGGATTAGCCGCAAAACCGTTGGGTCTCAAATTGGATCTGAAATTTTGAGAGCAGCCTGTAGTCATCAGCAAGATGTCAAATCACTGGCGGTACCGTGACTGTGCCAGTAACTGCTAGTAATGCCAGAACAATTGAATAGACGCCGTCCTGGCACCAATGGACTTAACTTGCCAGGTGCCAGTGACTCTAGATACCATGTCTGTCACCAGAGAATGAGCTGGAGCCATATCATGAGGCCTGGGGGCTCGAGAGCAAATGCTTTCTTCAGAGCTGATACCAGCCTTTTACCAGGCATACCAGCTGGTGATAGTGGGACCGCCCCGACGACTCAGATCGAACCACACGCTATCCAGAGTGCGCTGGATTTCAGATGTGGTGCACGAAGATTTGAAGAGTTGTGTTGAGAGTGGATAAATACGAGGTGTACGGATGAGCCGTGGGAAATTTGGGAAACGCCTACCCTCTTCATCCGTCGGCGACGACCAAGACTGCTAGTAGTATGGGAAGTCCATCACTCGAAGTTCCACATATGCAAGGAAACCCTCGCAGGGTTGGAGATTACGATGCAAGAATTTGATAAGTTGAGATGCGGACCTTGCGGTACGTAGTACGCATTCTGGAGTGTGTTGTAGATGGCCTGCCAGTGAGAGGTCACTATGGCGGCTCGAGTTACAACTATCAAGATCAAGATGGCTGTGCCATGCACAGTTGGCTATGGTACCGTTTTCAGTATGCTCGGGACGTTCTTCTCAGCATATGTCATTTATCAAGCAACCCAATCACGTCTTGCGGGCCAGCAGGGTTTGGTCACACCTCGAAAGGAGCTGTTCATCGTAACATCGGCCTCTTGCATCGTAGTCTGTGGTCCATGCCTATGTATATTGTTGCCTACGGCGCCGTCCTCTGCTCTGACCAGATTAGAGTAGGGTTGTCTTGGTAATTCCGGTTGTCATGCTTGGAACCAATACCGGTGCGTTTCCTTCCTTCTTGACCTTGCTCTGCCTACAACGCGACCTGTCCCTCCCTTGAACGTTTATCGTATCACCATCATGGACATAGTCAGCATTAGCGTAATGGCTCATCTTGGGAAGCATTTTGTTGACTCCACCTTGATTGACGCCCCGACGTGCGCGTGCATGGGGGGTCATCACGGTTTCTTCTCTTCGGGCAACGGCCTTGGCCTCTATTGCCATTCCCTTACCCACCGGACCACTTGGTTTATGATGCCCGTGAGCGTACAGCTCGTCGTGTGTAACAGCTAAAATCACTCTCGAGTGGTTGTTGATTCCGTGATTTGACGGCCAGGGAATACTGTTACAGTATACACAATCATGACCCTCGTAATCTGAGAAGAGCCGCTCGCTTAACTCATTACTAACGTCTGTAGAGGTCGACCTTCATGTCCGGACCAGTGCTAGTGCTTGCATCAGGCGGCCAGCTCGAAAGCACCAAATACTGACATTCACGTTTCATTCAACTCCACGTTGGGAGTAGGAGATGCGGGAGTGAACGCAGGAAGAGTGAGGTTTGCGTGAGAAGCACGCTCAGCTGCTTAGCGCATCGCTTGCGTAGATGTTTAATTGCATGACTTGGTCATCGCCTACACCCCAAATACGAGGCTCGTAAATTAGTATAATTGTTCGTTTCAGTTTATTCGTTCCTTCAACACAATTCCACAACTCTTCCAGCAACGCATGTACTACGTCTTGTTGATAGAACTTCAAAGTCAATTCAGCTTCGGCGCATTTCGGTAGATGGCCTGCACCATAACAGCGTGAGACCACTGCCGTCGCGCTATCCGCTGCTTATAGTGAGTTTGCCTAGGCCATCGACCTCCTCCATTTCTCGGAGTTGCTTGTCCTTATTGGGCTCAAATGTTATTATGACCCGCGTAAAGTCCGATGTCCAATCTGAGGAGACAAGGGACAGAAGAGGAAGGGTGAAAATGGATAGCACGAAGGGCGCAACGACGAGTGCACGGGTGGGCCGACGACGATCGAAATTAACGGGGTAGAGGCAGGGAGAGGGGGCCGGAAACACGTTGAAATGAGGGGGAAGAAAGCGGGCATCGTAGGAAAAGTAGAACGCGAGTTGGGAATACAGATACAGATGGTCGAGTTGAAACGCGAGGCGTGGTCGGCTTGCTCTGTGGTGGAGAGAAATGGGTGTATGCTGTGAGACGAGGGAGGCGGCATTTCATAGGCGAGTGCAGAGGGGTGGGCGTGAGATTGGAGGGACGAGGATGATGGCGGTGTCAGGCTCAGGTAACGGCGAAGAATTATTTCAGGTAACTTGTCACATGTAAAAAATAAAATAAAATAATTCCGAAATTCCGAAAGTTCAAAACCTCACCTTTTTATAGAAATCTGAGCACAGAGTTGATTGGGATTGTGCATCTTATTCATGTTGAGGAGATATGTTTGAAAGAACATAATTTATATGTATTTTTTGATCACAAATTTTTTCATGGGGTGCAAGTTGCCTAGGACAGTAAAATGAAATATCTTCAAAAGATGCAAGTGATAGGACCCATTTCAGTGCCATTATATTGTGGTCAATCAAGGCCGTGAAGTCAAATAAGTGGCGAGTCTCGGTCATTTCGGTCCCATCCATCAAAGAGTGAGTGTACCTGGACGGCTATCATGAACGTGGCTGTGTGCTGAAGACGATATTGAATACTCGAGTACAAGCAAACCCTTGTTAGGTACAGCATTGATATTGGCACGAATCGAAGTGGCAAGAGATGCGGTCGGAGTTGCAACTTTAACTGTGATCTCCGTATCGCACACTTCGCACCTCCGAGTACCTTCATTTCAGGATATCGTTTATAAAGACAACCCAATCATGTCTTGCAGGCCAGACCGCCAGAATCGTACTGGTAAACCTCTTACATCGCTAGTCGTAGAAAATGGAGTCCAACTTGCCAGCGGACTGGCGAAATCTACGAGACCACCTCCTTTCCACTACCCATGGCAAGATTACAGACATAATAACTCAAACATTGCTCTATGGTCATCCCTGCCACTTCTCACGTAGTCCGTGCTGATTACTGACCCTCCATATATCCCAGGCATCTATCTGTGTCTCGTTCCCATCACGGTTCACGCCATGGTGTAAGGGTTCCGTTACGCCCAATCTAAATCTACCTGCTCTTTTTTTCTCAACGGTTTTTTGTGACGAAACAGCACCAATGGATGCAAGAGTCGCGCACGGAAGTGGCTCCTCGCCATAATCACTTCCATGTTCGCGTTGATGACCACGTTTTGGATTCTTTCCGTCTTCTTCACCACTCAATACGTCAACTCGTTGAACAAAAGTGTCACGATGTGCAACGGCAGCAACAACTCTCCCTCTTGCGTTCTCCGCGAGGTGGCGGCTATCCGTACCAGTCTCTCGGCGTCAGCTTGGCTGTCGACGCTATTTGACATTCTTCTCATCAATGTCAGTACTATGCCGTACAGAGTAACATCATCAACAAGCATTCCCCTTGAACTGACCCGTTTCCTGGAATTTTGATCTAGTTTATTATCGCTGATGGCGTCGTCGTGTGGCGGGCTTGGGTCCTGTGTTCTGACCAGAGAAGGGTTGTCTTGATGATTCCAGTGGTCATGCTCGGAATCAACACTGGTGCGCTTTTTCCGTCTTCTCGACCTTGTTTTGCCTCACAGTGACCTGTCCCTCTTATTTCAGTCATTTACCTGATGACGGTCACGGCGAGGGCCATCCAGTTCATTTCTTATAATCAAACTGGCTACATCCGACTGCGTTTTATGATCGACTTCGGCCAAGTGGCTCACCTGACGATCTCCTTGTTAATCAACATTTCTGCAACTTCCATCATAGCTTTCAAGGCATGGTGCGCCCGCTTCGATCGTGTCTTGAGAAAACATTTGTTGACTGCCTTGATTGACGATACGACGCACCCGCCCATGCAGGAAATACCGCAAGTTGCTGATGGAAAGCGGGATCGGTGTCCCAACCCCTGGGCAGGTGACCAGGATATTGGCCCTCCTGGTCGAGTCGGGAATGGTTTATATTCTGATTGGTGTAAGTTCCTCCTTGGAGTTCAAGTACGGGTTGTCACGATTTCATCTTTCTCTTAAGGTCACGAGCGTAATCTCTATCATCATTTCCCTGCGCTTCGGACTCGATGATATTTCTACCGCATTCACTCTCGTGAGCATGCAGCTTACAGTGCGTAACAACTTCCAAACAGCCACCCTCGAACTTTATTGATTTCATGATCTGGCGGCTAGGGAATCTACCCAATCGTTGTAATTTTACTCGTGGAGAAAAACCGCTCGCTCAGCTCCACATTTTCGTCTGGCACCGTTATGACGTCCGTGAGGAATGGGGATCGACCTTCACAAGCAGAACCTATGACCTTCGCGCCCGGTCCAGTACTTGCGTCAGGCGGCCAGATAGGTTCGACGACGAAATCACTAAATACTGGAATTCATGTTACACTCTACTCCGCGTTGGAATCAGGAGACATGGGAACGAGCGCAGACAGCAAGGTTTGGGGTGAGGAGCCCACTGTTTCTTAGCACCGTGTAGTTTGTCGTGTGACTTGGTGGCGTGTGTGTGTGTGTGTGTATCTACACGTCGTAATACTATTTTTTTTTTGGTTGTTTATTTATCCTCAGTGCAACTCTTCATGCTTCATGTTCCATCCCGACTGCAAGACCATAAGTGCGAATGTCCTGCGGCTCGACATTTACCGCAGGCTAAAATGGCACATCAAAAAACAACTCATTGTCTCCGACGCCGTAGCCCCGGGCCAACCCTACGACCTTTAGTCAGTATTCGGGCATCTCATGCCCTATACGTTACTAAGAGCGATAACATAGATTATGGACTCGGGAAGCCGATTACAGTGTGCTCTCCTGTATCCTCCTTATCGCTTCGCCAGCCTCCGTTCTTTCTTCGAGTTTCGGTACCGTCTCTGAACAATCGTGCCTACTGGTGTCTATCTCGAGCCCAAAGCCCCCCTCTCACCTCTCTTCTGAGAGGAGTCAGGGAGTTCCTTACGTCGCCCGAGTGAACTACTGAAGAGAGGAGAGTGTCGACGCGAGAACGTTCCGGACTTCGGTTTCACAGAGGGCTTAGGACGATCACACAGGAAAGCGGCAGATTCATTCCCGAGTCCTAGCCCTATTAGAGGGGGCCACATGAGGAGTTAAATATAGTGCGAACAGTCCTATTCTACGAACATGATACCAGGCATCTAAACCTGACAGGGTTGACCGACATGTTGAAAGAAAGCACGTGAGGAGGCACGCGAGATCGCATCAAGATACCCGGCCTGACAAACACACTATAACAACGGTGCAGGTTTATATACCGGTTGCTACAGTAGCCGTGCTTACCCACCCATCCACGGAGATTAATGGTATTGACCGGCACATCAGCCCTCGGAGCTTACTTCAGACAAGCTGTCGGTGACAACTGAGTGAACTGACAAGACCTGCATCGCGCAGAAGGTACCAATGGAATGGTTGAGGTGATGGGCGCGAGGGGCCAGGTGACAAGCACGCAAGGAAATAGCGACGATCGAAGATGGAATGGAGTCTCGGAACGTATCTGTCCCTGGAACGGGCGCATCACCTCCCGCTTCTTACGCTCCCCGCTAGCGCCTGCCCTAGTATTCAATTCGCTTCCTCGCCGAACAGCCTTGTCCACATACACATGTGCTCCCCCTTCGTCCAAAGCCCCTCAAATCCCCCTCGGCCGACCTCGAAGTTATTCGCAAGTTACTTAACCCTCGTGGGAGGGGGAGGCGATACATCGAAAGGTTTATCAGGTACGGGTACGGTACGTTGCCGTTCCGAGTCAATTAACGCCCGGACGGTGTACTAGTGTGCGCGCCGTGGCTGTCCGACTCGGAGTTCCTGGCACAACGTGAACTGCAGCTGTACCATGCCCACCGGCAGTTGACTCGATCGCTGTTGCTAGTACTTGAGACGTCCGTTTCAGGATAATGTTCATCAAAGCAACCAGCATTGTGCGGGTACTAGTATTACCTCAACTTGAACAGCGGCTGGCTCACGCGACGAGTTGCGACAATCTTCTCACACGGCCTACCATCTACAACTCACTCTACGCTGGTCGTAGAAAATGGCGTCCAAAGTGGAAAATGCACTAGCAGGAGTCTATTCAACACACCGGTACAGGTTCATAAATGCGATATGCCAAACGTTGCTCTATGGTCATTTCTGTCACTTCTCCCACGTACTACTAGATGATACCAGTCCGTGGCACTCCGTGCTGATTACTCTCTTTTGGGTGTTCGCAAGTGGGAGGCTGGACATCTGTTCTACTTAGCCGCATGCTCGACGGTACCCAGATAGCTCACGTTCTCCTTGTTAATCAACATTTTTGCAACGTCCATCATAGCTCTCAAGGCATGGTGCGTCTGCGTCGGTCATGTCATCGGAAAATATTTCTTTGACTGCGCCTTGATTGACGACACGATGATGCACCTACATACAGGAGATACCGCAAGTTGTAGATGGAAAGCGGGATCAGGATCCGAACACCTAGACAGGCAATCAGGATATTGACTGTCCTAGTCGAGTCGGGTATGATTTATATTCTGATTGGTGTGAGTTCCGTCCTGGTGTACACGCAAGGTTTGTCACGATTTCTCTTTTCTCTTCAAATCATGAGCGTGGCATCTTCCTGCACTTCGGACTTTGGAAATCTTTCTTACACACTCTTGCCCGTGAGCACACAGCTTGTAGTGCGTAGCAACTTCTAATGATTTACCCACAAATTGTATTGATTTCGTGATTTGGTCGCTAGGGAATCTACCCAATCGTCGTAGTCCTACCCATGGAGAAGAATCGCTCGCTCAACTCCGAGTCCACAATTAGTTCGTGTCACTATTATTGACGCCCGTGGAGGTCGACCTTCACAGACGGCGGAACCCTTGAGCTTCGCGCCCGGACCCGTAATGCATCAGGTGGCCAGAAAGATTTACCGACGAAGCCACCAAGTACTGACATTCATGTTGCATTCGACCACGCGTTGGAATCAGGAGGCAGCAAGGATTCGGATTTGATCGAGGGGCACGCTATTTCTTGGCGCATCATTTGCATAGATTTGTCCGTATCTAGTTGCGTGACTCAGCGGCGTGTGTTATGTACGTTTCTTGCTTACTTATTCCCTCAGCACAACTCTTCGTAAGCTTCATAAGTCGATCATGACTATCAAAATCGAGCGTTTAATGTCAGCAGTCAGCAGCACGGGTTATTTCTTTTCATTCAAGCCAACCAATTGGATCGGAGCCATCTTCAAAAGGTTGACAGGGTTGGGATGTTCTGATTTGATGCCATCGAGGAGGTGAAAGGCGTTCGTAGAGTCAAGGGAAACGTGAATCACTTGATACTACAAGTGGTGAGTCTCAGACCTTTTAGAATGCATACGATTCGGACTCAGTCGGACATCATGATGTAGCCGGGACCATCACAACAAAGAATGAGTATACTTCGAGATTGTGAAGGGACGACGAAGGACAACCATCAATGACTTGATTGAAAGACGGGCCGGTTCGCCGGTTGAGTGTTCCTTAACTTAAC
>Ga0137397_10000990_pt1 | contig 19773 bp, 17 predicted proteins | sample czorhiz116metaG_FD_106658 | JGI IMG/M metagenome (GOLD analysis project Ga0137397, IMG submission 106658) | Vadose zone soil microbial communities from Angelo Coast Range Reserve, California, USA - czorhiz1.16 metaG | ecosystem: Environmental > Terrestrial > Soil > Vadose zone | place: USA... | reverse complement strand
TGGGCGATGGTGATGCTCGCGGGAGGCCTCTTCACCAGCGGCTATATGTTCATCGTGCTCTCGCGCGCGCTCGCACCGGCGGAGCAGCCGCTGAAGCTGCGCATTAACGTGCCGCGGTATCAAGAGGCGGCTGCGCTGGCGCTGGCGCTGACGTCGCTGCTGTTGGGCCTGGTCGCACTCGGCCCGATCGATGTGTTTGAGGTTGGCCGCCCGGAGGCCATGATGGTGATGCCGCGATGATCGAGACAAGGACATTGCTGGCTATCGCCCTCGCCGTCCCGCTCGGCATGCTGCTGGCATGCCTCTGGCCACGGGCGCTGAACCGGATGCCGTCATTCTTGGCGCTCGCCCCGATGCCGGCGCTTGCGTCCCTGTTGCTCGTTGCTGATGATTCCTCCTTAATATTAGGTTCAAGTCGCCTTCACCTGACGTTCGCCCTGGACCGTCCCGGAGCCATGCTGCTCGGCGTTGCGGCGCTGTTGTGGATCGCATCAGGTGCTTACGCTTCGCAGTATCTGCAGGGCCGGCCGGACCGCGGGCGATTCGTGGTGTGCTGGTTGATGACCCTGACTGGCTGCCTCGGCGTATTTCTGGCCGCCGACATGGTGGGCTTCTATTTTCTTCTTGCGCTGCTCTCGCTCGGAGCCTGCGGCCTCGTCATCCACCACGAAACCCGCCGCGCATGGCGTGCCGGCGCGATTTATATCGGACTCGCGCTGCTGGCCGAGGCATTCTTGCTCATGGCTTTCGTGCTGCTGGCCGGGCAAATCCCAGGCGATAGCCTGCTAATCCGCGACGCCGCAGCAGCGCTGCCGGCCTCGCCTCAGCGCGATCTGATACTTGCCCTGTTGATCGCCGGCCTGGGAATGAAGGCGGGACTCGTACCATTTCACTTCTGGATGCCACTGGCTTATTCGGTGGCGCCGACGCCGGCTTCCGCGGTGCTGAGCGGTGCGGTCGTCAAGGCAAGCATCCTTGGGATGATCCGGTTTCTACCCCTCGAAACCGCCCTGCCCGATTGGGGCACGGCACTCGCAGCCGCAGGACTTTTTGCCGCGCTCTACGGCGTTGTGATTGGAATCACGCAACGCAATCCCAGGGTCGTGTTGGCGTATTCGAGCGTAAGCCAGATGGGATTCATCGTCGCGGTCATTGGCATGGGATTGATCGCAGGAGATGGCCGCGCTGCACTGGCAGCGGCCTTCTATGCCGCGCACCACGTCCTGGTGAAAGGCGCGCTGTTCCTGTCCGTTGGAGTGATCGCCGCGACCGGTAGCCGACGGCTATGGCCGATGCTGCTGCCCGCGGCAATCATTGCGGTGGGCCTCGGCGGACTCCCGCTCACTGGCGGGGCATTGGCGAAATTCGTTGCCGACGAGCTACTGGGAGACAGCACCGCGAGCAAGATTGCAACGCTGTCTGCGGTCGGCACGACGCTGTTGATGTTGCAGTTCTTGCGCAGCCTTGCGAGGACCGCATCACCAGACCCGCAAGCGACAGCGGCCGCCGGACTTGTCTGGCCCTGGCTGGCGACCGCTGTGGCTTCGCTCGTCGTGCCGTGGACGCTGTATCTGACGGTCCCGAGCGGAACGCTGCCGGACCCGCTTTCTCCTGCGGTGCTATGGAAAGCGCTTTGGCCGGTTTTGCTGGGCGCCGTGCTGGCGATGGCGCTGTGGCGCTGGTCGCGTTGGTTGCCACGCATTCCCGAGGGAGACGTCGTGGTGGCGTTGGATGGCGGAGCGCAGGCGGCTGTTGCGTGGGGCAAGACGCTGGAACGAATGGACAGCGCGCTTCGTCAGTGGCCGGCGGCCGGCGTGTCGTTGCTTGTATTGACCATCGCGTTAGGCGCCGCGGTGTTCGCGCGGTAAAACGGCTCGCCGCATCGCCGGACGCGGACGAAACGCTTTCGACATGTTTGGATGAGGTGGCAGCCGAACGTTCTCAATCACCAGTAACTGCCGAGGATGCCATGATCGGATAGTCCGCCAATTTTGCAGGAGCTAAGGCTTCCATACCAGCCACAATTCTTTGCCGAAGCTCGACACGCTGCCGAGTGGATACACTCAGCAAGTCGGCGGCACGCCAGATGATATTTTCCTCGAATTCGTTTACTCTGCGATCCGCGTAAACGATTTCCCACATCATTTGAACGATCCGGCGACGTTCTTCATCGTCCAGCACTTCATTGAGCGGCCGGGTGAAGCGATAGAGATCGATCGCGGATCGGGCGATTGCATCGGCGTCGGAAATCAGCCGGGCGGCGGCGGTATCGTCAAGCCCATAATTCGATCGCAAAATGGCATGCAGTTTGGCCCGCCTGGCTCCCGACATTTCGTGATCGACGGTTGCGACGCGGATCAGCAATGCCGTGATCGCGGTGAGGCGATCCCTTTGCCCGGAAGAACCTCGCTGGTTCGCGTCTCCAGCTAGATTTGAGATGAACGTTTTGATTGATCCAAACATCGCCAGCTCACAATATTCCACGAACCGCTCAGACAGCCGGTCCTCCCGGGCCTCGATATTTTACCGTCAACTTCCGTTGCGATTGTCTGAGATGGAGATGGCCCCGATGGACTTCTGGCGCAACGCCACTTACCAAACTTTAACGTTTCAGCATTCAGGCGAACGAAGGCCGCGGCCGCCTTCATCGGGTGAGCGCATTCTTATGGATTCTTCCGTCCTTCATGATGACGAGAAGATTCTTGGCCGGATCCTCGATAAGCCTGATGTTCTCGACGGGATTGCCGTCGACCAGCAACAGATCAGCGAGCGCGCCCTCCTCCACGACTCCCAGCTTTCCCGGATAGGGATTGCGCGGACCGGACAAGCCCAGCAGTTCGGCATTGGTGCCGGTCGCCATTATCAGGATTTCGGCGTTCGAGTACCAGCGGGTGAGATGGGTCAGCATCGTGCCTTGCCGAGCTGCCAGCTTTTCGGAGAACAGCATATCCGAGCCGAACGCCGTTTTGATCTTGTACTTTTTCGCCAGATTGTAGGCGTTATCCGTTCCGCCGAAGACCTGAAGTTGCGCGATCCGGCTTGGTCCTGTCAGAACGCCCGTGTCCTCGTCCGTGAGGAAAGGCTGGATGCTCAGCCATAGGCCCTTATCGGCCATGAGCCTGGCGGTTGCTTCGTCCATCAGATGCGCATGTTCGATGCACTGGGCGCCTGCGGCGATCGCGCGTTGGACCGTTGCCGGCGCGTAGGCATGAACCGCGACGTAGGTGTTCCTGTCCTGGGTCGCTTCCACCCCCGCACGCAATTCGGCCTCGCTGAACGTCGACATATCCAGCGGGCTGCGCGGTGACGACACGCCGCCGCCTCCCACCAGTTTGATCTGCGAAGCGCCCTGGAAGAGCTGCTCGCGCACGCGCAGCCGGACCTCATCCGGACTGTCGGCAATAGCGGCACCGCCCGTCTGCTCCACGGCGCTCAGCGGCCCCCCAGGACTCCTCGGCACATCGGTCAACGGACGCAGATCGCCGTGCCCGCCGGTGGATGTTATCATGGCGCCTGATGGATAGATGCGCGGACCCGATACCAGACCTTGATCGATCGCCTGCTTGAAGGCGAAGACCGGGCCGCCGAGATCCCGGACCGTGGTGAAGCCGCGCATCAACGTGCGCTCGGCCTCCGCGCTGGCAGCCAGATGGATGAAGCCGGTATCCGCAGTCAGCAAAGTTGAGATCGGCAAGCCGGCAAACATGGAATGCCAGTGGGCGTCGATCAGGCCGGGCATGAGAGTCCGGCCGCCGCTATCGATCACCTGCGCACCATCCGGCGCCGCCGGGTTGCCCGTGATGACCGCCTTGATCCGATTGCCTTCGACGAGCAGCCGCATCCCTTCGCGCAACGAGCCCGACTTTCCATCGAACAACCGAAAATTCGTGAACAGAATTGGCCGCGGGGGTTGGGCTGGAACTGGCTGCGCGTTGGCGTGTCGGGGCAGTCCGAGCGATGCGATTGAGATGGCCATGCCGGCTACAAAGCCGCGTCGCGAAAGATCCGTACTGACTCGGCGCGTCAGAACCTGGATTTCCGGCCGATGGCAAAGGCAGCCCGCGTGCCTGACCAGGTTTGCGTCGTCATCCGAAGTGCAGGAAAACATGGATCACTCCCGAGTTGGCTTGAAATCATCTGCTCCAAGCGGATGGTCAAAGCGGCGGAGCCGGTGGAGCTGATCGCAGCTCACCCTCTCATCCTGTTTGCCGTCCGACCAGAATTGCTAAAGCCGAATGGCCATGTCGAGCAATCAGGGTATTAACCCCGAGCATCTCAGGGTTTTTTCCGATCACCTCGCGCGCAAGACGTCAGCATTATGGGGCGGGTCGCCCTTGTGGTCAGCTCCTGACTGCGGTCCCCCTGAGTACACTGTGATGCGAATGGATTGCGGACAACAGCGGCACCGGGCGCGCGGTTTCACTTTCCAGTCCAACTCCGCAATCGGACGTCTGGGTTTATTGGCAGCGGCGGCCATGTCCGGCATTCGCGTGTCAGCGATTGCATGTGCATTCCTGGCCGATCTTGTTGCGTCAGCAACTGCGCAAGCGCAGCCTCCTTTTCGGGTCGGCGGGTTAACATGCAACACCGGTCCGAGGGTCGGACTTGTCCTTGGCTCACGGCAGGATATGCGATGTGTTTTCGTCGCGAGCGCGACGGGAGAGCAATACACCTACACAGGCACGATCAGACGGCTTGGCGTCGATATCGGCGTCACGCGAGGCGGAACGTTATTCTGGGCGGTTTTTGCACGAAACAGCCAGATCGGCCGAGGCACGCTAAGAGGAAGTTATGTAGGTGCCAGCGGCAACGTTGCCTTGGGACTCGGCTTGGGCGCCAAGGTGCTGATCGGCGGATCCCGTCGCACGATAACCTTGCAGCCATTGTCGGTCGAAGGCCAGATCGGAATTAATCTGGCATTGGGCGTAGCAAATCTCGTGCTCCGATAACACGCGACGTGCGGAGCCCATAGACTTCGCCCGCGCCTTTAAGACCAGCGCGCGAATTGGCAAAATGGAGAACGATCATGCTGTTTCAGGGTGGTTTCACATTCACCAATTTCGTGGCGGACGTGTTCGCCGTGTTCATCTTTGTGCTGTGGTTTTGGCTGTTCATCATCGTCGTGGGCGATCTTTTTCGTCGCCATGATGTGTCCGGACTCGGCAAGGTGGGTTGGGTGATCCTGCTCATTATTCTGCCCTATATCGGCATTTTCGCATACCTGCTCACGCAAGGGCGGGGCATGGCGGAGCGTAATGAAGCGCGGGCCAGGCTGGCAAAGGATGAGTTGCGCCAGTTCGTGGGCTTCAGCGCCGCAGACGAGATCGAAAAACTTGATCGATTGAAATCGGCCGGATCGATTTCGGAGCAAGAATACGCGCGCCTGAGAGGTCGCCTGGTGCAATAGGGTCGGGACTCGCGACCCGATCCGGTAGAAAGCGCCGACCAGCGATGTCGCAACCTGTCGCCTCCAATGGGGGTTAGTCGATGCAGCTTCGCTACGCCGTGCGCGGCGCCGTTTGGGTCATCCTTTATCTGCTGTTCATTCTGGCCCCGTTGTTCGCGCTCCTGGCAGGAGCGATCCCGCCGGCGCGTGATTTCTGGACGGAGTTCTCGGTCGCCATCGGCTACGCCGGCCTGGCGATGATGGGCCTGCAGTTCGGCCTCACGGCACGTTTCCGGTATGTCACCCAGCCGTGGGGTGAGGATGTCATCTACCATTTTCACCGTCAGATTTCGCTGATCGCGGTGGCTCTGGTCGTAGCTCACCCGCTCATCCTGTTCGCCGTCCGGCCGGAATTGCTCGCGCTGCTCAATTCGATCCAGGCGCCGTGGCGCGCCCGTTTCGCTGCCCTGTCGACTTACTCGCTGATCGCACTGGTGGTGATGGCGCTGTGGCGCGCGAAGTTGAATATCAGATACGAGGTGTGGCACCTCACCCACATCGTGCTCGCGCTCCTCGCCGTCACGGCCGGCATCCTGCACATGATCGGGTGGGGCTTCTATCTGGTCGACCCCTGGAAACGCGCGCTGTGGATTGGCCTGACGATTTTCTGGATCGGACTGCTGCTCTATGTGCGCATCCTCAAGCCGCTGTTCATGCTCCGTCGGCCTTACCGTGTTGCGGAAGTGCGCAGGGAACGCGGCGACACTTTGACGCTGGTGATGCAGCCGGATGGTCACCCCGGGTTCCGCTTCAGCCCTGGCCAATTCGGATGGCTGACATTGTGGGGAAGCCCCTTCAAGATCACCGGACACCCGTTTTCATTCTCGTCCAGCGCTGCGGCCGCGGATGGACGCGTCGAGATGTCGATCAGGAACCTGGGCGACTTTACGAGCGAGATTTACAAGGTCCCGGTGGGACAGCGCGTCTACATCGACGGGCCCTACGGCGCGTTCACGATCGGCAACCCGGCGGACATGCACGTGTTGATCGCGGGCGGCGTCGGTGTGACGCCAATGATGAGCATGATCCGCACGCTCGCCGACCAAGGCGATACGCGGCCGGTCATTCTGCTCTACGGCAGCAAGGACTGGAAATCGATCACCTTCCGCGACGAGCTCGAGGCTCTGAAAGCGCGGCTCAACCTGACGGTCGTTCACGTGCTCGCGAATCCTCCGGCGGGCTGGACCGGCGAGCAGGGCTTCATCAACGCGGAGATGTTCAAACGTCACCTGCCGCCGCCCTATGCCGATCATGAGTACTTCATCTGCGGTCCGAACGTGATGATGGATGCGATCGAAGCGGCTCTCGGTGAGATGAACGTGCCGATGTCGAAATACCATTCCGAGCGCTACAGCTTCGTTTAGGGAGATATCAAATGCGCCGCTTGTTCGCCGACCGACTGGTCTTCGCGACCGGAGCTGTTGTGATCTTGATGTCATTCCTGTTCGCGCTCTCGCGCGTGGCCGGATAGGCGGTCTCTGACGGTTGCCCCTATGCCTGCAGCCACTGCACGCACCGACTTACGCTCTGTTGCCGTGGTTCACCGATCCCCCACCCTCCTGAGAGGCGTGTCATGCGTGCACACATCGTTGAACTGCTCGGCATCCTGATCGCCCTCGCCCTGCTCATCTTCCTCGCCTTTCGAGGCTTCACTCTGCTGCTGGCAGCGCCGCTGGCAGCGATCGTAGCCGCGGCGTTCTCCGGAGAGCCGCTGCTCGCCAAATGGACCATCACTTTCATGCAGGCCACGGGGCGCTTCATCGCCAATTTCTTTCCGCTGTTCCTGCTCGGAGGCGTATTTGGCAAGCTGATGGATGACAGCGGCTCGGCGCTTTCCATCGCCCGCGGCATCACCGAGCGGCTGGGAAAGGCGCGTGCAGTTATGGCGGTGGTCCTCGCCTGTGCCGCGCTTACCTATGGCGGCGTCAGCCTGTTCGTCGTTGCCTTTGCCGTATTCCCGGTGGCGGACGCGTTGTTCCGGCAGGCGGAGGTCCCGCATCGGCTGATCCCCGCCGCCATCGCGCTTGGCGCCTTTACCTTCACGATGACGGCCTTGCCGGGCACCCCCGCCATTCAGAATGCTATCCCGATGGCGTATTTCGGCACGACGCTGTTTGCGGCGCCGGTTCTTAGCGTGCTGGCCTCGGCCATCATCCTGGGTTTCGGCCTCTGGTGGCTGCGCGTGATCGAATCCCGCGCCCGCCACGCCGGCGAAGGCTATAGCTCCGAAACCGCTACAATTGCCGATGAGCAGTTCGTACGCGCGCGCGCCACCAATGCCGACAACTTCGACCCTGCCGAACTACCGCACGGCCATCGAAGCGACGAGTTGCCGCCCTTCGCACTGGCGGTGGCGCCCATCCTGATCGTGCTCGCGGTCAACCTCATCATGAGCCTTTTCGTGCTGCCGCGGGCGGACACCGGATTCCTCGCCGAGCCGCGGTTCGGCGAAACCACGCTCGCCGCCGTGAGCGGCGTCTGGTCCGTGGTAACGGCGCTGGCGCTTGCCTCGCTGGTCCTGGTGCTGATCCATCGCAGGCGTTTGCCGCAATTGCGCAAGACCCTCGATGCCGGCGCCAACTCCTCGGTGCTGCCCGGGCTCAACACCGCCAGCCTGGTAGGGTTCGGCGCCGTGGTCGCAGCGCTGCCCGCCTTTGCCGTGGTCCGGGATGGATTTCTGGCCGTTCCCGGCGGACCCTTGGTGTCGATTGCCGTCGCCGCCAATGTGATGGGCGGCATCACAGGGTCTGCGTCGGGCGGGTTGATCATCGCGCTGAACGCGCTGGGCGAGACCTACGCGCATCTGGCCGCGGCCGCCGGCATTGATCCAGCGCTGATGCACCGCGTCGCCGCCATCAGTTGCGGCGCGCTCGCCATGTTACCGCACAACGGCGCGGTCGTAACCCTGCTGGCGATTTGCGGCGCCACCCAACGTGGCAGCTACCGCGAGATCATGATGGTGGGACTTGTGGGACCGCTGGTCGCATTGGTGTTCGTCATTGTGACTGGCAAGCTATTCGGAGCGTTTTGAGACCTAGAGCGGGATGACTTTTCTTCGAATCGTCATCCCGCTCTATCTTTTTGTTTGAGCATGATCTCCGCGCAAACGCTTCGCGCTTGTCGCGAGGGAAAACCGGTATCCACTTTTCCGGATCATGCTCTATTGAACGGGCCGTGCGCCGCTTGCTGCGGCGGGAATGCCCTCGCCGATCCGGTCGGTCATATACGGGAAGAACGGGTTCGACGATGCCCGCATCAAAGAGTCGAGGCTGGCGATCAGGACATTGCGCTCGCCTCGCGGCGCCAGAGTGCCGAGATTTTCTCCGAAATTCTCGGACGGGTCCGGCTCGGCCCCGTACAAAGAGTCGCTGACCGGAAACGGCAACGCGACGTGCGACAGCGAGTAGAATCCCGGCGGATACGACAACCCGAGGGGGCGCGACTTCTCGACGCCACTGTCGGCCTCGGTAACACGCTCGATCACATGGTCGCTTTCGTCATCGGCGTTGGTAATGATGGTGAGGCGATAATTTCGCGGGCCGCTCGGTACGATACGCGCGAGTGCGGTGTCGGCACTGGCGCGGAGCAAAGGACCGAACCTGGCCGTGCGGTTAACATCGAACAGCACCAGCTCGCTGCCATTTGCGGGAAGATGGGCGTAAAGCGCGGATACAATAGCCCGTGTGCTCACCGTGAAATCGATCAGCGACTGAAAAGTGAGGATCGGCGGCAACTGTCCGAGTTTGCCTTCACGAGCATAGCGCGCGATCCGCTGCTGCAAAGCCTGAGTCAGACGATAGGACTGACGCGCGCCGTTGACGGGAAACGAATTGTACTTGAACGGATTGAACTCGGGTACGATGCCGAGCCACGCTGCCTTGGCGAAGGCAGGTAAAATCGCCGGCAAGCCCGCCAGACCGGCAAAGCGTGCGAAGCGTGTGATGCCGACCATCGGCGAAATCAAGACAAGGCGATCCGGTCGAGACAATTTTTCGTCACCGAGGGAATCAAGCGCATACATCAAGGCCAGTGCACCGCCATTGGAGAAGCCTACCAGATGTAACGGCGCGGACGGCTCGGTACGCGCGCGCGCTTCGCGTACCGCAAGCCGCGTCGCCGCCATCCAGTCTTCCCACTCGACGTCGGTCAGCGCGGCCGGAACCGTGCCATGCGCCGGCATCCTCGGTACGATAGCGACGAACCCGTGATCGCGATAGAACCGTGCGATATGACGCTGACTGTAGGGGGAATCCGTCAGGCCATGCAGAAGCACGACAGCACCGACCGGCTTTCCCTTCGGCTCGAGCACGAATGAACGATTGAAGTCCTGCGCAAAGTGCGCCGGATAGACTGGACTGCCGACAAAATACCGATTGGCCGGCACGCGATCGGCCGCATCGAGTTTTTGGGAAACCTCGCGCTGGACATCGTCGAAGATCGTGGCCTCAGCCGCCAGATATTGCGCCCAATTGGCAGCATCGAGCTTTTCCGTATGCAGTTCATGCGGAACGTAGGTGTGCCATGGCTCGAGTGGCAATCCCTTCTGCGTATCGTAGATGCGGACGGCGAAAAACGTCAGCAGGGCGATGCCGAGCAGTCCCCCCGCAATTTTTACAGATCTGAATATTTTCGCTCGCATGATCGAAACTCTCTAGCTGCGACGATGCTGTGGACGGCCGCCCGGAGCGATTGAGAACGGTCCGCAGACATATCTCTTTGTCACCTGCGCTCGCCTCATTTTAGAACGAGCCAAACGTCGAGCCCAAGGCAATAACCGCCACGAGGGCGATGAGAGCGCTGATAATCCCGACCATGACGATATCGAGATAACTTTCGCGATGCGTCGAGCCACAGACGGCGAGCAGCGTCACGACCGCACCATTGTGCGGCAGGCTGTCAAGGGTACCGGAACCGATTGCGGCGACCCGGTGCATCAACGCGGGATCGATGCCTTGCTCCGCGGCGATGCGCATGTAGGTCTCGCCAAGCGCATCGAGCGCAATCGTCATGCCACCCGACGCCGAACCGGTCAGGGCGGCGAGCACGTTGGTTGCCATCGCCAGCGAGACCAGCGGGCCGCCTCCGATTGAAAGCACCCAATCGCGCACCGCCGCAAATGCGGGCAGCATCGCGACGACCGCGCCGAAGCCTACCAGGCTCGCGACACTGAACGCCGGCAAGACAGAGGCGTTGGCGCCGGCATCCATGCTCTCGCGCAACGCCGGCAGCCGCTGACGATTGACAAGGACAAGCGTAAGGATCGCGGTCGCAAGCGCCACCGCCACCGACCAGACCCCTGCAACGGCCGCCAGAGAGGTGGCGCCCCAGCGCGCCTCCGCCAGGAACGAAAAGTCCAGCCGCGGCAGAATGACGAGCGACATCAGGAGATTGACGCTCACGACAACAACCAGCGGCAGCACGGCAATGCCAATCGGCACTGCACTGTCGCCATGTCGGCCGTGGCCGATCTCCGCGGGATCGAATTCACGTGCGGTCGTCGCCCGCTCCCGAATGATCTGATTATCGGCAACCGCGCGCGGGGCGATATCAGTACCACCGCCATAGCCCTCACCTGCCCGCCGAGCGCGGGCTTCGGAACGGGCCAGCCACCACAATCCAAATCCCAGCATGATGGCCGAGGCGATAATGCCGAGGCCAGGCGCGGCAAACGGCGTGGTGCCGAAAAATGGCATCGGAATCGCGTTCTGAATGGCGGGCGTGCCCGGAAATGCCGTCATCGTGAACGTCGAGGTGCCGAGCGCGATCGCCGCCGGCATCAGCCGCCGCGGAATATCGGCGGCCTGAAAGAGTGCCTGCGCCATCGGCGCCAAAACAAAGAAGGCAACGAACAGGCTGACGCCGCCATACGTCACCAATGCACCCGCGAGCACCACCGCCAGTATCGCGCGGCGCGCACCCAGCCGCTCGGTCATGAAGCGCGCGATGGCTTCGACCGAACCGCTGTCGTCCATGAGTTTGCCGAACAGCGCGCCGAGCAGGAACAGCGGGAAGAATTGCGCGAGGAACTGCGCGGCGCTGCCCATGAAGGTTTGTGTCCAATGGGCGAGCAACGGCTCCCGAGAAACGGCAGCAGCGATAAGTGCCGCCGCGGGAGCCAGCAGCAGCACGCTCCATCCGCGATAAGCCAGCCAGACAAGCAACCCCAGCGCAAGGAGAATGCCTAGAAGGCCCATGACATCAGACCTGTTCCAGGAGGACGTCCAGATTGAGGGTGGATTGTTTGCCGATATTCGCGCCATGCGCCGTCAGGAAGGATTCCGCGCTACGACGGCCCTCGGCCTTCAGCATGGTCAGAAAGTCCCATTCCGCATTGAACTTGGAAGAAGCGCCAAGCTTGTCGAGGGTTGTACTAGATATGAGATGAATGCGCATGCCCGCCCATTGAGCGCCCTCGCCGGTGCCGACGTCAGCGACCTGGCGCAACAGCGCAATCATGCGCAACTCTTTCAGCAGCGTGGCGTTGAAGGAAACCTCGTTCAAACGATCGAGGATTTCACGCGCTGAACGTGGCGTGCCTTCGCGTTCGACCGGATTGACCGCAATGAGCAACGTATCGTGCGATGCGCACTCCCGCACCAATGGGGTGATGGTCGGATTGCCCGAATAGCCGCCGTCCCAAAAAGGCTCGCCGTCGATCTCTATGGCCTGAAACAGTGTCGGCAGGCAGGCGGACGCCAGCAGCACGTCCGGCGTGAGCTCATCGTTTCGGAATACGCGGCCGCGGCCGGTGCGTACGTTGGTTGCGGTCACGAACAAACGGATTTTGGATTTCGCCGCCCGTTCAAAGTCAACGCAGTCGGCCAATATATCGCGTAACGGATTAGCGCCTCGCGGGTTCAGATCGTAAGGCGAGAACAGGCGCGCTGCCATGTCGAAAACCACGAAGAATGGCGAGTTGTCCAAGGTCCAGCGGCCCAGGAGAATATCCATGGGACTCCGCCGGATCGGACTGAACCGGGCGGAATGCGAGACGCGCCGCCAGAATTCTTCAAGCGCCGCCCGCGCTCCCTCAGGCCCGTCCTTTTCATAGCCATCGACCAGCACCACGGCATTCATCGCACCCGCGGAGGTGCCCGAGATACCATCGATCCGCAGCCATGATTCCTCGAGGAGCCGATCGAGCACGCCCCACGTAAAGGCGCCGTGCGAACCGCCGCCCTGCAGGGCAAGATCGACCAGAACGGCCTCGCGGCCAGAGCTTGCCGAAGGAGGGCTCGTCAAAGGAGCGGTTTCCATCACACCCTCATGAATTGTTGCGGGTGCTAAAACCTAGCGGAATAAACCCTCATCGCCATCAGGTCTTACCCTGAGCTCTCGCCAGCTAATCATGAGCGCAGACCGGAGGAGAGAACGGAAAAGGCTCTAGTGTCCACACTACCTAGGCCTTCCAGGCGGCCACTGTCATGCGGCCCGGCATCCGAAAATGCTGTTGCCATTCTCATCCAGCACGAACACCAAATTCGACCGACAGAACTCGCCACCCTTGCTCAATTCGACAGCAAGGACCTCGGCCTGACGTATCGCAAGTTCAGGGCTCGAAAGTTTGTTTCCGTCCTCATCGGGGAAAACTTTCGGACCGTCAAAGATATGGAAAAAGTATCGCATCGCCTTCCAATAATGCGGACGGCGCGGGTGTCCAGTGACAAATAAGTCAGAATTAAATGTATTTCTATTCGTTGAGAATTCCCGCCTCTTCGAGTGTTTCGGTAACCACCTGATACCGTAAGCCGTGGCAGAGGAGCATATGAGTGCACGTGAAGCGCAAAACGCGCCAACAATCGGGACGCTGAGTATTGTCTTGATGTCCATCGTAGCTTACCCCTGCAGGGATTATCGAGGCTTGGAAGTGCCATCGATTTAAGGCTCCTCCCCGGATTCCACGATGCAGGCTTGGTCACATTCCGCCCCATCGCCCGCCGTCCAGAAATAAAATCCAGCGGCCACAACGACGGCGAGCGCGGCCAAAGACCCAAATATCCGCAACGACATCATCACCTCGACAATTCTGCCGGCAAACGCCGGCATTCAATCCGCGGATGTCCCTTTTCCGCAAATGGACGCCTCCAAAACGATCCTGCTTTAACGGCGGTTTCCTGCCAGGCGCAGCATCATCATGAACAGATTGATGAAGTTGAGGTAGAGCGACAGCGCGCCCATCACAGCCTTGCGTCCCGTGGACGTGGCGTCATCGCTGCGGTCGTACATCCCCTTGATTCGCTGGGTATCGTAGGCCGTGAGACCGGCGAAAACGCCGACGCCGATGATGGAAATGATCCAGTCGAGGCCGCTCGACCTCAGGAAGAGGTTGACCAGGCTCGCGATCACAATGCCGATCACGCCCATGAACAGGAACGTGCCGAATCCCGACAGGTCGCGCCGGGTGGTATAGCCCCAGATGCTGAGCGCTCCGAAGGTCGCGGCCGAGATGAAGAACACACGCGTGATCGAGGAGCCGGTGTAGACGTGGAAGATGGTCGAAAGCGACAATCCGACCGAGGCCGCATAGATGAAAAACAATCGTCGCGCAGCTTCCGCCGACAGCGTGTTGATACGGGAGCTGATAAAGAACACCAGCGCCAGGGGCGCCAGCATGAACACCCACATCAGCGGACTCTGAAGCAGTGCAGGACCGGTGAACTGATAGGTTAAAAACGCGACAACGCCGGTCAGGCCAACGCCGGCGGCCATGTAATTGTATATGCGGAGCATGTAGGCGCGCAGACCCGCGTCTACTGCGGCGGCACCGCCGGCGATGGTGCCGGAGACGGCTGCATTGCGATCGTAATCAGACATGCGCTGTGTCCTCCCTAAAGCCCATCATCGTGGGGTGCTTCACTTGTCCGACGCTCAGACCTCGCAGGATGCGCGTCTCTCCGACGTGGCCAGAAGGTCATGCCCAGGCCGATCAGAAACACTGCAGCCAAAATCAAAAAGAGTGCGGATTGCTTGACCCACGAGATCGCCGGCACCGCCAGCGCCAAAGCGAGACCGAGAAAGCAGATTGGAAGCGACTGAAGACTGAGTCCGGCGAGAAAAGTGCCAAGCGCCAGCAATATGAGAAGGACGAGACTGGTCGCCGGCGCAGGCAAAAGCTGCTGAACACCTGACAGCAGCATGATATTCATCGCAACCAGAACGGCCACCCAGTGGAGCGCTTGCGTCCACATCAACCGAAAGCGGGCCTGCTTTTCGTCAAGTTCGGTCCATTCCGTGACAACGCAGACAACGCCCATCGCAATCGCCAAGAACTCCCAATAGCCAACGAGAGATTGATGCGAAATGTTGGTGTAGGCCACGCCCGCAATTGCCAGCGTCAGTATGGCGAGGAAGGGAAGCTGCCGACGAAAGAAGCTGGCCTTGCCGAGGCTATGGTCGTCAGCGCTCTGACGTGGTGACAAATCAAGTTCACTCATGGACGATCCAATCGCGATCTTTGCCTGCCTACCCTTGTCGATTCTGCCACCGCCGCGTCAGCTTGCCTGAAACACTCCGCTCATATCGCTTCGTTCGATTGCCTCGCAGCCGTCGCTTCCCTCTACCAACCGTGCACTTCTGCCGCACCAGACAATATCAGATGATCACCCTAGTCAGAGTAGGTAATTACCCTAATGACAAGGTGGCGTGAACTTTCTCTGAAGCTATCGCCCGGGCTGGAGCCTTCCTCTTCTGCTGCATGCTTGCGGATGATTGCCCAGGGAAAACAATCCAACCGCGCGGAATTATTCCACCCGATCAGCGAGATTTTTCTCGTTCCTGACGCAATTGCATTTGCCGGTCACTCATCCCTCGCGGCATGGCATTGCTGTGTGGCCGTCGCCGGTGGTGTATTGTTTGGCCCCGGTTCGGGCTAGCCTTCTTATTCGTGGCTGCATGATCGTCCGAGGTCGCGCTAACTTTGCGTGGTTCGTTCATCTCAACCGTCGGCGCATTGGCGTTGCCGAGCTCATTGTGGTCCCGTTGAACAGCGGAAACGCCCTGTATAAAAGCGCCGATTGCTAGGCCCACCCCTAGTATCGCTCTAAGTGCAGCAATTCTGATCATGGTCATTATCCCTGGAAGACAATACGTTCGCTATTAAATCTATTCAATGCGCTCAGAGAAATACCTTAAAACCCGCTGCCGCGGCGCAGCAATTAAAGGCGAATAGCGCCCGATTCTGCCGTTGCTTCTTAGTCCCGAGAAATACGGGAAAACAAAGGGGGTGACATGGACAAGCTAAATGGGCAATTGCCATATCTGCAGCGCTGGCGATCCTCGGCCTGGCGGTTGTGTCCATGACGGGCCAACAGGGACTGAATCGAGATTCCTTTTTCGTCGCCATCTTTGGATCGTTGACCATCGTCCTCGGATTGTCGCTTCTTACACGAACTCTGCTTCGAAAGCGGGACCGTTCAAAATAGGCCACTGCCAGAATTAAATGGCCACCAGGCTGATGTGATGCACAAGTTCAGTTCGCGAACCATGCTGATTTTCGTGATAGGCCTGTTGCTGGCAGTGATACTGCTTGGGCTGGGGACCGCCTATATGAGCAAGCTCAAGCAACAACGTCGCCAGCTTTCCGACAACAGCCTGTTCGATTGCGGAGCACTGGCGCCGCCGCTGGCTGAATCACCCGCCGTCCGGATGGGACTGACAGCTTAAGTCGGTGAAGCCGCTGTCGCTGCGAGCAGCAGGACCGCTCGGCCATCAGATCACGTTCTTGCGGGTGAGCCGTTCGATCTGTTCCTCCGAAAGGCCGAGCCAACCCTGATAGACCTCGCGATTGTCCTGCCCGACGTCACCGGCGGAGTTGCGCAATTGCGCGGGATCCACGGTGAAGCGCGGAACGACATTCGCCATGGCCACCGAGCCGAAATCCCGATCGGGAACGCGAGTGATCATTTCACGCGCCTTCGCCTGTGGATCTCCTGCGATCTGGTCGATCGAATAGATCGGCGCGATCGTCCCCTGCGCCGCGGCGAATTCCGCGAGCACCTCGTCGAGGGTATGTTCGGCACACCACGCCGAGAAGATTTCGTTGAGTTCTCGTGCGTGCTTCACGCGCAGATCGTTACTTGAGAAGCGCACGTCCTCGATCAGGTCGGGCCTTCCGATCGCACGACAATTCGCCGCGTAAAGCGCGTTGGTCGAGCCAGCCAGCGTGACCCAGCGATCGTCCTTGGTCCGAAAAACGGCCGCAGGCGCGGAATAGCCATTGGCGTTGCCGATGCGACCACGGACGAACCCAAGCTGGTCAAATTCGATAGGAAGAACGTCGAGCAGCCGGAAGACCGCCTCGGTCAGCGCGAGATCGATCTCCTCACCAGGAGCATCCGGGTCTCGCGCTCTCTTCCACAGGGCCGCGAGCACGCCAACGGCGCCGAACAGGCCACCGATCGAATCCCCGATCGGGTATCCGGGATGCGTGGGTTCTCCGTCGGCCTCGCCCGTAATGTAGGTCAGCCCACCCATCGCTTCGAAAATCCTGGCGAAACCGGGTCTGCTGCTATAGGGCCCGTCCTGTCCGAAGGCCGTCGCGCGCAAAATCACCAGGCGCGGCTGGATCGACCACAAGATTTCCTTCGAGAGTCCCCAACGATCGAGAGTTCCCGGACGGAAGTTCTCGATCAACACATCGAAACGCGGAAGCATCTGCTTGAACAGCGCAAGCCCTTCCGGCGTGCGAAGGTCGAGCGTCGCGAATTTCTTGTTGCGGTTCGCCGCCTTCCACCACAAGGGCTTGCCATCCTTGAAGGGCGGAAAGGACCTGATCCCATCGCCCTGCCCCGGCATCTCGATCTTGAGGACTTCGGCGCCATAGTCAGCCAACAGAGTCGCGGCCAGCGGCGCGGCGATGATTGTCGCGATGTCGAGAACCTTCAATCCCTCAAGCGGCCCACCCATCTCATTCTCCTTCCGAAACGATGTCTGCCCTCGCCGCGAACGACAGGTAGCGTTTGCCTTTCGTGAACGCGGCCGGCTCGAAGATCATTTCGTGGTCTTTTTCTTGTGTTCGCGAGGCTCAATCGTCGGCTCGGCTTCGTTGACGAGCGAGCGGATGCTGACGGCAAGGGCCCTGATGCGCGGGCCGATTTCGGATTCGATCTGCCCGGGCTGCAGTCGAAAGGCAGGGATGCCGCAATTGATGGCAAAGGATTGCTTCAAGTTTCGCGCGTGAAACAGCGGAGCGGCGACCGCGTGAATGGACGCCATGTACTCGCCATAGCAGGTGCAGAATCCAAGATCCGCGCATTGCCGAATCCCGGCACGGTACTTGTCGCGATAGGCAGACCACAAATCCGCATTGTCCGTCTTCATTCGCTCTTCCAGGAGCGCAGACTCGGCGGCAGGCAATATCGCAGCCGAGGCGCGCCCCATCGCCGTACTGACGACAGGAATTGGCATGCCGATGTCGGGGACGTGCGGTCCGACGTCTCCCGATCTCGCCGTCTCGACATAAATCATCGCCGTTCCGTCGAGCAGGCCGATCGAGACAGTGCCACGCACGCTCTCCGCGAGTTCCTGCATCAGCGGTCGCGCGACTTGGCGAAATTGCATGCCGGCAAGTAGCGGGTGGGCCATGCGCAACGCCCGGGCGCCAAGACGGTATTTGGCCAGGTCCTGGTCGTAACGCAGGTAACCGAGTTCTGCGAGTGTATGCGTCAATCTCGCAACCGTCGGCCTGGGAATCCCGGTACGTGCCGAAAGCTCCATGTTGCCGAGCGTGGTTGCCCCGGCCGCGAAGGCCTCGAGCACCACCAGCCCCTTTGCAAGGGTCGTGGCGAAAGCTGCATCGCCGGCGCTTTCTGCAAGCACCGTTTCTGCGGACGGGGACGGAATGAAGGTCGGTTTGCGCGATAAGGCCGGCATCATGGAAATCCAATGGACCACTTTTAGAAAGGTGTCCACGATATTCCAGTATCTATGTTATTATGTCCACTATGTGGACATATATCGGGTATTTTGTCAACTAATCGTAAGGGGTCTCCCTATACCTTTGGCTCTCGCTTGCCGGCCCGGCGCACCTCCGGAGACATTGCCGTGAAACTGAACAATATGAAGATCGGCTCCAAACTCGCGATCTTGCTCGGCGTGGCATTAGTCGGCCTCTGCGCTGCGGGAACACTCGCCGGTTATCTGATGCAGCAGGAGATGCTGAACGCGCGCATCGAGCAGACCCACGCCGTGGTCGATATGGCGCGCAATATGGCGGCAGGCTTGCAGAAACAGGTCGATGCCGGCCAACTCACCAAAGAAGCCGCCGTCGCCGAGTTCGGCAAGCGGGGCAATACGCTGACCTATGATGGCGGCTCCGGCTACCTGTTCGCGTACACCATGGACGCCATCACGGTGCTGTTTCCAGATCAGAAGCTGATCGGCAAGAATCGTCTCGATACGCTGGGCGATGAAGGCAAGGCCAACTTTCGCAAGATGCACGACAGCATTGCCGCCAAGGGAGAATTCACGCTGTTCTACAACAACCAGCTGCCGGGCCAGGACAGGGTAAGCCGCAAGCTAAGTTACGCCGCCACAATCCCCGGCTGGAACATGTTTGTCGGCACCGGTGTCTATATCGATGATCTCGACGCCAAGATGAGGGCGATCGCGTGGGTTCTTGGTCTCGCCATCCTCGGCATCGCGGTGATCGCAGGCGCCATTGCCTGGCTGATCGGCCGCAGCATCAGCAAACCGCTCGGCCTGCTCGGCGGGCGGATGCAGGCATTGGCCAATGGCGAGCTGGAAGGCGAGATTCCCGGCATCGGCCGCGGCGACGAGGTCGGCAAGATGGCGGCCACCGTCCAGATCTTCAAGGACAATGCGGTGCGGGTGCGCGAGCTTGAGAAGGCGGAAGCCGAGACCGCGGCGCGCGCTACGAGCGAACGCCGCGCGGCGATGGAAAACCTCGCCAACGACTTCGAGCGCAGTGTCAACGGCATCGTCCGCACGGTGTCGACGGCTGCGGCCGGCATGCAGAGCACGGCGCAGTCGATGACGTCGACCGCGAGCGACGCCAGCGCGCGTGCCGCGACCGTCAGCGCCGCATCGAAGAGCGCGTCGAGCAATGTCGGCACGGTCGCGGCTGCGGCGGAAGAGCTGTCGAGTTCGGTTGCGGAGATTTCGCGGCAGGTGACGCGCTCGAGCGAGATCGCCAGCCGGGCGGTCAACGACGCCGAGCGCACCAACGCCACGGTGCAGGTCCTGTCCAACGGCGCCGAGAAGATCGGCGAGGTGGTGAAGCTGATCCACTCGATCGCGGCGCAGACCAACCTTCTGGCGTTGAATGCGACCATCGAAGCGGCGCGTGCCGGCGATTCCGGCCGCGGCTT
>Ga0137397_10000989_pt1 | contig 19804 bp, 14 predicted proteins | sample czorhiz116metaG_FD_106658 | JGI IMG/M metagenome (GOLD analysis project Ga0137397, IMG submission 106658) | Vadose zone soil microbial communities from Angelo Coast Range Reserve, California, USA - czorhiz1.16 metaG | ecosystem: Environmental > Terrestrial > Soil > Vadose zone | place: USA... | reverse complement strand
TCGCCGTGCGGCAGGACCAGTGCGCGTACCGGCATCCCCGCGATCTCGGCTTCGTGGTCGGGCTCGAGGGGCCGCGCGACGAGCTCCGGCTTGCTCGTCCCCGGTTGGGCCGGCGCGCCGTCGAAGATGTACGTGAAGCGGCGCGCCAGCTCGGCGAGCGTGCCCGCCGCGCCGTACACGGCGAGCGGGGCCCGCAGGCGCGCGGAGAAGGCGCGCAGATCGTCGATACCGTGGACGTGGTCGGCGTGGGCGTGCGTGAACAGCACCGCGTCGATGGACCCGACGCCCGCCGTCACGAGCTGCAGCCGCAGCTCGGGCGGGGTGTCGATGAGGAGGCGCCGACCTCCCGACTCGATGAGCGCCGCCGTGCGGGTGCGCCGGTCGCGCGGGTCGGACGATGTGCAGGTACGGCAGTCACACCCGATCTGCGGTACCCCGTACGACGTGCCCGTGCCGAGGAACACGAGCCTCACCTCACACGACCTCGACCTTGAGGAGGTTGGTGGTCCCGGAGACCTCCCACGGCAGGCCCGCCGTCATCACAATGCGGTCACCCGCGCGTGCGTACCCGCGCTTCAGGATCAGGTCGCGCACCACCGCGAGCATCGCATCGTAGCCCGGCACCCGATCCACCAGGACCGGCGTCACGCCCCACACCAGCGTCAGCTGCCGGTAGGTCGCGGCCTGCGTGGTCACGGCGAGGATCGGCACCGGGGTGCGGAGCGCCGCGACCTTGCGGGACGTAAACCCGCCCGACGTGAGCGTCACGATGAGCGGCGTGCGCAGCATCCGCGCCACCGCGCCGGTGCCGATCGCGATCGCGTCTTCGACGGAGACCGTTTCGCCGGGGACGAGCCGACGCTCGTCGCGGGTCCCCACGCCCACCGCCGGGCCCTGCCGCTCCATCTCCCGGATGATGCGGTCCATCGCCCGCACCGCCTCGAAAGGGTACTCTCCCATCGCCGTCTCGGCGGAGAGCATGACGGCATCCGTGCCGTCGAGGATCGCGTTGGCCACGTCGGACGCTTCGGCGCGGGTCGGCCGCGGGTGGTGCACCATCGACTCGAGCATCTGGGTGGCGGTGATCACCGGCTTGCCGTAGCGGTTCGCCTCGCGGATCAGGCGCTTCTGGACCGCCGGCACCTCCTCGAACGGCAGCTCCACCCCCAGATCGCCGCGCGCCACCATCACCGCGTCGCACGCCTCGAGAATCCGGGGCAGGTCCTCGAGGGCGGTCGCCTTCTCGATCTTCGCGACGAGCTTCATGTCGGGGGGGACGAGCGCGCGCAGCTCGGCCAGGTCCTCGGCTCGCCGCACGAACGAGAGCCCCAGGTAGTCCGCGCCGGCGGCGACGGCGTGCGCCGCGTCTTCACGGTCCTTGTCCGTCAGCGCTGGAGCGGACACGTGCAGCCCCGGGAGGTTCATCCCCTTGTGAGCCGTGAGGGTCCCGCCGTCCACCACCCGGCCTTCCACGCGCGGGGCGGCGATCCGCGTGACCTCGAGCGACAAGAGCCCATCGTCGAGCAGGATGCGGGCGCCCGGCCGGACATCGGTGGCGAGATCAGCGTACGTCGTCGGCAACTCATCGCCGCGCGCCACGTCCTCCGGCGCGAACACGACGGTCTCTCCGGCACGCAGCACACGCGGAGCGGCCAGCTTGCCCACCCGGATGCGCGGCCCTTGCAGGTCCACGAGCACCGCCACCGCGATGTCGGCGGCCGCTGCCGCCTCCCGCACCGCGGCGATCCAGCTGGCGCGCAGTTCCGGCGTCCCGTGCGACGAGTTCACACGAATGACGTTCGCGCCGGCGCCGATCAGCCCGGCGATGCCCTCGGGCGTCCCCGTGGCGGGACCGAGCGTGGCGACGATCTTAGTGCGACGGATCAGAGCCGTTCCCCCCTTCCCTCTCCCTCATGAAGTATTCAACCATCAAGTTTTCAACATTCCACGTGCATGGCCGAAGTGTGGAAAACCATGCATCGGGATCCTCGGGCAAGGGGCCGCACGATGGACTCCAAGCCTGCTCCGGATGGACGAGCTAAGTGGATATTGCCTGGTCGAATAGATGGCGCACTTCAAGTGGTCTCTCGCTCAGTCGAGCGGCAAGGGCGGTGGACCTGAGTCATGCATAAAGATACGCACACGTGTAACCCCTACCGCACGACCCCGATCTGCTTCTCTTCTAGCCGGAGCTTGAACTCCTCGAGCAGGTGAACCGCCCGGGCGATGCTCGACGCGGGCAGTCCCTCGATGGCGCGGGCCGCGAGACGGCGCTCGAGCTGCCCGGCGCGCAGCAATACCTCGAGGCCATGCCGGGTGAGGGTCACGCGTACGCCGCGGTCGTCCTCCGGGTCGGGCGTCGTCTCGACCAGCCCCTTGGTCTCGAGCCGCTGAATGAACGTGGTGGCGGCCGCGCGAGACACGCGTAAGTTGGCGGCGATCTCTTTGGGGCGGGCCCCATCCGGCCCACCCTGGTCGACCGCCACCAGCGCCGCCTGGGCGCGGTGCGACAGGCCGTACGCGCGAAACGCGCGGTCCCCCGCCCGCTCCGCGGCCGCCTTGGCGGCGAGGATCGCGTCGGTCAGCTGCAGCGCTAGCTCGGAACGATCTGTCATCCGGCGTCCGTTACCTGTGGAGCGGGGGATGAAGTTAATATGTTGATAGTTAACATACTAAATACATTCCACCCTGCAAGACCTGGTTCTACAGGCCACGGACGACGGACAACGGATGACCTTCTAGCACGTCTCGCTCCAATCCACCGGCGAGCCCGCGCCGCAGCGGACACACTTCAGGCTGCCGGGTTTGCCGGCGAAATCCTGCCGATAGTGGCACAGGGGACACACCGCGTAGGTGGTGACGACGTCACTCCCCCGCCCTCCCAGAGTGGGCCGGAGCACGCCGGTGCGGGCCACGATGCTCCAATGGTCGGGGACCTCCGTCCGAATCGTCACGTCGCCGCGGGGCAGCCGCACCCGTTGCTGTCGTACTTCGACGACGACGTGGCCGTCCGCCTCCTCGACGATGGGATACCAAGCGCCGCGGCGGAGAATGTCCGCCACGTTGTCCGCACAGCGGGCCCAGCCGAGGGTGACACGCATGGGAAATAACGACCCACATGATACCACGTTTTGATAGATTCCGTTATGCACGACGTCGGCCGAATCGTCCGCTTGCAGATTCAACGCTCCTCGCTCAAGACCGGTGAGAAGCCTACGCGCGTGTACGACCCCACGCCGCTGCTCGCGGTGGACCGCCTGGCGCTCGGACCGGACGGCGCCCTGGGACAGGGGCCGGACGGATCGTGGCTCGTGGACGTGCACCACCGCGCGCATCCGCGCACCAAGAACGAGGACGGCGCACACGGCGTGTCGCTCGGCTTCACATCCCATTATGCGTTGATGCGCGACCGCTTCGGGGAGCACATCACGCTCGGCTGCGCCGGCGAGAACATCATCGTCGAGACCGAGCGTCGGATCGCGCTCGAGGACCTGGAGCGCGGCGTCGTGTTGCTGGCACCTGACGGTCAGGAGCTCACGCGGCTCGAGGTGCTCCAGATCGCGGAACCGTGCCGACCGTTCAGCGGTTGGGCGCTGGGGGAAGTCGTCGAGAGCCGGGTGCTGAAGGAGACACTGCAGTTCTTGGAGGGCGGAACGCGCGGTTACTACTGCCAGGGATTGGGTTCAGGAATCGTCTCCGTCGGGGACCGGGTGGCGGTGGTTTAATCGGGAAGCGAGAAACGAGAAACGGGAAACGTTGGGTTCGTTGCCCCTCACGTTTCCCGTTTCCCTTTTCCCGTTTCCCGGCGTTGCTAGCTCATCTCATCCCACGCCAGCGCGCCCGCTTTCTTGCACCGATCGCAGACCAGCTCCTTCACGTCCGACTCAAACCCTTGCCGGTGGCGGCAGGCGGGACACACGGCGTACGTGAGGGGGAACAGGCGCCCCACCCGTTGAATCTCGCGCGGCTCGCACCGCACGACGCTCCAGCGCTCGGGAGGGTGATAGCGGATCTCGAGAAAGCGCCGATCCACGGGTACGTTGCGCCGGTTCACGTCGAGCACCACGATGTGGCTCGACGAGATGCGCACGACGGGGTACCACGCACCCCGACGCAGCAGATGCGCACCGGGTCTGCCGACCCGGGCCCAGCCTTTGGCCTGGAGCCGCGTGGGTGTCATCGGGCGGAACGGAATGCTCACGCCCTTAGAATAACACGATCAAGGCGCCGCCGGTCGTGACAGCCATCACAGGCACGACCGACGCGCGGAATGTGACGAGGGACCCCGGCGCGCGGTGAGCCGCGCCGCTCGACCGCCGCAGCCCCTAGCTCAGCCGCACTCCGAGAAGCCGCACACGTGGCATTTGGCGCAGCCCTCGATGAACGCGAGCTGCGATCCGCAGTCGGGGCAGGCGCCGATGAAATCCTGCTCCGGGCCGCCGCCACGAAGCGCGGCTGGGTCTTCCGGCCCCCCTCCCTCCCCGATCGCGTCGCGCACCGCAGCCGTGGCGGCCAGCCCCCCCCCAGGCCCGCCCAGCAGATCCTGCTGGATGCCCTGCTTTTCCTGCATCCACTTTTCGATCGCGATCCCGATCGCGTCGGGAACCGAGAGCACCTTGTTCGGCCCGAGCCCGACAACCCGATCGGACGAGATGCCCCGCAGCTGGCGGTACACCTCGCGCAGGGGGATGCCCGAGCGCAGCGCGAGTGAGATGAGCCGTCCAATCGCTTCGACGTCGGCCATCAGCGCGCCGCCGGCTTTGCCGAGCGAGATGAAGACCTCGAACGGCTGACCCTTGTCGTCCTCGGTGATGTTCACGTACATCGTGCCGAGCGGCGTCTCGACCCGCCGGGTCGCGCCCTTGAGCAGATCGGGACGCGAGCGTTTCGCCCGCCGCTGCAGGTTCTCCGCTTCCGCGTCGTGCAGCTTGTCGCGGGTGCGCGCGAGCTCGGCCTCGAGCTCCGCGATCCGTCCGAGCGCCTCCGCCAGCGCGTCCGGCCCCCCGGCACCGGTGCCGGCCGCCTGCGCCTGCACCTTCTTCGCCGTCGAACCCGTGGAAAGCACCTGCATCTCGCGCGCGCCGTCGCGGTACACGGTCACGCCCTTTAAGCCCAGCTTGTAGGCGTACCGGTAGATCTTCTCGACGTACTCCTCGGTCGCGTCGTTCGAGAAGTTGCAGGTCTTCGAAATCGCCGAATCGGTGAACTCCTGGAACGCCGCCTGCATCTGGATGTGCCACTCCGGCGTCACGTCATGCGCGGTGACGAACACGCGCTGCCACTTCGCCGGGACCTGATCGAAGTGAATGTTCCCGGCGGCGGCGATCTGCTGCATGAGCGCATCCGAGTACCACCCTTCCTGCTTCGCGATCGCCACGAAGTCCTCGTTCACATCGGGCATGATCACGCCCGCCTGATTCCGCATGAACGCGACGGCGAACAGGGGCTCGATGCCCGACGAGCAGCCGGCGATGATCGAGATGGTGCCGGTGGGAGCGACTGTAGTGAGGTTGCAGTTGCGCAGCCTCCGCATGGGGCGTACGCGCTCGCCCTTGGGCCCGCGGGCGCAGCTCGCATCCGGCCCCCAGATCGACTGCTCCCACTCGGGGAACACGCCGCGCTGCTCCGCGAGCTTCTCCGAGGCGGCCTTGGCCTCCTCATCCACGAATTCCATCACGCGGCGGCCCAGGGCCACGCCCCCGTCCGAGTCGTAGGGAAGGCCAAGGCGCACCAAGAGGTCCGCCCAGCCCATGACCCCGAGACCGATGCGACGGATGCGCTTGGCGAGGTCATCGATTTCGGCGAGCGGGTACTTGTTCGCGTCGATGACATTGTCGAGGAAGTGGGTGCACAGGTGCACCGCCGTCCGCAGACGATCCCAATCGACGTCGCCGTCCTTCACGAACAGTCCGACGTTGATCGAGCCGAGGTTGCAGACATCATAGGGAAGCAACGGCTGCTCGCCGCACGGGTTGGTCGCCTCGTAACTGCCGAGCTGCGGTACCGGGTTGTAGTAGTTCGCCCGATCGATGAAGTACACGCCCGGCTCTCCGGTCTTCCAGGCGCCGTGCACCACCTTTCGAAACACCTCGCGGGCGTCGAGCTGGCCCACGACGGCGCCGGTGCGCGGGTGGATCAGGTCGTAACTCTTCCCCTCCTCCACCGCCCGCATGAAAGCGTCCGTCATCGCCACTGAAATGTTGAAGTTCGTCACCTGGGTCAGGTCGTCCTTGCAGGCGATGAACTCCAGGATGTCGGGGTGGTCGACCCGCAGGATGCCCATGTTCGCGCCGCGGCGCGTCCCGCCCTGCTTCACGACGTCGGTCGACGCGTCGTACAGCTTCATGAACGACACGGGGCCCGAGGCCACGCCCATGGTGGAGCGCACCACGTCGTTCTTGGGACGCAGGCGCGAGAACGAGAACCCGGTGCCGCCCCCCGACTGATGGACCAGGGCCATGGCCCGCAGCGTGTCGTAGATGCCGCTCTGACCGTTCGAGAGCGCATCCTCCACGGGCAGCACGAAGCAGGCCGAGAGCTGGCCAAGGGGCCGCCCGGCGTTCATGAGGGTGGGCGAATTCGGCATCCAGACCCGCGTGGCCATGAGCTCGAAGAACGTCTCCGCCAGCCCTTCCACGGCCTTGTCGGAGGCCCCATAGCGGCGATCCGGCTCGGCGATGGTGCGCGCGACCCGCCAGAACAGGTCCTCGGGTCGCTCGACCGGCTTCCCCTGGTCGTCCTTCACCAGGTAGCGCCGCTCGAGCACGGTGACGGCGTTGGGGCTCAGATCGAGTGTGCCAGTGCGGCTGGAAGCAGTCATGCGGGCTCGTTCCTCGCGGAGGTGAGCTTGCTCACCCAACGTGTAGTATGTGTGAATTTGCTGCGCGCAGACCAAAAAGGCGCGGAGGGGCAAGGTAGACCGTTGGGCGCGCTCGGGCAACACCTCGCGACAGCGCCAGCCCCACGGCACATCCAACAATTCACATCACAAACTTGTTCCAGCGATCGGGAACGCCCCCGCGCGGTGCCGCTTCGCCTCGGCCACGTAATGCTCCCAGGTGTCTCGGATGCGCTCCCGCAGGGCGTCGTCCACCGGTCGCGTGACACGTGCCGGCACCCCCACCACCAGCGAGCCTGGGGGTACGCGGGCGCCTTCGGGCACGACGGCACCCGCCGCGACGACGCTGCCCGTCCCAATGTGGACGCCGTTCAGGAGCACGCTCCCCATGCCGATCAGGCAGTCATCCTCGACGGTGCACCCGTGCAGAATGGCGCGATGCCCCACCCCGACCCGCGCGCCGATTCGCGCGGGAAGCCCCTCATCCACGTGCACGATCGTGCCATCCTGGAGATTGGTGTTCTCGCCGACCACGATCGCGGCCATGTCCGCGCGAAGCACCGCGCCGTACCACACGCTCGCGTGCGCGCCCAGCGTGACGTCCCCCAGCACGACTGCGCCGGGAGCGATGAAGGCCGTCGGGTGGATCTCGATGGTTACTGCCTCACTGGCTGGAATATCCACTGGACCCACGCGTCTACCGGCTCGCCGTTTTTCTGAGCGGGGTTCCAGCGCAGGGTCTTCGCCATGTCCAGCGCCTCGTTGTTGAACGTGTCGAGGTTGGAGGGTCCGAACACGCGCGCCTCGAGCGTCGAGCCATCCTTGGACACATGGATCAGCAGGATTGCCTGGCGCGGGAACATGGTCGCCTCGGCGGGCACGGGGATGCGTGTCAGCGAGAGCGGCAGCGGACGTGTGTCGAAACAGAGATTGTCTTGGTTGTAGGCGGGCCCATACTGGTCGCAGGGTCCGGCGTCCGACCCTCCTTCCCCCGACCCGGGCTGTAGCTCGATCCGCACCGTGGATGGCGCACCGGGCGTGATGACCACCTGGCGGTCGTACGGCTCGAACCCACTCGCCCGCACGGCGAGCCGGTACGTGCCGGGAGGCACCTCTCCCTGCGAGCCCCGAAACGGCATCCCGTTGAGCGTCACGCGAGCGCCCTGCGGCAGGCCTTGGAGGGTGAGGCGCCCGAGTGTCCCGGGAGGGACCACGCGGGTGCGGGCGGTGTCGGCGTGCGGAGTGGTGCCCGCAGCCCGGGCGGCCGTGTCGAGCGCTAAAGAGACGCCGGTGTCGGACAGCAGGCGCTGGGCGAGCGTATCACGGGGGACGCCCGACGCGGAGTCCGCGGGCGCGGCCCGGGCGAAGAACAGCAGTCCCTTCTTGTACGCGTACAGGCCGGGGGCGCCCAAGCCGATGGCCAGGACGACCACCCAGAGCGCGATCCCGGCAGCGACGGAGCGTTTGTGATGGTCCTCCGTCCCGGGCTTCCCGGAGACGCGCGGCAGGGGCGTAGTGGCGGCGGACGCCATCCGGACTCCCGCGAGCGACGGGATGGCCTTGGTGGCGGCGGTCGCGAGTCCGACGGCGGCGAAACCGCCCCCCGCCTCGAGCGCCTGCACGAGATCGTCCGCGCTCTGAAACCGCTCGTCGGGGGACTTCGCCATCATCTTCCTGGTGATCTCGAACACTGTGCGCTGGTCGTAGGTCTCGAGCGGCGGGGTGGGGATTTCCTCCATGATGTGCTTGTAGCCGATCGAGAACGAGTCCTCGCCGTCGAACGGCACGCGGCCGGTGAGGCTCTGATAGGCGACCACGCCGAGCGAATAGATGTCGGAGCGCCCGTCGAGCCCCTGGGCGCGCGCCTGCTCGGGGCTCATGTAATGCGGCGTGCCGATGGACATTCCGGTGCCGGTGAGCTTGCCGCCCGAAGCCGCCTTCGCGATTCCGAAATCCGTGACCACCGCCAGCCCGTGCTCGTCGAACATGATGTTGTCGGGCTTGATGTCGCGGTGCACGATGCCGCTCTTGTGCGCGTACGCGAGGGCGCGCGCCACCTGGACCAGGATCTGACGGATCTCGGCCGGGGGGAGCGTGCCCCGCGCGGCCAGCACGGACGATAGCGGCTTGCCGCGCAGGAACTTCATGACGAAGTAGATCACCCGACCGGATTTGCCGACGCGATAAATCGGGATGATACTGGGGTGCTCGAGCTTGGCGGAGGTACGGGCTTCGCGCTGGAACCGCTCGACGAACTCCTTGTCGAACGCGAGGGAGAACGGCAGGACCTTGATCGCCACGTCGCGCTCCAGCTGCTTCTCCCGCGCCTTGAAGACGATGGCCATCCCACCGCGGCCCAGCTCTTCGAGGATCTCGTACTCGTCTTTCAACTGTTCCCGCACCAGATCGAGCTCCGTCGCGTCGACCTGTTGGTCGCGCACGGCGGCGACCGGAGTCGTGTGCGAAAGATCCAGTCCGCAGGAGCGGCAGAACTTGCTGGCGTCGTCGTTCTGGGTGCCGCAGCGGGAGCAGTACATCAATTCTCCGAAGGGTCGCGGAAAGTTAGGGATTGGTCGGACGACGTGTCAACTCGCGACAATGCCCCGCGTGCTCAGAAGTCGGAAGCGAGTGCCGCGTACCACTGCGGCCGCCGCGGCGCGCCGGACGGTGGATCGGCGAGCGGTTGCGCGACGCCGAGTCGTACCGACAGGGGAAAGTCGTAGCTCACCGTCATCCGACCCGCGAGCTCGAGTCCGGCGGAGCGAAGTCGGGTGAGGCGCGGCGACGTCCCGGGCGCCCAAGCGTCACCCGCGTCGGCGAACAGGTTGACCCACACCTTGTCGACCCCGAGGGGGAGGTGGCCCAGCGCGCGGCCCACGAGTGCGAGCGGCATGCGGTACTCGACGCTGCCCGCGGCCGCGCGCTGGCCGCGCACCTCGCCCGACGCATACCCGCGGAGCGGAAATGCGCGCGTCGCGCTCAGCGACGGTGCGAAGAAAACGTTCACGCCCTGCGGCGCCACCCCACCCACCCGGAAGAGCGTGCCGAGCGGACCGGTGGTGCCGCCTGCCAAGAGCCGCAGCGCCAGCACATGATGCGCGAAGCTGCCGACACCCGGTACGCGCAGGTACGCCGCCAGCCGGGAGCGTACCTCGTTCGACCAGCGAGCGGTGCCCTGCTCGTCCCGCCGCCGGTAGGTCGCGGACCACGTGACCCCGTTCTCCGGTGAAATCGAAAGGGCACCCATCACTAACCGCGACAGGGTGAGCGTCACCGAGCCGCCGACCAGGTTCTGCGTGTTGCACCCCGAACAGAAGGCGGTAAGCGAGGTGTCGGGGATCGTGGCGAAGCGCGTGCGCTCGAACTCCACCGCGGCCCGCACGCTCGCCAACCTGCGCCAACGGCGCGTCACGAACGACGCACCGAGAGCAGCATAGTGGTCGAGCTCCGAGACCGTGAGATTCGGTGCGCTCGGCGGCGATCCAAGGTCCGACCACGACGCCCAGGCCGAAAGGTCGAGCGTCGGGTTGCCCAGCACAGAGGAAACCAGGACGAAGTCGCCCGCGGCGCGGAACGGGTGCGGGGAAATGAACAGGTCCGCGGCGTAGGCGAAGCGACCGAGGGCGTCGGTTCCCGCCGTCAGAGCGCCGCCGAACCTTCCGGTTGGCCCGGCGTTGTCGAACACCGGGATCCAGAAATGCGGACGCAGCGACGGCCACATCGTGTAGCCGGTCTCGGAGACCGGCACAGGCGGCGCAGAGTCGAACGGCAGCGGCTCCGCCAACGTCACCGGCCCGCCCCCCGCGAGCGCCGGCGCCCGGCGCAGCTCCCAGCCGCGCGCCCTGAGCGCGGCGTACAGCAGGGTGCCATCAGGGAGCGGCGCCGGTGCGCGGGCGCCGAGCGGCTCGCTCGTGATCGGCTGCGCGCCGCCCGCCCCCGAGTCGCGCCAGCGGTACACTTGCGGAACCCCCGTCGGGTCGGCGACGAACCAGAGCTCCCCGCCGGAGGTCCACACCACGTCGGCGATGCTGCCGCTGGTCTCGAGGAGCACCACGGCGGCATCGGGCGAGTCCGCCGGCCAGCGCACCAGTGCCCAGCGGCCGTCGACGCTCCGACTGCCGGCCACGCGGCGCCCATCGGGCGATGGCGCCACATCCTCCCACACCGCGCCGCGCGGCAGAGCCGGTGCGGGCACAGTCGGGCGGCTCGAGGCGGGGCCGAGCGCGATCGCTACGAGACGTCCGCCGCCTCCGGCGGGGGCGACCAGCCGGGCGCCGCGCGTCGCGCGCCGCCATGCCCGTCCCGGGACCCAGCGGTAGAGGTCGCTCCGGATCCGCCACCGGTTCGTGAAATCGAGCTGCGTGACGACCAGGGTGTCTCCCAGCCAGTCGTAGTCCACGCCGCCGTTGACGCGATGGGCGGCCACTGGGCGCTCCGTCGCGGCGTCGACCACGCGAAGCACGCTCGTCCCCTTCCCGTCGTCGCGCACGTACGCCACTTGCCGTCCGTCCGGCGATACGCGCGGCACCGGCTCCGTCCGGAGCAGGCTGTCGAGCACGCGCGCTGCGGGCGGCGCGCCACGCATCGCAGACAGGTCGGGTGCCGTCCCCCGCGGCCATTCGCCGCTGAGCGTGCGTCCGAGCGCCACGCGCGCCACCTGGCGCCCGACGCGGAATGGAATGAGCTGGGCGGCCGTGGCCTCCGCGAACCGGGGGACCACCGAGTCGCCCACCGCACCGGCGAGATAATGAAAGAAGCGGCTGCCATACGCGTACGGGACCAGTCCGTCCGCCCAGCGCGTGAACAGCGTCGCGTTCCACGGGGACCGCGAGGCCCCCGCGGCGTGGTCCGCCGCGAGCAGCTGGGTATGGAAGCTCCCCCGCACCCGTCCCGCGTTCGTGAACTTGGACTCGTAGTACGTCGCAAGCCCTTCGATCACCCAGCTCGGCTGATACTCGTTCGGGAACAGCCCGGGGGCCCGGCCGAAGACGCGCTGCAGCCCGCCCCACAGCCCGCGCGAGCGGTCGAGGTGAAACACGTGTGCCAGCTCGTGCGTGGTCACGAGCCGGAGCCAGTTGTCGAAGAACAGGAGTCCGTGGTCGCCGGCGGGCGGCGCGGCGAAGATGGTGATCCGGCTCGTGGGAAAGACAGTGGTGAAGCCGTTGGCGGCGTCGACGTCGTCGGCCAACGTGATGTCCACGACGCCGCGCGGCGGGTGCAGCTCCGTGGCGAGCAACCCGTAGGACCGCTCCGCTTCGCGCGCCTGCGTGAGCGCCGCGTCGCGGTAGGCAGGCCGGAAGTGGATGCGGAAGTGGGGCGTGTGCAACGTGCGCCAGCTGCCAGACGGATCCACCTGAGCCTCGGCTCGCCCGGCGAACGACAGGATCAGCAAGAGCGTGCAGGGCGCTCTCATGGTTCCCGCGCCCGATCCCGCAGGAACGCCTCGATGCCGCTGACAACCGCTCGCGCATACCGCCACTGTCCGTCCTCGCTGGCGAGCACCGCCTCCTGCTCGGGCAGCATGATGAACAGCCCCTCGGTGAGCGCCGCGGGCATCCAGGTGGGCCGCACGAGCGCATAGTCGCCCCGGCCGATCCCGAGGTCGCGCACGCGGAACTCCGCCACGAGCGCGCGGTCCAGCTCGCGGGCCAGACGGGTGCTCCGCGGCTGGAAGTAGTACACGCTCGTTCCCGAGTTGGTGAACGGGTTCACGCCGTCCGGCAAGGCATTGGCGTGAATGGACACGAGGACGTCGGCGTCGCGCAGCTCCGCGAAGTGCGTCCGGGGATACAGCTCGATCGGCGTCGAGTCGGTGCGGGTGAGGAACACGACCGCGCCGGCGCGCTCGAGCAGCGCCTTTGCCTTGAAGGCCACGGCCAGCGTCGCCACCGGCTCCCACAATCCCGTCGGCCCCTTGGCGCCGAGGGGCGGGTGACCGGGGTCGAGCACGACAGTTCGGCCGCGGAGCGGGTGCTCGCGATCGATCGCGGGGGGACGCCGCACCTCGAGCAGCAGGTCGCGACCGTCGAAGCGAGCGCGGTACCCCCACACGCGCCGCGCCAGCTCGAGCGTGATCGTCACCTCGTCCGCCGCGGGTTGCGCATAGCTCATCCGCGTGACCAGCGGGTCGCTGCCAGTCGCCTCCCCGCCCTCGCCGTACTGCATCCAGTTGATGTCGGATGCGCCACCGTACAGGCGCAGGGTGAGGCTGCGCTCGCGCTCCGTGATCTGGTAGGGGAGGCGCGCGGGCAGCGGCACCCGCAGCGTCACCGACTTCGGCCCGGACGCGAGCCGGACCGAGCTCACGACGCCACCCGGCGGCGGCGTACCCGGTGGCAGTCGCACGACGTCGGTCTCGTTCACCCACGCCACCGTGGCGCGTGAGAGCCGGAGCCGCACCTGATCGTTCCAGCGCCCCGACTCGACCGCGACCGTCCCGGTCGGGAAAAACCAATTGTAGGTTCCGTGGGGGACGGCGCGCCCCGGGGTGATGCTATCGGTCGTACCGCTGCGGGCGGTGTCGTCGTCCAGGACGACGACGGTCGGGAAGGTCATGTCCACGACATTCACGCCGAGGGGCCAGCGCGCCGTCGCCGTGTCGGCGCCCACGGTCACCACCAGCGTGGCGCATGCCGTCCGCCCGTCCGCGCACAGCGCCGCCGCCGGCAACCAGCCCACGTAGCGTCCCGCCGTCGGCACGCGTCGGCGCGGCATGCTGTCGATGACGAAGGCGCGGACGCCCCCGGGGAGCTCAGGCGCCAGCGTATCGGGGACGAGCGGAACGCTCGAGCCCCAGGGCAGCAGCAGGCGTACCGTCGCGCCGGGAGCAGCCTGCACGCTCAGGGGAATCCCCTCTCCCACCGGCAGTGCAACGGTCCCCGCTGGTGTGAAGCTGGTCGTGTCGATCCACACGGGGCGTGCGGACAGCGGGCGGAACTGCGGCGCGATGCGCGCGGTGTACACGAGACGACCGGAGTCGGGCCCCGCCCCGGTCGCCGTCATCACGAAGTGCGCGACGGTGTCGTCGGGCAGCGGCAACCAGGCGATCCACGCGCCGTTCGGGAGCACGGGCACCGACTGCCCGTTGATGCCCAGGTGCACCGGTCCGCCACGCCCCCCTCGCACTGCGCCGAACAGGAACGCCGAGTCGTGAGATTGGATGACGTCGGTGACGGCGGGATAGACGACCGCGATGTGCAGCGAGTCGCGCGCCGGCGCGGCGGGCGACGGCAGCGCGCCTCCGGAGGCGGGCGCGGTAGCGGAGCGCGACACCGCACATCCGGTCACGACGCTCACGAGCAACACGCAGACCGATCGCACAGGACGCGCAAGGTAGCATCAGCCCTTTCGGCCCGTCAATTTGCCGAATTGATTGGCAGGCCATAACTTCTGCGCCCAGTGGAGCACTTCCGCCAGTGACCGCCTGCCCTTACTGCGGCCGGGCGAACGACCCGGGTGCACAGTTCTGCATGGACTGCGGCAAGCCCATGGGCAAACCCACAGGACGCACGGCCGCTGCGGCATCCCCGGGCGGGGGGGGCGAGGGTGGAGCGGTGACGGCGGCGGGGGCCGCGCCGGCCACGCGCGTCGTGGCCCGCTCCGCGCGAGCCCGCGACCAGGGCGAGCCGATCTCCTGCCCCTTTTGCGGCGGGCGAGCCAGTGGGCTGCAGCCGTTCTGCCCACATTGCGGCCGCCGACTCACCGCCCCTGGCTCCGGGCCCAACTGCCCGCGCTGCGCTTCGCCCGTGGAACCGGGGATCAAGTTCTGTGCGACCTGCGGTGCGCCGCTGGCCGACCTGGCGGCCGCGCGTCGGGGCCTCTCGGGACCCTCGCGGGCGGCAGCGACGATCGCGCTCGTCCTCCTCGACGATCTGGGCAACCCGGTGCAGCGCTTCGAGCGCAACGCGCCCGACACAACCATCGGCCGTCAGGACGGCGACATCCGCTTCCCCGAAGACGTGTTCCTGTCGCCGTTACACGCGAAGCTGTCGTGGGAGCAGGACACGCTCGTCGTGCGCGATCTGGGCAGCCGCAACGGCACGTGGGTGTTCCTCGACGAGGCGCATCGCCTGCTCGATGGCGACCTGCTGCTGATCGGCTCCCAGGTGATCCGGTTCCGGCGGCTGGGGTACCCGGGGCCGCACCCGCCCGACGCCGACGCCACCAAGCGGATGGGCAGCCTGAGCCCGAGCGCCGACATCGCGAGCCTCACCCAGCTGCGCTCCGACGGCAGCGTCCGCGACGTGATCCAGCTCTCCCCCGGCCGCGATGTCGTCATCGGCCGCGAGCAAGGCGAGTGGGTGTTCCCGTACGATCCGTCGATGAGCGCGCGCCATGCCCTGGTGCGCTCCGAGGATGCGGACTTCGTGGTGGTGGACGCCAACAGCCGCAACGGCATTGCGCTCGCGGCCCGCGGCGACATGACATTGCGCGACCAGTCGCGCATCCTGGTAGGCGACAAGCTGCTGCGGATCGAGATTCCGACGTGAAGATCTGCCCAGTGTGTGCGACCGAGTATCGCGACGATGTGCGGTTCTGCCCGAACGACGGGCAGACCCTGCGCTCGTCGGGGCCGACGCAGGATCTCGTGGGCCAGGTGCTGGCCGACCGCTACCACATAGTGAAAAAGCTGGGTGAGGGAGGCATGGGCCAGGTGTACCTCGCCGAGCACGTGAAGATGGGGCGCCGCAGCGCCATCAAGGTGATGAACCCCTCCATGGTGCACGACCCCGAAGCGGTGGCCCGCTTCAATCGCGAGGCAGCAAACGCCAGCCGCATCTCGGACTCCCACGTCTGTGCCATCTACGACTTTGGTGAGACTCCCGACGGGCTCATCTACCTGGCCATGGAGTTCATCGAGGGCGAGCCGCTCACGGAGCTGATCAGGGAGGAAGGCGCGCTGCCCGTTGCCCGGGCCGCCGACATCGCCATCCAGGTGGCGGCCGCGCTCCAGGCAGCGCATGACCTCGGCATCGTGCACCGCGACCTGAAGCCCGACAACATCATGCTGACGCGCAGTCGCGACGGAGCAGATGCGGTGAAGGTGGTCGATTTCGGCCTTGCCAAGGCCGTGGGCGGGGAGGGGGGCGGCCAGAAAGTGACGCGGACCGGGTTGGTGGTCGGCACGCCCGAGTTCATGAGCCCTGAGCAGCTCTCAGGCGACAAGTTGGATGGCCGGAGCGACGTCTATTCCCTGGGCCTGGTGCTCTTCAACATGCTCACGGGGACGCTGCCCTTCCCCGCTGATTCCGTGCAGGAGGCGATGATCAAGCGCCTCACCGACGAGCCGGCGGAGTTGATCGAGGTGCGGCCCGATCTGCACTTTCCCCCAGGGCTCCAGCAGACACTCGACACCGCGCTGGCACGGAGCCCGGTGGACCGCTATCAATCCGCCGCCAAGCTCGCGCACGACCTCGCTTCGGTAACCGAGCTGTCCAGGGCAGACGCGGGCGCGGCCTCCACCCTGGCCGACGGCGACGGCAAGACGGAGCTGATAGAGCCGGTGCGCGCCAGGACGCGGTCGCGCGTACCGATCATCGTCGGTGTGATCGTCCTCCTGGGAGCCGCGGGCGCGGTGGTCACGATCGGTCGCACCGTCAAGCAGACCGGCCGCGTGGCGCCCGCCGACACGACGACACGAATCGTTGCCCCCCGGCCGGTGGACACGGCCTCCCGGACGCCTGTGGTACCGCCGCGACGTAACCCGGTCAAGCGCCCGGGAGCGACCCCTGCCCGACCGCGCATCGACGTCGGCCGGGCACGGGACCTGCTGGACGATCTGTTGCTCAAGCTCGAGCCCCGGAACGCGGCGATGGTGCGAGACTCCGCGAGCCATATTTTCGACGCACCTACCGTCGCCACGCCGGACAAGGCATACGCGGCGTACGTCGTCGGCATCGCCCGCTCCCAGCCGCCGGAGAATGATCGCGCGGCGGGCTGCGCGTGGATACGGACCGCCATGAACCTCGATCCCTCGCGGGCGCAGTATCGCGACGTGCTCTCTCAGTTTTGTCAGCGCTGACCATGTTCGGACGCTCTTCTGCCAAGCCGATCAAGGTCGAGGTCGTCGCGAAGACCGACCTCGGCAAGACGCGCGACCACAACGAAGACCGTTTCCTGGTCGCCGATCTTTCGCGCCGGGAGGCATCGCTCCAGCCCGCGGTGCGCGCGCACGAGATCGGTGAGCGGGGCTCGCTGTTCGTCGTCGCCGACGGGATGGGCGGCGCCGCCGCGGGCGAGCTCGCCAGCGAGATGGCGACCGACACGATCTACCAGCAGCTGGTTCGGGGCTGGGGGACCGAGCGTGAGGTGACGGCGCAGCGGTTCGCCTACCGGTTGAAGGAAGCGGTGGAGGTGGCGAACGAGCAGATCCACGCGTACGCCGCGACGCACCCTGAAGTCCGCGGGATGGGCACGACGACCACCGCCGTGGGCGTGTTGGCCGACCACTTCTTCCTGACCCAGGTCGGTGACAGCCGCGCCTACCTGGTCCGGAACGGGGAGGCGGTGCAGCTCACCCGGGACCAGTCGCTGATGCAGCGGCTGGTCGAGGCGGGCGAGCTGACGGAGGAAGAAGCGGCGCGGAGCGAGCGCCGCAACATCATCCTCCAGGCTCTGGGGCCCGACGCGCGCGTCAAGGTCGATCTCACCCATCAGGAGGTCCGCAAGGGCGACATCCTGGTGCTGTGCTCCGACGGCCTGTCGGGCCAGGTGAAGAAGGACGAGATCGCCGCCGCCGTGACTCGCGAGCGGGACCTCCAGGCGGCGTGCGACAGGCTGATCGCGCTCGCCAACGAGCGTGGTGGGCCCGACAACATCACCGTCGTACTGGCACGGTTCGACGGTGAGGGGCTGCGGCCACCGGAGCTCAACGGAGAGATCGGCTATCAGGTGTACCCACTCATCGACACCGAGACCAGCACGGAGCCGGTCCCCGTCTACCGGGGGAGCCCCGCCCCCGAGCCCGCGGCCCGGAATCGCCGGCGCATGATCCTCCTGCTGGTCATCGCCGCGGCCGCCGCCGTGGCGCTCTATCTGGTCAACCGGAGCCCGTGACCGCCCAGTTCACGTTTCTCTCGGGCGCGCGCGTCGGGCAGGTCGAGACCTTCCGCAAGGCGTATATCGGCCTCGGCCGGCACCCGCTCTCCGACGTCCGCTTCGATGTCGATCGCGACCTCGACGTGTCCTCGCGCCACGCCGGGATCGTGCGCCACGGCGAGACCTTCGTGGTGCGGGACCTGGGCAGCACGAACGGCACGTTCGTCAACGGCGCCCGGATCTCGGGCGATGTCGTGCTGGCGGACGGTGACGTGATCGGTCTGGGGCAGAACGGGCCCGCGGTGGAGTTCCACACCCTGCCGGGCGAGCCGATCGCCGACACCGTGCCGGACTCGACGCGGGCGTCCGCGGAGCGGATGTCGTCCCCGCGCGAGCAGTACGCAGCGGTGCCCGTGCCTCGTTCCCGGCGCTCGAGCACCGCTCTGCGGATTGCGGCGGAGGTGGCGCGCCTGAACCGCAGGACCAAGGTGCTGATCGGGCTGCTCGTCGTCGTGCTCGGCGGGTTCGGGTTGCTGCAGTGGCAGAGCGCCCGCGACGCGCGCGGCCTCGCCCGGCTGCAGGCGCGGGCGGACAGCCTGGGGGCGGAGGCGCAGCGGCTGCTCGCGCGCCTCGAGACCGAGCTCGCCAGCGTGCGGGACGCCCTGCGGCAGTCGCAGGCGGAAGTCACGCGGCTGCGGGGCGAGCTAGCGGCGGCGGGTACGAGCGGCAATGCCGGTGCCGTCGCGCGACTCCGGGCCGCGCTCGACGTGGCGGAGAAGCGCCAGCGCGGCCTCGCGGGCGCGGTCGCGATGGACTACCGCGCCATCTCGCTCAAGAACCAGGACGCGGTCGCCCTGCTGGTCGTTCAGTTCTCGGACACTGAGATCTTCAGTGGCACGGCGTTCGCCGCCGACTCGCAGGGCACGCTGGTCACCAACCGGCACGTCCTGGTGGGCGAGGACGGCAACCGCCAACCCCGGCGCATCGCGATCAAGTTCTCGGGGAGCCGCCAATGGTTCCCCGGCCGCCTGGTCGGCGTCGCCGATTCCGCGGACGTCGCCGTCGTGAAGGTCGAGATCCGTGGTGGGACGCCGCGCGTTGCGGGCTTTGCGGGCGAGGCGCGAGCGCTCGCGCGCGGCGATCCCGTGGCGATCATCGGCTACCCGCTGGGCGAAGACCTCCCCATGGAGCACGCCGGCGAGAGCGGCGTGATCGCCGACCCGACGCTCACCGTCGGCACCGTCAGCAAGGCGCTGGCCAACCTCGTGCAGGTCGACGGGTACGGGGCGCCGGGGTCGTCGGGGAGCCCGATCTTCGATCGCACGGGCCGCGTGGCGGCGGTGTTGTACGGCGGCAATCGGGAGTCTCAGGGAAAGATCATTTATGCCGTCCCCGCGGCCGCAATCATCGCGTACTTGAAACAGCTGGACACCGTCAAGTAGAACCGTCACGCAGAGACGTCGGCGCCCTTTACTTCAGCCAGGTCATCACGCGTCGGGCGGAAGCGCGCTGCATGAGGGGTTGTCCGTGCCAGCACAGGAGGATGGGGGCCGTGCCGGGGATCTGCGACGCAAGGCGCGGATGGCCGAACAGCACCACGAGCTGCGCCCCGGGCACGAGACGTCGCAGGGCCGCGCGCGAGCGGGCGCCGAGATCGGCCCTGCCCTTCCACGAGCGAGGCTCGGCGTAAACGAGCACGATACGTTTCCCGCTTCCCGTTTCCCGTTTCCCGATCGCGACACCAGCGTCCCGCAGTGTGTTCGTGAAGATGTCTCTCGGGCCGACCGTATACGGGCCACCCACGTCATCATCGACCACCGACACGGTCAGGGGTGCGTGGAGGGTCGGCGCGTCGCCGCGCACCAGATGCGCCGCCCGGTCGGCGAGCCCGTCCGCGAACGCCGCATGGTCCGAGAGGCCCGGCTCCCC